>Ga0194130_10004943_pt1 | contig 16533 bp, 26 predicted proteins | sample TA2KigsurfametaG_FD_160084 | JGI IMG/M metagenome (GOLD analysis project Ga0194130, IMG submission 160084) | Freshwater microbial communities from Lake Tanganyika, Tanzania - TA2015050 Kigoma 12 surface | ecosystem: Environmental > Aquatic > Freshwater > Lake | place: Tanzania: Lake Tanganyika... | reverse complement strand
CAGCTCCTCGACACCGATCACGCGTGGGCGCTTTCAAGCAATGTCGCCGGACTGCGCAAGGCTTGGAACCAGGGTCGTTCGCTATGGCTCATGGATGGTCTCAACGGCGACATCTTACGCAACGGTGAAGATCTCCAACCTGATCGCAATTTCATCGCCGATATTCTCGCCTAGCATGTGTTTTTTATCCTACTTCGATGGCGGTTAAAGCAAAAACCGGCTCTCTTGGTCGTCTCCACAAGGCTGGTCCTCCCAAAAAAACCCGTCAAGGTGCTGGACTTCATACACATCTCGGCGCTTCCAGCCGAAATGGACGCAAAAAACGTTATCGCGGCCAAGGTCGTTAAAGTTTAATTTGTATTTTTTGGGCTACATTGTTAGCCCATTTTTGTTTCCAATATGACCAAAAGTTCATACAATTTGTTTGCATTTGCTGCATTTGTCCTTCTTTTATTACTCGCTTTGTTTGATCTAAACAATCCTCGTAATTTTCTCCGACAATAAAAGGTATTTCAGAGCCCCTGAACACTGCGTGCCAATAACTAGGACGCACTACAAATTGATTTGAATTAGATAAAGTTACTGGAATACAGCCAGCTTCGAGCGCTTCGTAAATCCGAAAACTGTCATTTGAATCTTGTCCTGGCGGACACAAGGCAAAAACACTATTTTCTAACAGTTCGGCATATTCTTGCGTTGAGAGACCATCTGTAGCCCCAAAACCGGAGCAAGTGTGTACTTTGTAACTAGTTAACTTTTTGAAAAGGTCTACTCCGCCTTGACGCTCCCCGTGGAGAGTACCCGCAAAAAACCACGTTAGTTCTCGATCTTTTGTTTTTTTATCTTTACTCAAGTATTTTACGAAATCGCGTTTATAGCCAAGCCCTACAGTCATAACTTTTGGGTGGTTTAACTGATTTGGGTTTACGTAGTTACGTACAAGCAGTTTGCAACCAGGATCATGCAACCACTCATTTGGCTCCCTTAAATTTTCGTCTGACAGAAGAACAATTCCGTAGTTAAAACCTTTGTTACGCAGTCTTTCTAAGAAATCTCTGTAAGGGACCGCATGATTACAAACTAATATCGTGTTATTTGTGACTTTTAACAGATTAAAGTCTTCGGCTACCTTAATAGAGCAATTTAAATTTTTAAAAACGACATCTTGGAGCCAGCTCAACTCAAATAAAGAAGGGTCTGATGTGAGCCATTGACACGAAATCCCGCTCATGTTCTTCTGATGTGGGGTTTCAGGTTAACTTGTTTTACGTAAAATTAGGCTTGTTGCAGGTAACCTTAATTGGAATGCAAGCATTGTATTTTAGAGCTTTATAATGCAAATCCTTTAAAGCTGAATGACGAACTCTATGTTCGTGATGCTTTAGTTACTGCAGCTGAGATTGCAAAATCTACTCTTCTTGACATAAAAACCCATATGTTTGAGCCGCAAGGAGTTACAGCGTTTGCGCTGTTGGCTGAGTCACACATATCGTTTCATAGTTGGCCTGAATTAAATTACGCTGCTGTTGACGCATTTACGTGCGGTGAAAAAACGGATCCCGAAGCGGCCTGTCGTTTTTTGATGAGCTGTTTTGATGCCCCCGGCTCACATCTCGCCGCGGTACAACGAACTGTCCCGGCAATATTAAGCAAACATAAGTAAAACTTTTGCCTAGGTAAAATATTGGTAACTCTGCACACAAAGTGTGAGCGAGTCGCATTTACTGTTTAGTTTACAGTGTCTTCAAAAACGTACTGCACGCCGAAGATTTAGGAAAGACATCTTCGACTCCTGGAAAGGGTGCGCTTATTGCGGGCGTCCCAAACCCTCGACTCTTGATCACGTATACCCCAAAAGCAAAGGAGGTATGACGGTAAAACAAAACCTCGTGGCCTCCTGCGCAGACTGTAATTTACGTAAGTCTGATTTGGACTTTATGGAGTTTTTTAGATCTCAAGATTTCTGGACTTTTGAACGCGAACAACGCATATTGTCTTGGGTAAATCAAACAACAAATACGATTATTTGTGTAGAACAAGCAGCTTAATTTTGATCGTAATTTAAATATTTTTCTTTGCATCTTTTAATCTCTCGTGCGAGCTTCAATCTTCGCACGCGGTCATATAGGTTTACAGCTTTGGGTTCTGTTATTTAATTTTTAAATAGCTAGAAACAGGTTTATTACTGTCTAACATTATTAGATGGTTTTTTACTCTCCAATACAACCAATTTTGTTTAGTTTTATTTAATAAACACCAGTAACATTTGAATTTTTTCAACGCAGGATATTGAGCCCCTAAAGCAGAGGCAATCTCATATACAAGAGCAAACCAAAAATTGTATGATTTATTTTTCACTTAGCTTACTCAGTATCAACTGATCTAACTTGTCGTTTATGTGGTTTAAACGATCTTTAATCTCAAGCAACCCCGTGGTGAGATCTGTTTTTAATGCATAAGTTGTTGGAAATTCATTTACACGAATTTCCAACTCTTCGACCTTTTTTTTGATCGAAGTAAAACGTCCGTTAATCACATTTTGCCTCTGCTGATGAGACCACGTAAAAAGACCCACACCAGTAGCCAGCAACGCCGCGACGATTTCAGGACCCACCAGTGTTCCGTATCTTTTTACATTTTAGATAGTTTGACTAGGACAAACAGAGAAAATTTTTTAGCTTAAAATAATAATATCTGTGAGACCTACCTTGAGCGAATTTACTAAAAACCTCGAATTGAACGGGGTTCTTAACAGTGGGCTTACCGACGATTCTCGTCGAATTTCTTCTACTCACTTCGATCAGCGTCGTACACTTGACGCCAGCGGCGTTGTCGTTGTTTCTTCGGCAAATCGTACTTACGCTGCGGACGGTAAATACGGCATCTCTGATTATTATCAGCTCACGGTAAACGCTACCGGTATTCTTCGCGTTGATATTGCTAATCAGAATTCTTGCGGTGATGTCATCGTTTTAGACTCTGCCGGAAGTGAGGTATTAGTTGCCTCGCCCTCTAAATTCAGCACTCGGGCAACTTCAGTATCTTCGACAACTATTAATACCTCCGGTACTTTTTACGCCTATATTCAAGTCCTTGGCCGAAGCGGGTCTGAATACCGCGTGGGAGTCAATGTAACCTCCACCTGATTTAATGCAGATATCCTCTAACGGGATTGAGTTAATTAAAAGCTTTGAGGGGTTGCGTTTAACTTCTTACCCCGATCAAGGCGGTGTGTTTACCGTCGGTTACGGAAGCACAGGATCTGATATAGGGCCTAATCTAACTATCACAAAAAAACAAGCAGACGAACTACTACTTAAAGATATTTTTATTGCCGAACAAGGGGTTTTAGCCGGACTTAAAACAGCAGTTAATCAAAATGAATTTGATGCGCTTGTAAGTTTTACTTTCAACGTTGGTGTTTCTGCTTTCCGCGCTTCAACTTTATGTAAACTTTTAAATAACGATGCTGAGCGTAGTATCGTTGCATCAGAATTTACGCGTTGGGTCAATGTTGACGGAAAACCAAACGAAGGGTTAAGAAGACGCCGTGCGGCTGAAAAAGAGCTATTTTTGACCAAGACTCTTAACACCGCTTTGGCCCACTCGATTGTTGCGCAGCGAGATACATGGCTAAAACGGGAACCCAAACAAGCTCCGGACTTGACTGCCGAGCAAAAACTTTTTGTTCCTAAAGGTTCGGCGCATATTTGGGATACCATTACTATGGTTCCTGGTGAGACGCACTATAAAACTAAACTAGAAGCGCAGCCCGGAAAATCCTGGTGGTTTTATCCTCCCCACTGGAAGATCATTAACGACCCAAAAATTGACAAGGTTGAGCCAAGCAAAACACTCAAACCAGTGGATTTGGTTCTGGATGTTCCTTATTTTTCTCAGAGAGATAATCAACGTGATGCTATGCGGACTTGTTTTTCAAGTTCTTGCGCCATGATGCTGAAATATTTAAAACCGAACAGCATCACGACAGATGACCAATATATAAATGTCGTCTTTAAGTATGGAGATACCACAGAAGCTTACTCGCAAGTATGTGCTTTAGATGAGTTTGGAATTAAGTCTCAATTTATTCAAACCGGCTCGTGGACGCAATTGGATACATTGTTAGATCAAAAAGTCCCTGTTCCTATCGGTATTCTGCACAAAGGTCGCGTTGATGCCGCCACAGGAGGAGGTCACTGGATTTGTGTCATCGGTCGTACAGCAGACCGTAACTACTACATTGTTAATGATCCATTTGGAGAGTTGGATTTAGTTACAGGTAATTACATTAACTCCAACGGTAAGGCTTTAAAATATTCGAAGAAAAATTTAGGCCCACGTTGGCTGGTAGAGTCACCCAATAGCGGATGGATGATCCGCGCAAACACATAGTTTTACTGGTGTTATGAATTTTTTTATTTGGCTTTCCGTTGATTGGGACGCTATCGAACGTTGTGCTCAGAATCGAGCGGATGCTAAAACATTTAACTGGGATGAAGATTCCAGTCCTTTAGGAGATCTTGAAACAAGAGAGATGGCCCGAATGATGCGTTACAGACAGAGACTTCTCCAGTCAGTGTTCGAGCTGTTCAAGTAAAGTAATTCAGCTTCCTTTTCAGCGTCTTTCAAAGTTCATGTTTGACTTAGATACAGTTCTCCTCACTTGGGATATAGCTTGGGAGCAGAGTAAAGCGGACTTTTTAGACGAACTTTTTGAGTTTTATGCTCCTACAAACAAGTGCTATACAGGTTTGTTTAAACAATATCAAAAGGATCTGGCAAACTTTGTGCGGGATTATTCTCGGTTAGATTCTACCGATGCGCGTTTTGGTAAGCCGTGGCTATTTCCCGTGCCTACAATTAGTTAAGCGATAACAGATTTGTGGAGAGCCGTAATTATCGTAAAGAATATGATGATTATCACGGGCAGCCGGACCAAATAAAACGTCGTGCCGCTCGTAATAAGGCTCGCCGATTTTTAACAAAAGAAGGTCGTGTGCATAAAGGTGACGGTAAAGATGTTGATCATGAAAACGGGAACCCTTTAGATAATAGTTCGGCTAACATTAGAGTTAGCGATCGTTCAGCTAATAGGAGCCGTAAGTAATGGCCATTCTGCCGGGAATCGGAACCGGGAAAACTCCTGAAGCTCAGGGGCAAATGCTTCTGCCCCCTGGATTAACGGGTTTTAATCGAGAACCCATGATGGGCCTTCGGCGGGTCGCTCAACTCGATAATGGGAGCCGTATTGCCTATCAGTTAGAGCATGATCGAGGGATGTACATTCGACCGCCTGTGGGCCCCGTCGAATATTCGGAAGGCAATATCAAGAAAAGCACTGAATTAACTGGTGTAGCAGGATATAACCAGAAAGAAGTTCCTATTAAAGACAGTCCAGATGACATGAGTCAGATGGATTATTTACTTTCGCTTCAGCAAGAAACCGCACCAGAACGGATGCGGATGCGCGAAGCTTTGGCTGTGCCTACGCAAAGTTTTCTCAATACGCGTCAGCTTCCTGCTAATCCGGAAATAACCACGCACAACGTAATTGAGAACTTAATGTCGTTGGCTAAGTTAAAATTACAGCAGAGGGGGGCATGAAAGACAACGATTTTCCCGTTCGGATGGCAGGCCAACGCTTAGGGTTGGAAGCCTATAAATTATCCGGCATCACACCCTCGGAACTTACCCGTCGACTGCGTTACCAAGAAACATTTCCCAGGACCTGACAATGCGAATCGCTGGCAAAGAGATTGATTACGACATTTCGAAGATGCCTTATACCGGCGGGCGCTATGCAGGCGCAGCTGGCAAAGAAAACCCTGAGTTGGTGAGTCGAATAGCCAACGCTATTATTGCGGGGAATAAATCGCTCTACCCCGGTGAAGAAGGTTTTGCTTCACAGCGCAAGTCTTGATTGGATAACAGAAGATTCTGAGCGAATCGTTGCTCGTCATGCTCGGGTTTCAACCAAGAATCCCGATCGAGACGAGTATGAACAACTCTTAAAATACTGTATTAAACAAGGGCACTGGAGCATTTTTGAACAAGTCTGTGCTTCGTTCGAGATATTAACGACGAGGGCAATTTCTCCTCAAATTTTGCGGCACAAAAGTTTTTGCTTTCAGGAAACTAGTCAGAGGTATTGTGATCCACTCGATGTCTTGAGTTATCTTGGGCTCGAAGCCCCTAAATTTGAGTTGCGGGCTCAAGATATTAAAAACAGGCAAAACAGCATCGAGTTTGAGGATCATAAAACTCTTGAAAAGTTTGATCAAAGGATTGCGGAGCTTTACTCGGCTTCCTTAATTCTTTATGACGACATGCTGTCGGCAGGCGTGGCGAAGGAATGCGCTCGCAATATCCTCCCTATGTGTGTTCCTACAAAGCTTCACATGATGGGAACCTTACGTAGTTGGCTTTTTTATGTAGGTGTTCGAGGTACACCCGGTACTCAAAAAGAGCATAGGCAGATTGCCCTCCAGATCGGACAGCATTTACTCGAATTGTTGCCCACAATCGGCACTGCTGCTATCGAGAGTGCCAAGGATGGCGGAGAACGTGGGCTTAACGGCTGGTTATCCGTTGCCTGAATATGGCAAAGCCGGGCTTGAATTAGGCCCGGCTCGCACCTTTACACGTGCTTATTAATTATAAGAGTTTAGACCAAGGATCAACACCTTCGTTAGTGTTTTGTGACGCACGCTTACTAGGATCACCTAACGTAGGAGCTGGCTGAGTCGGTGTAGTCACTGCCCTTTCTTTCAGCTCATAAAAAGTCAGTCGTTGCTTCAGGGATGCATTTTGCGCTTGCAGCGGTTCTATCTGACTCTTGACCCACGCATTAGCATTATCCGTCAATTGCTGTAAGACATTTTGCGGATGCGGGAACGAGAAAACAACGCCTTTTTCTGAGGGTATAAGCATCCCTTTATGGTCTTTAGCTAAAGCTTCTAGGAAAGATACAGCTCGTTCTAAAGGTATATCGCTGGCGATACTGAGCTGTTGTGGGTTTACCAGACCTCTATTATTTTCATAGATCTGTTTGAAGTTTTCCGAGACCCGAATCGCTTCGAATGTAAAGTGTTCTCTTTTTCGTTTGAGTTCGGCTGCAGCCGAGGCCCCAAACACAACACCAGCTCCTCCGGCGAGCATTGTCGCAACGTTAGCTGGGTTTGTTAATGCTGCTGCAACAGCACCTGCAGCCGTGATTCCAAGAATTCCGCCAATTACAGCTTTAGCCATTGGATGTCTTTTTGATGTCGGTTTTTGGTTGATCGTGGGCAGCGAAAGCGGCGTCCCATTGGGTTGGATCCGACGCGTATTCTATAGGTGAAGGCAACCGTGTGTCACCGCTCGCTGCTCGGTCTGTAGATGAATCGTAAGGACGCAAACGCAGACCTCGAACAACAGCTCTGCCATTGATGTACTTTGGTTCGATGCCGGGAACCTTAAGAACATTGTTAACAGTTTCTTTGAGGCGATCAACAAAGCGAGGCTTAGCGCTTGCCTTGTAACCATTAGATTTAGCAAAGTTCGCATAAGAAGCGTAGAGCTCCTGGTAAGCATTCTTTACGTATAAACCACGTTCTTGTTCATCGATGCTGGGGCGGAAAGCGCCTCCACCAAGCGTGGTGCTGCTGTTTGGCGCATACAAAGTGCATTCAGCCAACCACGCACAAATCGGGTTATTGAAGACAAGAGCTTCTAGGTTCGTCGCGTTGAGGTTTGGGCAATGTTTAACCGGATTGGCGAGGACATCTCGCATCTGATCGAAGGTCATCTCTAGTGCCCATGCAGCGACACCGGACATCTCATCTGCAAACTCCCCTTCGATCCTGTCGTGATATACGCTGATCAGATTTCGCCGTTGCGACGCGGGAACAACGTTGTTCATTACGATGGTCAGTCGCCGTCTTTCCAGACCACTACTGATATCGGAAGAACTGATGTGTTCGTTACTCGCAATAGAAACAAGGATCTCGGGTTTGAAATTAATAATTTGAGTACCGTACTTACGCTCAGCTCGTAGAGTGTCGGATGCTGATGTAAGTTTTTTAAGCGTATCTAGTCTTTTGCTGAAGGAAGCTTCATCAGTTAGCAGCAAAAGCCTTTTACCAATGAGGCTGTGAGCTTCGAAGCGGTTTGTCTCGATTGTTTCCAGATCGCTCGTATGGGTTCCGGTAAAACCAGCCAAGGCAATCAGAATCTGCTGCAGCGTGGACTTACCCGAGCCACCAGCACCAATCAGGTGTAGAAATTTTTCGCCTGTTGTATATCCAGTAAGAACAGCTCGGCAAAAAGCTCGAATCAGAACAACTTTGTCAGGCTCAACAGCCCAGGTCAACCAAGATAAAAAATTAGGACAGTTAGCCGTTAGATCAAAATCGTAAGCAAGTTTGGTTTGGAAGTAAAGATCCTTTTGATTACCTGCAGTAAATACGCCTGTTGCGGTGTTGTATACACCGTTTTTAAAAGCGATTAAACCGCGACCTGCTTGCCAGATCGAGCTGCGACCACCCTGAACAGAACGAAGCAGCTTGGCTTTAAGAATGTGAAAAACTGAACTTACGGTTGAAGAGTTATAGCGGCGAAGTACACCAGAGTTAACAAAAGTATCTAGTGTTTTTACGATACGTTTTTTGATGTGCTGCTCATCGTTTATGTACCAAACACCCTCATCGTCGTCGTAAGTAAAGAACTCATCGAGACTGGAATCAAAAAGAAACTTGTCCCCATAGTTATTTACTATTACGTCCGCAATATCATTCTCAGAAAACTGTCTGTTGCCCGGCTGTAGCTGAATTAGTTGAGCCGGCGTGGCGGGGGTTGGGGAAGACATAACAGGTGTTGATTGTTGTTTTGATGTAGTTACTGTTTTTGTAACAGGAGCAGAAGCACTAGTCGGATCGTCAAAACTCAGGATTGAGTCAACGGGCTTAGGTCGTTTAGCGATCAGATCAGCCTTAACTTCTGCAGGACACTGTTGATCGAATAGAGCGGAATCCAGGAGTTTTATCTTTTTCCAGATAGCGCAGTTACCGTCCTCAGCAGCCAAAGCCACAGCGGGGCGGAGTTGGTGTGCATCCGTGATGCTGTTCAGGATTCGGTCGAACTTGCCATCGAGCTCCGGGGGGTAGTCGTAGATATTCTCGAACACTTGGTTCGCCGTGTCAAGAGGGGGCTCCGAACTCGCAAGCCCTTCCTGGTTCAGCCAGTTGCACCACCCGATGATTTCTTTTAAGGCGCCTGCCATGGCAAACGACCTGTCAGAAACTTGCTCACCGTCCAAGATCGCCTTTACCGAGCCGCTAACAAGCTTTTCGAGCGGGAGCCCCGTGGGACCTACGGCTGTCTGCAGTGCATCGACAGCAACAGTTTTTGAGGTGTCCCCTTTTGGTAAAGATAAAAAATTATGATGCGCTTCATCGATCTTTGAAGCTGGGATATAATTTTCAGATTTATAAATTAATGGCGTACCTTCTTTAGCTCCGTAAAAAAGGTTTGGAACTTGAGTTGCTCGGATATCACTGCCAGGGATACTTGCCGATACCTGCCGTGTAAACCATTGGTAAAACTGAGTATCAATGATCGGTTTTTCGAGACCAAAGACTAAGCGAAATCTCGGCCAACCCTCAGTGTGGCTTGGAGAATAGTATGAAAAGCTCAAATATTTTTTACAGATGTCGAGGTCTAAGGCTTGTCCAACAGTTAATTGTTGGTCCTGTATCTTTTCACCGTTCAGATCTTTTCCGTCAGCTTGGTTATCAATATCGACGATAATTAAGCCGGATTTAATGCAACCAGTTTCGTTTTTACTTCGTTTGCCATCGAGTATATGCCACGCGCATAAACCGTGACCTTGCAACACTTCAGAGGCGATAACCTCTGTCGGTTCTTCTAGTGCTTCCCAATTTTCATTAAATGCTCTAAAGTTTCCTCCTGGCGGGACCTTCCCGGTTCGTTGGCTGACATGCTTCCGAACCTCGCGGTTCCGGCTGAAGAAAAAACGCATCGGTCGATCCAGTCCAGATATTTTGCCACTAGAATGCCCCCGTGGCGGCGGAAGAGAATCTTAATTATGTCCTAAAAAAGACAACTAAGAGAGCCTTACTATAGTTACATGACGTTATTTATATTAGTTTATTTTAGCTTTATCGTCTATTTTTGCGTAGAAATTTTTGACAATTTCGAGCCACTGTTTTGTATGTTTATCCAGCTGATTTTTGCTGAAAGAGAATACTTGAACTTTGAAGTCTGGTAAAGGAGTTGAGACAATTATTCGGGTTTTATCAATCTTTAAGCCGAGACATTTTTCAGCAGCAAGAGAATAGGCTGCAAGTTGAAGTTGAGTTTTTTTTGCTTTAAATACACCTCCGATAAGAGCTTTTTTAATGTTGTCAGGGATGTTGCTGTTTGTTTTCGGGAAGTTTAGTGAATACGGGGATGTACTTGTCTTGAAATCAGCTAGTACAGTCTCGCCGTTTGCGTCGATGTAAATTAAGTCAGGGCAGCCCGCATAACCCTGCTCAGTGGTTTCGTCGTAATAGTGCAGCCGTCCCACACCATCAGAGCCCACATAAGAATGCCACTGAGGGTTGTTGTACGGTGATTCGATCCAAAGCACACGTCCGTTTTCAAGCAACTCATCGAGCTGCTCAGGCATACCCTCCCAGTAAGGGAGATATTCTTTTGGAGGTTCTACTCGTAAACCACGAATGTAGTTTTCTGTAGCTGAGTGAATCCAAGTCCCCCGCTCTGCTGCTTTTTCTAAAGCACCGGGATTCGATAAATTCCACGCATTAAGTTTTTTCCGTGTTTCTTCTGTCTGCGTGGCAGATAGAATACTTGTTACTGATGGTAGTGGTTTAGGAACACCAGAGCAGCTATAGTGACGTAGACCGTTTAGCGTTAATCGTGTTTGGGACACATTTTTGTGTCGAATTAGTCACATATTAGCGCTTAAATTAAAAAGTTAACGAAGGTCGCTTATTGAAAAAATTGTTGTCTGTATCATTATCATCGTCATCATTTTCATCAGAGTTGTCCTTGCCTTCTTCAGACTCATCTTCAATAAAGAATTCTGACATTTGGTAAGCGAATTCTTTGCTCTTACTGTTGAGCTCAGCCGACAGACACATTCCGGCACAAAAGCTTTCGCGTACGATATCCGCGCACTCTTCAGCAGTTCGAGCCTGTCCGTCTGGAGTAATACATTCTTGTAAGAGTTGGTCCGAAATCATAATCGACGCGATCTTATCCAATCGTTCGTTCATTGCCACCAGTTGTTCCAGAATGGACTTCTGGAAGACTTCGAACTTGCGTGATCTAGACGACATCTTTGAGTTGTGGTAGAGGATCAATGCTGTCCCAGTTCAAGCCAAATGAAATTTGGGTCCCGTCACGCCAATTTCCAGGCTTCTGGAAAACAAACCAACAGCTTGTAACTGAGTCTTTCGTGGACCCAACCGCTCGAAATTTCGGGCGTGGGTTGAGCACGATCATATTAGAGAGTTTATTTGCGAGTAAGAAAGTCTTCCTCTTTGCTACTGGTTCGATAAAGGACAGTCGGTCCAATACAGCAATACCCTGTGTCGCTATCTGTATGCCATACTCTAGTATGTACTCACTGTACTGGGTTAATCCTATAGTCCATCCAATAACCCAGTCGTAGTTTTTTTTCTTCTCTGATACCCACCAAATCGGGTCTATTAAATTTTCTTCGTCTTCATTTGTCGTAACATTTAAATTGTGCGAACGAAGTTGATCTGAAAGGATCTTAAGGGGATCATATGGGACCAAAATTGATCCGCTGATGTAGGAGTGTTTCACTAATGCGTGAGTGACCCCTTTTGGAATGCTGTAAAATTCTGACAAGAGAATGTGGGTGCGGATTTTCCGAGCATAGCCTTTGGGCTAACACGTGTCTAGAGTTTAATAAGTACAGTAGTAATGTGAGCTCTTAAGATTATGTTAAGTTTTGAGTGGTTTACGCCGGAGCAGAAATTCACTCACACAAGCATCATGATGGATGCTGAGAAGTTATCCAAAGAGAAGTTGTTAGAAATTTTAGCCGCTGTTCATCAACAGTATCAAATGAAAGATAGGTTATTTAGATCTCTTGTTATTTGGTGTACATCCAATTCTGTAGTTCTCCCTCCCTTTGATGAGCTGTTAGCACCCAAGCAGCTGACTCATCCGGCTGCGGATACGAAGTAAACCCTAGTTTTTCAAGGGCTCGTTTAATTAGTACCGGTACTCGGTTGTTTTCTGCTGTGATGTACAGGTGTCCGTCAGCTGGCACTTGTTTATTTAAACAAAGAAACATTTTTTTGGCCTCGTGGAGGTGGCTGTAACTTCCGCATGTTTTTTTAGTATTTACTTTTTTGGTCCTCTTGTTTTTTCTTAGATTCTGCCAGTCACAAATAGTTCTCTTTGATTTATTAATAATTAAGTCTATATTCCATATATCTTTGCTGATGCGAACAAACCTGACGCTCACCCAAAGCCCACGATATTCCTTAGTGTTTTTTAAGATGCGCATAAAAAAAGGGGTGACGTTATCACCCCATTGTGAGACATAAAAGCTGATTTTAAAACTCTAGACCTAATGCTTTGGCTTGCTCCTCGGTGAGTTGAACAGCTTTTTTCGGTTTGGGTGTTCCCTCAGCCTCTTTATCCTGAGTAGGTTGATCTTCAGAAGCAGATTTAAGAGCCTTCTGACTTGATTGAGAGCCTCCCAAAGTGTTACCGGGATAGTTTGGCCGCGTTGCCGCAAATTGCGCTTTGATCTCTGTGTGATCTGAACCAAGAGGTAGCTCAACCAAATCCGATCCAGGAATGTGAGATTTGAGGGCGGCTGCGATGAGGGTAGACCCCTTGTCGGTGATCCAGGCATCGATGTCTTGAATGAGTTTGGTTTCTTCGTCGTTTGCTGGCGGGCGATCAGCAAACTCCAACGCGTTGAAGTTAATCTTGGCGCCGTCAGCGCCTGTCATTGGATCCCGTTCGTTGAAACTACGGGTGACAAACTTGGTCGTAGTAATAATAGAAGCACAGTTAATCCTATTGTTATACAACGTTTGGAAGTAACTGATAAAATTTTTCTGCGAAGACTTGCCCGAGATCATTGAAGTTGTAACACAGCGTGGGGGAAGCAAGCGATGATTCGGATTTACTCCGATATAAGCCATTCGCAAAAACTCCTCTTGATTCCGCATCCCTAAGTTGCCGTAGAAGGGAGTGAAACCAAGCAGGATAAATTCGATGGGAATACCATTGTCATTCCGATCAACAATTGCACTGTCGGGGTCAACGTCAGATTTCCAACGACGAGCTTGGAGATCAATACGGAGAGTGTGAGGAGGTACATTGCACAAAATTTCGTCTTTTGAAAACTGGCCAGCAATAAACACCATGGGTAATACCTAAATCAGAGAGAGAAATCGATCGAACCGAGAGCTGCTACGGCAACTTTACCTTTTTCAGGATCAGCGGCTTTTTTAGGAGCAGATTTTGTAGACTTAGGGAGGTACATGATTTTGTCCACGTTGTAGTTTAGATACTGTTTGTCCTCTTTTTCACTGGTAGAAACTTTACCAACAGCAATCGTTGGGGTTCCGGGAGCAAGTTCGGAGAGTTGTTTCGAGAGTTCCGCCCAGGCGGTAATTTTGGCCCAAGAAGTTTCACCGTTTTCACTAGGCCAAGCAAGCGAACGGTTGGTCACTGAAGTATCGGTGAGTTCGACCTCTTCCGTTTTAGGTCCAAGGCCGCCGGTCATCATAAAGATGTTTACAGCCAATAGATCATCAAAGTTGTCTTCAGTGATCACGATGATTGGCTGCATCTGCAGTACCCCGTCTGGTGTTGGCCGTGTGGGACCTAAAGCCAATACAGTCTGCTTTTCCTCAAGACCACTTAAAAGTTTGCCGACATAGTGATTCTCTTTCTGAATCAACTGAACTTTAGTTGCAACCTTTCGATCGTTTGAGGGAAGCGCTTCAGCAAGCACGTTAATCGTGTTGTTGTCGCCTGGTGCAGCGGTTGCTGTTATGCGAAGTCCGAGAATAAAAACGTTCATTGTGTTTCAGCTTTGTAAAAACTCAAGTATTCCAAAAGGAAAAACCGAGCTCAACCATGGTACTAGCTGCTGGCTCAAAATCAATTTTTTAGTCAGATAGTAGTTTTTAAATTATGTAACTGTTTTATCTAAACGTAAGTTTATATCTTTTTAAAGTTGCGGTATATCGTCCCTCTGTGTACGTTTAAAAGTTCAGCTATTTGAGCTACTTTTACACCCTCATTTTTGTAAGCTTTTAGAAGTTTTAAGTCTCCGTTTGTTAGTTTGGAGTTGCTGGATGAACAGTAACTAAAGTGATAAGGATTAACACATAAATTACAATTACATGTAAGTTTTATTTGAGTATCTTCTTTAGGTATATCTAAGTATTTTAAAATAACTGCACGTGTGTAAAATCGTTTATTAAAAATATAAAAACAAGGGTTGCTGTTGCTTACCGAACCTGACCACAAATAACATTCTTTGTAGGTGAAATCATTAAACGCTAGTTTTTTAAATAACTCTGAAACGTTAGTTTCTCGTTTTTTTCCGTAGGACAACTCGAATCCAGTTGCTTGGATCGCTCTGCAAATATCATCCGCTTGAGCTTGCGCGTGGTTACTATCGTTTGCAGTCACTGAAATTAAAGAAACAGTTTTATTTTGTTTAACAACTAATCCATAAGTATCTATTGTTGATGTTTGATGTTTTTTATTTTGCTTTATTTCGGCCATTTATCGGCTTCGATAAAAAATCGACGTAGTTGATGGCCGTTTTTTAGCACAGCATTTAGGACTTTTTGATCGCAGGAGGCACTTTCGTAAGTTGTGTACAGCTTTGCCCAGTTTTTTTCTTTGCAATACTCAGCCACGCGATTGTTAGAGACCACACTCTGAACAAATTCTCCGGCAGGGTTAATTATTACCCACGCCTCACGGAAGCGTAAATGTGTATACGCGGCCATTTCGGCTTCCGTGTACAGCTTATTAACTCTCGTTATTGTAGTCTTAATTTCTAGAACTTTAGCTTTTTTGTTTTTTTTAACAGTTGTTTTAATTCCGCTTTCGCGCTTTAATCTTCGCGCTGAATTGGCAGCCTTTAAAGGGCTTTCAAATGTTTCGAGCGTTAAAAACAACTCATTGTCTGTGAGGATAACCCCGTGGTAGCCTGAGTTTGTTTTAATTGTACAGATTTCTTTAGAATAGTCCAAAATGAGTTTACTAAGATTCATTTTTCTGAATGTTTTCGCTAATTTAATTGAATTGTGTCTTATTGTAAAGACCCTTTCAGGCGGAAAACCGTCTATGACTGCACTGTATAACTAACATTATAAAAATACCTCGGAATAAACCGAGGCATATTTATAAATTTAAAATTATGTTTACTTATTTTTTCTTACTTTTTGCAGCCTGAGCCTTTGTCTTGGCCTGAGATGCCTTTATCCGCGTGGTCTGCCCTAGCTGGGTGACTTGCATGTATTTTTGGTCATAAAGAGGTTTGGTTATTGTCGGTGCAGGGCTTCTACGGATGTCTCTAGCTGGTACTTTGCTGTCGAGTAACTTTTGCGATTTTTCGCCTACTTTATACCCCTGACTCCTGATAATTTTTTCTAGTTCACCAGCGGCGTATCCTTGGGATAAACCTTTGGAAATTTCAGAGCGAGTGATTCTGTTTTTACCCACTCCTGTTTTACCCACTCCTGTTTTTGCAGCTTCACGAAGAAAAGCAGCAACGTCTAATTTAGGAGTTTTTGTTTCAGTGCCGCCTCTAATTCGGGTGCCTTTACCGGGCTGACCGCCTCCACCGGGCTGACCGCCTCCACCAAGCTGACCGCCACCACCCAGCTGACCGCCTCCACCCAGCTGACCGCCTCCACCCAGCTGACCACCACCAGGCTGACCGCCACCTAATTGGACATCACCCACTTCAATAGAGGGAGCGCCAACACTTAACGAGGGGCTGATTGCCGTTTCTGGACCCGCAACCGACATGATCGGAGAGATCTCAGGAGCAATAGTGACATCGCCCATCATGAAACCACCTTCCGGCATACCGTAGGTCATGGTTGACTCACCGCCGCCTCCTCCTCGCCCTAAACGCCCGCCACGACGGCCTTTTCCTAGTTGGGTAACGTAACCGGTCAGCGGAAGCGCTACCTGTCCCGCCATCCGTGGGGCTTCTGTAGCCGTCAGTTCAAGAGCCATAGTAAAAACTCTTACTGGTTTTCAAACCTCTGATTAAGTATAGGTGTTATTTGAAATCTCTTAAGAGTCTTTTTATTTCTTTTTTCTTTTTTCTTGAGCTGCTTGTGCGCGTTCTTTAGCCTCACGTTGAGCTCTTTCGCGTTGAGCTCTTTCGTTAGCCTCACGCTGCGACCTTTCGTTAGCCTCACGTTGAGCTCTTTCGCGTTGAGCTCTTTCGTTAGCCTCACGTTGAGCTCTTTCGCGTTGTGCTCTTTCGTTTGCCTC
>Ga0194130_10004939_pt1 | contig 16538 bp, 17 predicted proteins | sample TA2KigsurfametaG_FD_160084 | JGI IMG/M metagenome (GOLD analysis project Ga0194130, IMG submission 160084) | Freshwater microbial communities from Lake Tanganyika, Tanzania - TA2015050 Kigoma 12 surface | ecosystem: Environmental > Aquatic > Freshwater > Lake | place: Tanzania: Lake Tanganyika... | reverse complement strand
ATACACCACCTCACATTTGATGTTAAACAATAAGTCACTGCCTGTGTTACATTCTTCCCTTCTAATTTCTCCCCTATCCTCTTACACTCCAATAACATCACTGGATTCTCTTCCCCTCTCTTAAATAAAGCAAAATCCACCGGATTCTCTTTCTCATTCCCACTCACTTTCCTCCATTGACTCTTTACGATCTCAGGGTCTTCTCTATCCCACCCTAACTCTTCTCTCATTATAGGTGATATAATATAGTCTATCGTCTCTGACTCTTTGATCTTACTATATCTATCTTCTTTCCAAAACTTCTCGTATTTCATCTTTTAGCTTCCTTTCTTTTTAAAAGCACTTTCCTATTATATTATACCCTTTCATTTTTACCCCAAAAATTTCCAGAAAAAACTATTTTTCACTTTCACTTTTCACACTTCTTAAAAAACAAGCCCCCCCCTTTTTTACACCCCCCCTGTGAGAGATATATACCTTATCTAATCACACACGATATCTAATCACACACGAAGATGTGTTTATTTATCTAGGGTTTAACTATGGTTTCATTTTCAGAATGTCATTTTCATTACGGACTCAATATGGCTTTTTCACCCTAAGTACCTTTAAAGTGCTACTTTTTAATGCAGTTCTATGGAACTTGACGAAACACTAGTAAAATCTCATTAGTGTATAGACACCTATACCTATACACCCATATAGCTAGATATACCTATTTAGTTCTATGGTATAGTCTTATATCTACTTAGGCATATATGACATAAGACTGTATATGTATAAAGGTTAAACAACAGAAAGGACTTAAATGAACTCTCATTTTGAAATATCGGATAAGTTTGATGAACAACAAGGGATTGTTATTGCAACTAATGATACTTTGCTAGAAATTAAAACCTTGCCTAGTGATACCTTCAAACTCATTTTGACATCACCCCCTTATAATATTGGCAAGTCGTATGAAACTCAAACATCTCTTGAAGATTATCTGTCATGGCAAGAATCCGTTCTTGTTGAACTAATTCGTGTTATGACACCTAATGGGAGCTTAGTCTTACAGATTGGGAATTTTGTAGATAACGGTGAAGTTTTTCCTTTAGATTTTTATTTTTACCCCATCTGTAAAAAACTCGGGCTCCAACTCAGAAATAGAATTGTTTGGCATTTCGATCATGGCTTGCATTGTAAGAAAAGACTTTCGGGTCGGTATGAAGTTATCTTGTGGTTTACAAAGAATAGTGATTACACATTTAATCTCGATCCCATTAGAATACCATCTAAGTATCCAGGTAAAAGACATTTTAAAGGTGCTAAGAAAGGACAGCTTAGTGGAAACCCACTAGGTAAGAACCCATCAGACTTTTGGCAATTTATATCAAATGAATTTGATAAAGGTATCTTTGATGTGCCTAATGTAAAACACAACCATCCTGAGAAAACAGAACACCCTTGTCAATATCCCATTGAAATTGCAGAAAGGTGTGTTTTAGCATTTACAGATGAGAATGATTGGATACTTGATCCTTTTGGTGGTGTAGGTTCTACTTTAATATCTGCTATCAAGAACAATCGTAGAGCCATGAGCATAGATAGAGATAAAAACTATTCTGACATAGCTACTCAAAGAGTAAGTGATTTTTTCAATGATACTCTCAAAATGAGAGAAATAGGAACACCTATATATAAACCATAAAGGTTGGGTGTTTGTCTTATTATGGAATTTGTCTATATGGGATTTGACCCATATATGGAGTTTATCCATAAGGGGTTTGACTATATGGGATTTGACCATAAGGGGTTTGTCTACAAGGGGGTTTATCTATATGGGATTTGACCATAAGGGGTTTATCTATAAGGGATTTATCTACAAGGAGGTTTGTCTATATGGGATTTGACCATAAGGGGTTTGTCTATATGGGTGTTTATCTATATGGGATTTGACCACATGAGATTTAACCCATATATCAGGTTTAACCATAAGGGGTTTGCCTATATGAGGTTTATCTATATGAGGATTTGACCATAAGAGAATTTGTCTATAAAGGTGTTTGTCTATGGGACATTGCTGTTTAACTTGGGGTTTGTCTATATGGGGTTTGACCATATGGGGTTTGTCTATATGGGGTTTGTCTATATGGGGTTTGACCATATGGGGTTTGCCTATATGGGGTTTGCCTATATGGGGTTTGTCTATAAGGGATTTGTCTATATGGGATTTGACCATAAGGGATTTATCTATATGGGATTTGACCATAAGGGATTTGTCTATATGGGATTTGACCATAAGGGATTTATCTATATGGGATTTGACCATAAGGGATTTGTCTATATGGTGTTTACTATATGGGATTTATCTACAAGGAGGTTTGTCTATAAGGGGTTTGTCTATATGGGGTTTGTCTATATGGGATTTGTCTATATCATGAATAAAAGAGATTGGAGCATTGCTGTTTAACTTGGAACACAAGGTGTTTGCCTATATGGGATTTATCTATATGGGTGTTTGACTATATGAGTTTTACAAGAAAAAGTGTTTGTATATATAGAGCAATATGGGATTTAGCTACAAGGGATTTGTCTATATGGGATATGTCTATATAGGTAATTTCCATAACAATATTACCTATATAGAAATAACATGAGTAAAATGTAACTGAAATTTGACCATACTGTTTGTAGGCTTGTTGGTCTATTGTTTGATTTGACCTATTTATTGTTTATGTGGAATTTGAGATAGATGTTCGTTATAATTTGAGTCCTTGAAATTCTTAATAAAAACACAGTATCAAGATTATTTTAAATAGATCGGAAAGATCAAATCACAGTAAGGTTGTGGGGTTTAATATCTGAGTTGCAAGAGAGTTCAGTTCTAGAAAGAGTTCGGTTCCAGAGAGTTCGGTTCCAGAGAGTTCAGTTTCAGAAAGGGATCAGTTCCAAAGAGTAATCAGTTCCAGAGAGTGATCAGTTCCAGAAAGAGATCAGAGAGAACAACTGGAACTGATCAAAGCCGAGTGAGTCGAGCTTCGTGAGTGAAGAGCTCTTGAGAGTGACCAAAAAAGGACTCACAAGCACCCACAAGCAAAAGTGAATGACCTTTAAGCAAAAGTGAGCATCCAACAAGCAAAATGAGGGAACTATTAAGCAAAATGAGGTGACTATTAAGCAAAAAAGGGTGACTCCTAAGCAAAAAGGGGAGAATCCTAAGCAAAATGATGTGACCCCTAAGCAAAAAGGGGTGACTATTAAGCAAAAGGGGGAGACTATTAAGCAAAAGGGGGAGACTATTAAGCAAAAAGGGGGGACTATTAAGCAAAAACAAGCACTTTTTTTGACTTAAAAATCGAACAATTTCAAGGTTTCAGGGAAATGTTGTGATGTAAGAGTATGGACAGCTTGTGCATATTGTTGAATTTCAAGTTGGGCACCAGTGTCCATTCTGAGTTTCAAGAAATGTAAAACAGCTTGAAGGCTTGTAGTCCAGATACATTCACTATAACTTGCAATAGGTAAAAGCACCCTTGCTTGTTCTCTACATACACCAAGAGTTAAAAGATCATCATATGCTTTTTCACAAACAGAATAAACATTGTTTAAAATTTCAAAAGCTTTTTCAGATTCAAGAATTTCGCCAGCACTTGATTGTTTATTCTTTGTGTCCTGCATCCTCCAAGTGTTAGGTTTAAAAAAACCATGTCTTAGTTCTGTGTATCTAGCTGATTGTTCATTCCAAGAGCAACCGATTTGATGCTTCATCCACTGCCTTAAAACAAAGATTGGAGTTCTTAATCTGAAAGTAAGATAACAATGTCTAAAAGGACTTGTGTGTTCATGTTGCCATAAATAGTTTAAGAGTTTGGCATCCTTATCTGTAAACTCACTTGATTCTTTCCCATATGATACTCTTGCTGTATTTACAACTTTAAGATCATTTCCCATAACTTCAATAAGTTCAACAAAGCCGTCATTAAAAACATTAATCTTTTCCATATAAAATCCTTTTCGGTATAGTCTGTTTAACTATACCGATATGGTTGGATATGTATATAAAAGATATATGTGAAGTAGATTGAACCTTTAAAAAGACAATAGAATATCTAACTACTCTTTTAAGTAGTTTTTATGGTGTCAATAGACAACATGATATTTCTATCTATGATGATCTATTTTGTATCTTAAAGGTTGAATTTTAAGATACATCTATGATCTTTTGACCATAGATAAACAGATGATAGAGATTGAATTTAATCTTGGTGTTATTGCTATTATTATTAGAAGTAAAAGTAATAATAATATTAGTAGTATCTATAAAAGATAAATCTTTTCTATATACATATATCTATATAAATATATCTATATAAGCACCGAGTAAGAACATTAAATTCTTAAACAAGATGAATAGAATTTATCTTGAGTGGTTTATGGTGTTGGTAAATGATACATATCTAAAAGTGATTTATTTCAGTCACTACCTTTAAAAGAGAAAAGAGAAGTTTTAAAGGGATATGTAAGTCTTTATATCTGAATGGATACTAGACCATATATGATTTTATCAAAAGAGATAGGTAATCACATTCATGCACAAGAAAAAGTAAAATTCAGGAAACACTTGCTATGTTTAAAGATTTTCATCTTAATGGTAAATTGTCTATCTTTAAGGACTTCACATTTTTAAAGACAGAACAAAAGAAACTGATCTTATGTATCTAAACAAAAGGGTTTCTAAAATTCCCATTCAACTCTCTTACGAGTAGCTTTCACTTTATGGGTTTGGTTTATACTCGAAAATTTTAAACATAGCAATAAAAAACAAACACATCTTTATAGAGAATTTTAAGGGGGTTTTAAGAGTGTTTAAGAGTAAAGGGGGTGTAACGACTAAGGGAAACTAATAAAATTGAAAATAGAGTGGAAAAAGAGTGTATAGTAAAAAGAAAGGAAAAAAAGAATGAAAGAAAAATTTATGGAAAAAACAAAAGAGCTTGGTGAACTTTTAACAGAAAAGAATCAGGCTTATGGAAATGCTTTTGAGAAAACGACAAAGATTTTAGAATTGTTATATCCAAATGGCATATCAGTATCGCAGTATAAAGATGTTCATGTGATAGTACAGGTGGTTTACTACAAAGAGTAGCTTCTGTCGTAACATCAGCTGTAGGTGCTCCACTTGGTGTTGCTACAAAAATAGCTCTCAATAAATTTACAAATAACTCTTTCTATTCTCAAGTTGAAAAAGAAGGTGGTGAATCTGCTGTATTACACCAAAAAATGCTTAACCATAATTTGCTACCACAAGAAATTGACGATGACTTTAGAACTAAAGCTAAAGAAATTATGAACGACTCCATCCCTGTTGAAAAGAAAATAAAAAAACTCAGAGCATTACAATATAGATATGATGAAGAAGCTAAGCCTGTTATCGCAAGAGCTTTATACCAACTTGGTAAAAGAGATGCCACAGGCAAAGATATTGATGGGTACTTTAAACAAAGGATGGAATATCTTAAAAGAGGTTCCAGTGATGAAGAAATTGACTTTTCAACTTTCTTCGTTCGTTTAGCTGATGATAACGAAGTATTATCCGATGAGGATAAAGCGGAACAGTTCAAAAACTTTATTAAAAATAAAAAGAATAACCAAATTCCCATAGAAATTCTCATTCGCACTAATCTCGACAAAATGGATTATATCTGCAACCTAAAATCTGAAACTAAAAAAATTAAAAATCATAAGAATCTAGATTCTATTATGGAAATAGTGTCCGGGGAAAAAGGGATTGATAAGAACACCTACGAAAGCTCAAAAAAACAGCAGATTGAAAATATTAAGAAAAAAGGTAAAAAAAAGAAAAAACAATAATATAATAGTGTATATCCTATCCACACCATAAAAGGATTTACACCATGAATAAATGGAAAGCTGATGATAAAGAAGATTTAGAACTTCTTACCCATGCTATTGCCAACTGGCACTCTAATCTTATTGATATTCAACACGAAATCGCTATCGTCTTTAAAGATAAAGGTGGTAAAGTCGGTGGTAAACCTAGCTTAGGTAAATGCCTAAAAGCACCTGGTATCCTCGCCGTTCTCGGTGATAAAGAATATCAATTCATTCTCGAAATCGGTTATGATCTATGGGTTGCCCTTGAAGATTCCGACCGACTCGCTCTACTTGATCACTTACTTTGCCATATCACCGCTGAAGAGAACCAACAAAATGGTGAAATGTCTTATGCTATGAGAACACCTGATGTTTCTTATTTCTCAGAAGAAATTGAACGACATGGCAACTGGAAGAAAGAAATTTATGATGCTTTAGGTGAGAAAGAAGTTCAAGAGGAACAACAAAAGAAAGAAAAGCAAGCTAAAAAAGGTAAACAACAATCTTTGTTAGATGAAGAAACAGAATAAATGAACGAATTTGAAGATAGCTTAAAAATCATTTTTGAAAAATACGAACATACAATATTTAAAAGAAAATCTAAGACATCAAGCTATCTTGTCTATATTCCTAAATATGATCTTAAAGTAATTTGCTCCCATAAAATATCATTTAATAATAAAGATATAGAAAGAGCATTAACTAACCCCAAATACAGGTATATTGAAAAGAATCTTTATACTGTTGAACTTTCAAATAAATATGATTCTATATCAGATTTTTTTTATACCATAGGGGATTTAGAAAAATATATACAAGATAAAGTGAAGTTTTGTGAATTAGATTTACTATAATATATGCCATAGCAATTATGCTATCCCATAGATATAGGTATCTATTATGGCAAAAAGAACTAAAAGAAAAATCAGTCCAAGACAACATCTCATCGAACGAATTATCACTCGTTTAACAGGTGGTAGAGCTTGTGTAAAGGCAAGACCAAGATTAAATGAATCAAATGCTTGGTTTGATGATTCAGCATACGGTTTAACTCGTAGAAGATTTTCAGACCCCACCGGTCCCACATGGAATAAAACATCTGATGATGCTGTAGATAAATCAGAACTTGCACTACTCACATCAGAACAACAACAACTCATTTCAGAATATTATAAACTGAGTGATGAGTTTTACAGATTAGCTAGAAAGATCGAACTAGCTAGAGATAACATCGTTGATGCACTCAAAGATCAAATCATTTTAGATGAAGTTCAAAAGCCATATGATGTTGTTCCTGTTGCTGATAAAATTGTAGCTTTCATTGAGAGTAAATTATCTGATCTCTTACATAGCACCACTACATTTGGTGATGGTTCTGCCCTTACTAAACCTAAAGCATTTACACCGACCCAAGATTACGATGCTCCTATTTATCTCATCACTGAGAAAGATGGTTTATTTTTGATAGAATACCATTTATGGAAAAAAGAAGATCTCATTCAAGATGGGGATTATGATCTTGGAAAAGCAATCATAGATAAAACACAAACCTTTAAATATTCTGATTTGAAAGGTATTAGAGATTTTATTTTATCTACATCAAATATGAATGGTGTATAATATCCTTGTATTTCACAAGGATATTATACACATGAGAAAACCTAAAATAATTGAATTGAAAACTAAAAAAGAGCTTGATGCTTGGACTACCTATTCATATATCACAGAGCCATCACTTGAAATTAAGACTGTTAAAGGTTTAGAAGATACTGTGTTTTTTCAAGGGAGTGGAGCTAGTAAAAGACGAGTTGCCCCTTATTATATTCCACCACTTAAAAACACTGACCCTGAGGTATTAGCTTTGATAGATGAATATCATGCTAGTGTTGCTACACTTGAAAAGGCATTTAATGAATGGGATAGTAAAAGGATTGATATGCTTGCTAAATTAAGAGAGCTATCAAATGTTTATCCTCGACCTTATGAAGATATTATAGCTATTTTAGCTAAGGGTTAAAATCGGTTTACCTAATAAATTACTTTAATTAAACCTATTTTTTAAGAATTTAATAAAATCAAGCACTTAGATTGTATCGCCCCATGTAATATACTCACACTTAAAAATCAGATTATCAGTTAAATTAGTTTAAGAATTGTTAGATAGCTCTACTTGCTTTAATAAGAGATGCTACTGTAGGTTGTACATAATCAACCAACAACCTTTAGGATAAAGTATCCTTGACCTGTTGCTACGGAAACTTGACTTACTCTACCTGATTTTAATTGATCTAAAGCATCAATAGTTTCATCATCTTCAGCATTATTGATATAGAAAGAAGAAAGTGTATCTACAGCTTCTACTCTCTTAGTACGAGCATCAATCATTTGAATCATTGTATTTCCAGAAAGAGATGCTCTTTTGGTCAATCTTGATTCTAATCTTGCAATACGAGCTTCGAGTGAAGCAATCTTTGAATTAAACATAATCGTTTATCCTTTGTGTTGGTTTATATATCTATATACTTATAAGTATAAAAAAATTAATCATCGGTTTCAACTTTAGGCATATACTGTTCTATCTTATCATGTAAATGAACTTGGGATTCTTTCTTTGTCTTAATCACATTCTCATTCTGAAAGATACTAAGTTTCTCAATTAAAGCTGTTTGTATCTCAAATAGTTGATCTGCTTTAAGTTGTAAATGGATTTGAGCATCCCTTAAACGAGCAATTAAAGAAGCACGATCAGCATTAGCTTGTTCAAGTTTAGCTTTAAGTTCTTCAATTTCTTCAGGACTTCGCCCACTAGCTATTGTAAGCATAGATGAAATTGAACCTGTTAAAACACCAATTACACCGATGAGAATATCTCTGTTCTCATCTACAATTTTAAAGAAGGATAAGAATAAAATTAATCCTACGACTAGGATCATAAAAAAAACACTAAACCACCACCCTTTAGTTTTATCGCTGTTCATATCATGGTTCATATGGTTACTCCTGATAGATAATGCCAATTTCAAGTAAGATTTGTTCTCTTAAAACAGGGTCAAAGAACAAGTAAAATAATAACATAAAGACAACAAATAAACTCACAATAAATATCCAGGCTACAAATTGGGTGACATAATTATAGAAAGCTACATCTTTTTCATTCATAGATAAAACATTTAACCCACCCATTCGTACAGATTTTTCACTATCTTCTGGAATTCTTAAACTTTCTTTATCTAAACCAATAGCATAGACACCTATGTATTGTTTAAGACCTTTAAATTTATATGCACCAACAAAGGTATGTTTAGTGCTTTTAGGAGTGTGGTTATTGACACCTTTTTTCTTTAATTCGTCCATAGCTTCCTTACTGAGTAAAACTTGACCCTTACCACACAAAGACATAGTTCTAGCAGCGATGTTTTTACCAACCCCTTCAAGTTCTAATCTTTTAGCACCACCTTGGACATATTTAGCATCTTGGTAAACAACAACGATATTAGACCAATGGATACCTACACGACAATTTAGCTTAGTTCTTTCAGGAACATTTATTTGGTAGTATAAACCAAAATTGACGGCATCTTGGATAGTTTCAAAATAAATAAGAAAACCATCTGACCGATCAATTTCTTGACCATTAAAGCGAGTAATCAAGTCTCTAACACTACGGTCGTGGACTTGGAAGACCATAGCTGCTTTAGCATCGCCTGCTCTTTGAACAAAGGCTGTGCTACCTATAATATCGAGTAAAACAATAGCGAGTGTTCTTTCTTCAATCTTCATTTTTTATCTAGCTTTCTTAAAATATTAAGAATTTCATCAATCTTTGTTTCATTCGTAGATACAGTAGTTTTCTTTTTAAATTCGATAAATGTTTCTATGATATATTGAGATAGAAAGCTACTTATTCCTGCTAGAACCCATTGACTTTCACTTAATGAAATAGGATCAGCTATGACCCAAACACCAAAAAGACCACCAAGAGTAGAACACAAACAGACCTGAATTTTATTTAAAGATAAATTCATTTTATTAAGAATTGTATCTGCAATGATATATCCAACACTAGCACAGATAGAAATAATTTCATATTGGCTGAGCTGTTGCATGATGGTGTACTCTTTTAAATTCTTAATCTATAAATGAGTTTTTATAGATACATTAAAAAATCTAGGGGGGTCCGCATACCTTTTTTCAAATAAAAAGATACTCAATGCGGACCCTTTCGTATAATACAGAGTGTCTTTCAAATTCTTAAAAAGGAAAAAACATGAATTTCAATGATTACCAAGAACAAACAAGTTTGACTGCAAAATACCCAAAAGAACAAGCTGTCAATTATTGTACTTTAGGTTTAGTAGGTGAAGCAGGCGAAATTGCTAACAAAATTAAAAAAGTCATTCGTGATAACAAGCCTATCGATGAAGCTTTCAAAGAAGATATGAAAGCTGAATTGGGTGATGTGTTATGGTATGTTGCTCGTTTATCTGATGAGTTTGGAATCAAACTTGATGATGTTGCTTCTTACAATATGTCAAAGCTACTTGATCGTTTAAAAAGAAATGTGATTCAAGGTAGTGGGGACAACAGATAATCATGGAACTTTTTCATGTTGATGTTTTAATGTATGCTGTGTACTTGATCATAGTAGCATCTCAGAATTTTAAAAAAAATTCTGAGATATTAGAATTGGAAGGTCTTATCATATCAACAGCTTTTATGTTTTTCATTTTTATGATGATCCTGTTTTTATGTAAGCAATTTCCTTTGATTATGTTTTTCTATTTAGCATTTAATCTCTATCAATCTAAAAATTCTTAAAATTTATTTATTATTTATATATATGCTTTATGTTAGATACATATATGAAAAAATTCTTAAAGGAGTTTAAAATGTCTTTATTAGCTAAAAAGATTGCAAGCAGATATATTGCCAAAACTGCTGCTAAAGAAGAAACATCATGGAAAGATTTAGCTGTTGATACACTATGTAACCAAATTGGTTGCACCACTGACCATCTGATGAAAGACAGTCAAGGCAGATGCTACAAAGATGGAAAGTATCCAAATTCTATTGTTGTTACTTTATCACAAGGTGCTGCTACTAATGGTGAATCTCAATGGTTAGTTTTTGAAACATTTGGGGATGCCGAAGCTTCAGCTCTTACTTACATTCAATCTAAAATTGAAGAAAACCCATCAGCTTTTGATATGAATTGGTTAAGTCAATATTTCAGTATCAGCAGTAGTGATGTGAAAAGAATATCACAAGAAGATGCTTTAGAAATTGTAAAAGAACTTTCTCCTGATGAAATGATCGCTGAATTGTCAGCAACTTATTCTGATGAAGATAGCGACATTCAAGAATTTATCGAAGATTTCCTTGAAACACAAAATGAACTTAAGACTTTAACAATTTCAACAGATGATGAAATTTCAATCAAGGAACTTGAATTGGCATTTGCTCAATTAAAGAAAGAAGCTCGTGAATTACTGATCGGTAATATCGCTAGTAAGATCGCTCAAGAATTGACAGAAAATCCAGCAAGCTATTGGGAAAACTTAACAGGTAGCTTAGAAGATTTACCAAGTTGGATTCAAATTGATAGTAAGGGTGCTGCCCAAAATGCTATTTTGTCCGATGGTGTTGGTGAGTTCTTAGATTCTCATGATGGCGAAGAAATTTATTTAAGAGGAACTACATCTGTTGCTTTCGGTCAAGCACAAGAAATTTAATTTCTTTATAACATCTCTTTTTATATAAAATTCTTAAACTTTAAGAGGTGTTATTATGTGGTGGGTTTACTCTATCCAATCTATCAAAAAAAGAATTTGTCCAAGAACAGGAAAATCTTTACCTGGCATTATCTATGTTGGTTGTACTAAAGACTTATATAGAAGAATAAGACAACACAATGGTGAGATAGTAGGTGGTGCAAGATTTACTACTGATTACAGACCTTGGATACCTCGTTCTGCATATGGACCCTATAATGATAGATCAACTGCACAACAAGCTGAAGAAATTCTTAAAAAAAGAAAAGGCGAAGAAAGAGTTTATTGGTGTAAAGAAGATTCTCCTTTATGTAAGGGTGATGGAATTAAACATGAATGGGTTAAATTAGGTGGTAGAAAAATACAATAGTTTTTTAATTATACTTACATTATTAAAAATATAAACAGAAGGAGTTTTTCTATGAGTGATACTCAAGATGATTTTCTAAAGTCTAAAATTCTTAATCCATATAAAGGTGCTTTCTACCGTTATTATGGCTTTAAATTTAGCAAAATTAAAAGAGCATATGGTATTTTAAGAATTTATCAAGCTTTAGTTGCTCTTGATGATTTTTTAATGGATCGTGTTGAAAAAGTTTTGAAAGGTGAGAAAATTATTTTTAATCTCACTCCAGACTATGTGGCATCTTTAAAATTCATCCTTGATGCTTTTGAACAGAATGAATGGAAACTTAAAGCTAATGAACTTGCTGAACTTCATGCATCTATATTACCTCTTGTTAAAGCTATCGATTCTGATATTAAATTAAAACTCAATGCTTTTTTTAAATTAAACCGTTCTGAAGATGGTTCCAGTGTTCGTTCTCTTTCTGATATTCATAAAATTTGGAAAGAAGTGACTAAAGAAAGCTCATATAAAAAAGTAATTGATACTATGGGTTCTATGATTGAATTGATTTGTGATACTATCAATCTACCTATCCATACAGAGAAGAAATTTAACAAAGATTTAAATATTTACTATCTCTTGTTCTCTATTGTTACTAAGCCTGAAATGAGCTTAGAAATGGCAAGTGAAGATGTTGCAGCTCAAATTGAATTTAACAAGAAATTAGTTGAAGTCAAAGAAGCTAAAATCAAAAAGAGTATGGTTGAAGAAGGTCTAAAGGTCGGTCGATTAAGATTTGGCCCTTATATGCTTATGGTTGGTAGTGATCCTAAAGAAATGGAAACTATCACTACTCCTGAGGGTAATGTTAAATCTCAAAATAAGATCAAAAGAATTTATTGTGATCAATTCCATGATTTCAATGGTGGCTATTTTGAAACCATGCAAGAACTCCAAGAATATGCTAAAGATTACAATGCTAAATATAATGCTCTACGATCTCTTGTCCATAATCCTACTATTGTTACTACTCCCCTTGAAGGTAGTAAGATTTATCAACAAGAACTTGAACCTGATGCAGAAGGCAGAGTTTTAGGCACTTTCTTGAATAGCCAAATCACATATACATATATTTATGCTAAAGAAGATGGCACTAGAGGTCAAGGTGTTAAGGGTACTAAACCACAAGATGTTTTCCATACTGTAAACAGATTAAGTGAAGAAGCTCTTGCTAAAGCAACAGGTCCTGTCACTACTCGTGAACTTACAGATGTTGATCGTGATGATAAATTCACTAGATATTCTTTAAAGAGAAATGTCGAAACTCGTATGCTCGTTGATAGTGTTGGTCGTGAAAGAATTGTTATCACTTCAGGTAAATATCGTGGGTTCTTCCTCGATGATATTGTTAATATCGAAGGTCGTATGGTCGAAGGTACATCATACACCTTTAATCTCAAAGGTAGAGTTAACAAGTATGAAGTCATTGAAAAAGGTCAGTTGAAATTAGAAAATTTACAAGAACCATATATCACTCTATGTCAATCTAGTGCTTGTAAATCTGAAGATGAAGCTGAAAAAATTCTTACTTGTCGTTTCTATCTTGGTATCCCATATGATTCTTCAGCATCAAATAAATTCAAAGCTGAACGAGATGCAATGGAAGCTTTAAGTAAAAAGATTTCCGATATTGAAAAAATTCCAAACACTTTCCGTCAATTTTGGACTTTCTCAGCAGCATCATACGAAGCGATCAGAACAGCTTTAGGTTCTTGTGCTTTATCTCATAGTGCTAGTGGCTTACTTGATATTTATTACAAAGACCTTTTGAAAAAAGAATATGCTCTTAAAGAAAACAATGTTAAATTGTATTCTGCTGATCGTATCGAAGGCTTTGTTTCTAATGTCGATGGTAAACCATTTAAACTTAACAATAAACAAATGGAAGCTCTTGCTTGGCTTGATGCTAACAGCTTTGCAGGTGTTATGGCTTTAGATACTGGTGTTGGTAAAACCTTGCTCGCCACAGCAGCTATCCTATTATCTAAACAAAGAGAAAAACAAGAAAATTCTAAACCTCGTAGATTCTTGTTTGTTCAACCTAAAGCTCTTGTTGGTAATCTTGCTGACCAATCTGTTGCTAAGTTCTGTTCTAATCCTAAAGAAATTAAAGAACGATTTGATGAAATTTCATATGATACTTTCATGAGTAATTGGGATCCAAGCAATCCTAATAAATTGAATAGTGCATATGGTCAAAAGAACTACTATGCTATTTTCTTTGATGAAATTAACTATGCTTCTAAAGGCAATAAAGCTAAAGCCATTTCTTCTTTGAACCACCCAAGAAAAATCTTGCTTACAGGTTCTGCTATTGAAAAGGACCCAACAGACCTTTTCAAGTTTGTTGCTTTAACCAAAGGCATTGATATTAGTTCTCCTGCTGAACAAAATAAGTTCATTCGTAGATATGCTAATCTCGTTGGTGGTCGTTTCGTTGGTGTTAAGCCTTCTATGAAACAAGAATTTGATAAATGGGTTCGTGTTAATGCTTACTTTGCTGATAAGCAAGATGTTAATTATGTTGATATTGGACAACCTGTTCTTCATAAGCCTGTACCCCAAACTAAGAATATCGTTCTTCCCAAAGTTCTTGAAAATCTTTACAAGAAAAAATCACAAGAAGTTGCTAAGAATTTGAAAGATATGCTCAAGGTTTATTCTAAATCTTCTGAAGAAAGAGCAAAGATTAACGATGAATCAAAATCATATCTCAAAGATTTTGCTACAGGTTCTTTAGCTAAACAAATCAAATTACTTCATGATTTAAGTTCTAATCCTAAGAAAGCTATCTCAAGAATTCCAGAATCAGAATTGAGAGCATTTGGGATTACTAAGAACATGATTAAATCCATGAAGAATCCTAAAGTTGAATCTGCTATCGAAGTAGCTAAAGAAAAAATCAAAGCAGGTAAAAAGGTTCTCTATTTCACAGATGACAATTTACTCGCTATTGAAAATGCTATGTCTTTATCTCAACAGATGCCTAGCTCTGCTCATATTGTTTGTTTATTGAGCAAGATCATGGTTTTTGTGAATGGCGATCTTAAAAAGACTTTCACTAGCTCCACTCCTATTGGAGAGAGTGTTGAAGATATGCTATTTAAAAAAGCAAATGATGAAAGTAAAATGGATGATGAAGAATTAGAAAAGAAAACTAAATGGGCACAAGTTGTTCTCAAAGAAGTTGTTCTTGCTAATTTGAAATATTTTGCCACCATGACTTGTACTAAACCTTATGCTCGTGGTTTCAATTTCCAACCTTTCACTTCTGTTGTTCATTTAGACCGTAATGGTTGGTCATCTGAAGAAATGAAACAAAGAACTGCTCGTGCTTATCGTACAGGTCAAACTGAAGTTGTTGATGAAATTTTCTTAGATGTTGTCTTTGAAAATAACAAAGATACTGATCTTAAGAGTATTACTCAAAAGATTATGGACGGCAATGAAAAACTTCTCAATGATGATTGGCAAGAAATTATTAAAGATAAAACAGGCGAATTAAAACCTGCAATTCTTAAATATCGTTCTGAAGGAAATTACAATAATCTTTACAATTATCTTCAAGGTATCTACTTGCAAAGTAAGAGCGAAAAAGGCACTACCGTAGATGAATTGAAAGGTCTTGTTCAAGGTAAAGATCAAGAATTTTTCAATAGCATTATCAAAGATGCTATGAACTTGAAACTCCTTGAATCCTATGAAGCTGTCCAAAGAGATACTTCTAAGAGTATCGGTACATCTGCTCGTTTATTGATGAGAGCTGTTAATCCTACTGCTGAAGAAGTTGCTAACTTGCAATCACTCCAAAATAAAGCTTCTTCTGATCCACTCTATTATGACACTCCTTTAGATGATCGTAGATTTAACAAAGCTAATCTTAAATCTTTACAAGGTGCTTTACAAGGTTCTCCTTTAACTCCTGCTGATGCTATGGATATTTCTGGTATGGGTGAGGTTTTCAATCTTTCTTTAAACCATAACAGCAATCCTTCTGTTTCTTTACCACAAGTAAAAACAACAGCTGATAGTGTTATTATCTCTCAACCAGATAAACCTGATTCTCTTGTTAAGAATTTACAAGTTGTCATTAAACATGATGGTGTTAAACCAAGTTCTGTTCATGTCAATAGCTTAGATATTAAAGACTGTGCCCCTGTCGGTGTATTCCCATCTGTACTCTTATCTATGGTTAAGAATGCTTTCAGTAGTGGTGCTTCTACTATCTCTGTAACTGCTAGTGCTGAAGATGTTTCTGCTTATGTTAAGCTAGGTTTTGATGCTGATATTCCATATTCTTTAATTGAATATCTCAGTAAGAATCCAGATGAAATTGTTCTTAATATTTTTAGTGATTTAACCAATGATGCTCTCGGTAATAAAGCTGATGTTCCTAAACTTGGTCTTTTCACTATGTTTAAAAAATCACACAATGGTGTCACAGGTTCTGATCTTTGGAAACGAAATCCTGTTCCTTT
>Ga0194130_10004929_pt1 | contig 16561 bp, 15 predicted proteins | sample TA2KigsurfametaG_FD_160084 | JGI IMG/M metagenome (GOLD analysis project Ga0194130, IMG submission 160084) | Freshwater microbial communities from Lake Tanganyika, Tanzania - TA2015050 Kigoma 12 surface | ecosystem: Environmental > Aquatic > Freshwater > Lake | place: Tanzania: Lake Tanganyika... | reverse complement strand
ATAGAACTGGAAAACGACACCCCAATAAAACATTCGATTGTGGTTGGAGCTGCTCCGGATGAGGGAGCGATATTCCATTGCATTGAATTATTGCATGCATTCGTAGAACGTCGTAAGGGTGGAGAGACAGGCGTAAAATCGATTCAATCTATCCGCGGACCTGAATCATGGAAGTGGATAGAAAGCAATGTATGGGCGGGTAAATTGCTTGTTGCCGTAGCCAACAGACTGGAACTAAAACCGGAGAACTATCAAGCAAATCCCAGAACAAATATTTGTGTAATTGAATATAATGATGGAACGAAGGCTGCGATTATTGGTATTCCTGGTCCCGGATGGACTTATGCCGGGGAAATTGAAGGACAGGCCGAACCGACAATTGCTTCCTTACTCGGCTTCCCCGGTCCGTTCGATCAGTATCATGCTTCCAATGCTCAACCACATTGGATAGTAGAGATGATGCTAACAAAAAAGGAGCCATTTAATGCCGAAAGGTTACTGCTGACCTCCGGAATAACCAATCATTATATGGAATCAAATTGGGAAAGTAGTAAATATTCGCCTGTTGGACGTCGAATTGAAACTCCCTATATGAATATGACTTATCGTACGAGCAGGGGAGCCCAATTTAATACGGGAGAACGACCACCTGCCCGTCCATACATCAGGGGATTTAGCCAGTAGTAATAAGTGCCACCTATGAGGATGAGTGATACCGGATTGTTAATTTCAATCTTGTATTTCTTTTCTCATTACCGATAACATTTAAACTATGCACTCCAGATTTGAAATTTGGATCTAAGGGTGGGTTTGGATAGCTATCAGCTATAGGCTTTTAGCTTTAAGCTTTTAGCTTTATGCTTTTAGCTTAAAACTCGCCACTACGATTGAATTTTTCCTTTATATTTTGGTTGAAAGCTTTACTGCTATGATGGATACTTTCTAAAATTTCATCCTTAGTATGTCCTACTGCATCACGTGCTGCAGGAATTATGGTGTTACATTCATTAGCATCCATAAATCGTACTGCCTCTAATAATCGGCTCTGCTCATCCGGTGCAATAACTATAAAGCCATGTTTATCGGCATGGATCAGGTCGCCAGGTTGTACTTTTCTGCCAAATACTTCCACCTCACAATTCCAATTAACACAAGCCGGATAGGCATGACCCACACAGAGTCTTTTGGCTAAAGCTTTAAATCCGGCATTGGTCATTTCATCCAGGTCGCGTATGGCCCCATCCGTGATTGTGCCGATACAACCAAGGGATTTATGAACATTACTATTGACTTCACCCCAGAAGGAACCCACAATCTGTGATTTATCTAAATCCTTTACCACCACAATTTTTGGTCCCGGGCTATGAGCCACATAATGGAGGTATTCCATATAGGCATTGGGATTTAAAATTTTATGCTGAGGATTACTTGGTTCAATTGTTAAAGTAACGGCATAGCCAATCATCGGTCCCATCTGAGGCATAAAGTCGCGAGTTTCCTCGAGATTAAAGGCGTCTTTGGTACGATTTTGCCCGGTAATTTGTTCCCAACCATTGTAAATTGTCGGCGTGTTCCAGCGTTTAAGTTGGATAAGATCGCTGTGTTCCAAGCCGAAGTGATGGGATTCTTGTTTATTTTGTTCCTGCATAATTAGCACTAATGGATTAATTGCAATATAAGAAACAGAATTGTTTAAAAATTCGACTATTCAGTGTTTTTTTCGGCATCTTTGATCCACTGGGTCCATTTTATCTACCATGATTTTCTGTCGGACAATGGTATTGTTACAATGGCCTTGCCGGGTATTTTCTATATTTCGAAAATTTTATAAGCAACTCATGAGAACAAAACTATTCCTATTCACCGTTTTGGTAATTTTCGGGTTCAGGGCAGAGGCTCAATCCAATGGATCATCATCCGGTAAACCCTATGCCTACATCATCAAAGGGGGGCATGTTATTGATGCAAAAAATAACATCAATGAAGTTATGGACATCGCATTTACTGCCGGCAGGAGAGGAAGTCCTGCCCGTCCCGCCATGCCCGAGCGTCCGGCAGCAAATGGTCGTCCTGCCCGTCCGGCTGTACCTGCGCGTCCGGCTATTCCTGCAGCAGAGGGTAAAATTGCCATGATTGCAAAGAATATCAATCCTGATCTTGCCGAAAGGATTATTGATGCCAAAGGCTTATATGTTACTCCGGGTTTGGTGGATATTCATGTTCATTTTTTTTGGGGCCATGATGGTAGTTATCTTAAAAATGCACCATCGGCATTGCCTGCTGATGGCTTCACCTTTCGTTCAGGTGTAACTACCGCTGTCGATGCCGGAAGTCCGGGATGGAGAGATTTTGAGCTTTATAAAAAGCAAACCATTGATGCTTCTCAGACTCGAGTATTGGCCATGCTTAATATCGTTGGTACCGGAATGAATGGTGCCGGCGAAAATAACATCGATGAGATGGATCCTGTAAAAACGGCAGAAATGGCTAAAAAATATCCAAATCATATTGTGGGAGTTAAACTGGCCCATTTTTCAGGCCGTACCTGGGTGCCGACCGACCGGGCTTTGGAGGCAGGTAGGCTGGCCAATATTCCAATTATGGTTGATTTTGGTTCGGCCGATCCCTTTCTACCCTTGGATTCATTGTTCAATGTGAAATTTAGAAAGGGCGATATTTATACCCACGCTTTTGGTGGAAATGGTTCGAATGATCCCAATGGCAGGGAATCTATTGTGGATATGAATGGTAAAGTAAAACCATTTGTTTATAAAGCCAGGGAACGGGGAGTTATCTTTGATGTTGGTTTTGGGGGAGCTAGTTACTTGTACAATCAAGGTGTACCGGCTGTTCAATCAGGATTTTTCCCGAATACCATCAGTACTGATTTACATACCGGAAGTATGAATGGCCCCATGAAAAGTATGGAAAATATTATGGGTTTATTCATGGCAACAGGAATGCCATTGAAAGAAGTGATTGCTGCAAGTACCTGGCATCCGGCTCAAGCTATTAAGCTAGAGGAACTTGGAAACCTTTCTCAGGGATCCGTTGCTGATATCGCCATCTTTAGAATTATTAAGGGTGATTTTGGATGGCCGGTGAGGGGTGGCAAATTCCCGGGTAAAGAGCGCTTTCAGACAACCATGACCATCCGTGGAGGAAATATTGTCTACGATTTAGATGGGATTTCCCAAGCTGATGGACCAAGTCCGGCACCGGTTAGATAAAATTAGAATAAAGATACATGCACAAGGCGCCTCCCTAAGGGCTGGCGCCTTGTTTTTTTACCAGTTCTCAGCTCTAAATTCAATTTTATCATCTTAAAGCATGTAACAAGCCAGTTTTCGGTTCAACAATTTCATGAAGCTATCCATCTGCACAAACAAAGTCCTTCAGGCTGATTTTATGGTTCGAAAGTTTAATCCCCGGAATTTTTTAGAGATCAAATTATCAATTGCACCTGAAGATTATTGATTTTGCCTGCTTCGCCTTGGATTATAAAAACCCAGGATAAGTCAACCATTAACTCATTTTCTGAGAATGGTGATGAGCATGACATGGCTATAGTTTATACAAATTTTAAACAAAAAATAAATCTAAACTTCACAGGAATTGCTTCATTCAACCAGTTCTTGGCGATGGATTCATGCCTGCTGTGGATACCGTTAAAATTAATTTTAGCTTATTTCCCGATCAACTTAGTTTGGATATTTAAGAAGGTATATGGGGAATTGTGGTTTATCATAACTTGGAATTGGCGTAGGAAATAAACAATTTCAACTGATTAAGGCAGGCCATAATTTGGAAACCGACTAATTACCTCTATTTTTCTTTCAAAATCTGTATTTTTAGAAAAAAACCAATTATGAAATCACTATTCTACCTTGTTTTCCTTATTGGCTTGATTGGGCCGGGGCCCATTCAAGCGCAGACCCCATTAAAAGCCGGCGACAAAGCTCCTGATTTCGTATCAAAAGACCAGGATGGGGAATCGGTATCCCTTAAACAATTTAAAGGGAAAAAATTAGTATTATATTTCTATCCTAAGGATAATACTTCCGGATGTACAGCCCAGGCTTGTAGTTTGCGGGACAATTTCAAAGCCTTAAAGAAGGAGGGTTATACGATTCTGGGTGTTAGTATTGACGATGAGGCTTCTCATCGTGATTTTATCGCAAAAAATAATCTGCCATTCTCATTATTGGCTGATACGGAAAAATCATTGGTTACAAAATATGGTGTTTGGACTGAGAAAGAAAGAAATGGTGTAAAATCCTTTAGTACCACCAGGACCACTTTTTTAATTAACAAGGATGGATATATCCAAAAAGTAATCACTGAAATTGATACAAAAAATCATGCCGGACAAATCCTGACTTTGAAGAAATAAAAATCTATTTTTTATTTGAGGGTAATAATCTCTAATAATAAAAAAGGATCCGAAAAACGGATCCTTTTTTATTAGCTTTCTTTGATTACAGATGCCTGTTTTACTTCAGGCTCTTCTTTTAAACCGTCTTTGGCATCTTTGAATTCTTTCATGCCTTTTCCTAAACCTCTCATCAATTCGGGGATTTTCTTGCCACCGAACATTAGTAATACTACTACCATAATCAATATGATTTCTGGTCCGCCTAAACCTGCCATAATTTTAATATTTGTTTTCTATGAATTTGAGAATAAAAAAGGATTTATAAAAGATTGTACATTAATCTGTTACAATTCAAGTCAATTATTGAATTAGTCCGGCTTCAGCAATTAGCATTAAAAGTCCGAATTTTATGCCTTCAGCCCCATTTTCATTGATCCACCACTCATCTAGCGAATGAGTATTTCCACCATTCCCTCCTCTTCCAATGGTAATGCTGGGAACTCCCAGCGAAATAGGAATATTTGAATTGGTAGATCCGGTACCTAAGGAAGGGGATGCCTTAAAGAATTCAATTGCGGCAATGGCTTTTTGAATCAGTGGAAGTTCTTCATTTTGCAAGCCTGAAGGTCGTTCACCAATCTTTTCGAATTGTACAGTAAGTTTGGTGCCAGTTTTTATGGTGGAATTATAGTCGATTAGAGCCTTATTAAACTCTTTAAGCAGGATCTGCTCAATTCCATGTAATTTTTCCGGACTTATTGAACGCAAATCAACTTCAATCCAACTTTCAAAAGGAATGGAGTTTACTGAAGTTCCACCACCTATTCGGCCAATATTGTAACTGGTTTTTGGTCCGATTTCAACAAATTTTGATGCGGCGGTATTAAAATAGTCAATGGCCTTACCCAGTGCATGATGCGGATTGGCTAATCCAAATGCTCCCCACGAATGCCCTCCCGGTCCATTTAGAGTTATTTTATAGCGAACCGAACCCAAACCATTAGTAACCAGTCCACTAATATTACCACCATCCAAAGCGATATGTGAATCGATCTTGAGACTTTTGGTTTTAAAAATATGTTTGATCCCTCTCAAATCACCCAAGCCCTCTTCACCGACGGTTCCGGCAAACAAAATATCCGATTCAGTAGAAATTTTTGCGCGATTCATCGCCTTTAAAATCGTCAGAACGACACTAAGTGCTCTGGTGTCATCCGCAATTCCTGGTGCAAATAAGGTATCGCCTTTCATTTTTATACTTACATCGGTATCTGCCGGGAAAACAGTGTCTAAATGACCCTCAATAAGAACGGTTTTTCCCTTGCTTTTTCCCCTTCTCAAGGCAAGAACATTACCGACTTCATCGATCCAAATGGAATCGACCCCTGCATTTTGAAGCATTTGTCTGTAGCGTTCTGCTCTTTTTTGTTCCTGGAATGGTGGGGCAGGAATCTCAGTAAGTTCAATCAGTTCTTTCATGGTTTCAGGTTCTAGCTGCTCAATGATTTGAAAAGCTTGCTGAATTTTTTGATCATTACCGATTTTATTTATCTGTGATTTGGGGGACGGTTGTGCGAACTTGGGTTTTTCACTTTGTGCAATCAGCGTACACACATGGAATAAAATAAGCAAAGTCGTCATTAGATTTTTCATTAACTATCATTTAGCTAGGAATGGTCTAAATATAACCAATGATTTTGGCTGAGCATAGTTTAATTACCATAGGAATAAATTTCGCGTTAATTAAAATTAGGTTCTCGCCTCTGCGAGATCCGATAGATATCGGATAGCAGAAGGTCCTGGCCTTCGCCAGGATGACAATCAGTAGTAATAAACAGGGGATTCCAGCTCGGTGGCTGGAATTGAAGTTTGATTAATAGCTGCAATGGATGCTTTTAAATTCCCTTTTTAGGTACTCTCCCCGATACTGGGGGAGGCCGGGAGATCTTACCTATTGAGCAGTCACGGCATCTTGGCGGACTGTCCAATCCGATGGAAAACAGCTCCGGGTTAAGCAAACCCGGGTTGCAGCTCTATCTTTTTTGCCATCCTGATTCTAACGACAAGGATTCAATTTCCCGCAAAAAAATAGGGCAGAACACGGGACCGCCATAAGCCAAGAGCAAGATACCCTGCTTTCCAAAAGCTGAGAAAAATTTTCAGGCTCCGGCAAGGTCGTGTATCGATCTCAGGCTATTTATTCTTTGAGTGATTAAAGCCCCTTGTTGAAGGTTGGATGATTATGGATGCGTACAGGTTTATTGAATTTATAGATCATTTTCAAAAAAAATCTTTTTGGGTGGTTTTTCATGAATTTTTACAGTTAATATTTGACATTATTGAGACGAATTAAATCTGATATAATAGAATGTTATGGTTATTATTGCGCTTTATTAATACGAAAATATACCATGGATGAAATGAATGGTAATTCTGTTTTACAAACCGCCGAACAGGATTTATTAAATCTAATGGCTGAAAATCATATTTCGGCTGCTTTTGATACCCCGATGCGTAAGGACGCATTTGAATTAGATGATGAAACAAAAATAGAATTGATCGAGAAGCATTTCAGTCATATCATGAATATTCTGGGACTGGATCTTAATGATGATAGTTTAAGGGATACTCCAAAAAGAGTTGCCAAGATGTATGTAAAAGAGATCTTTAGTGGTCTTAATCCTGCCGATAAACCTTCTGTTACTTTATTCAACAATCAATACAAGTACAATCAGATGTTAGTGGAAAGGAACATTGCAGTCTATAGTAATTGTGAACATCATTTTGTCCCAATTACAGGTAAGGCACACATTGCTTACATCAGTAATGGAAAAGTCATTGGACTATCTAAGTTAAATCGTATTGTTCAATATTATTCTCAGCGACCACAGGTGCAGGAAAGATTGACCATACAGATTGCCAATGAAATTAAAACGGCCTTAGGTACAGAAGATGTTGCTGTGGTTATTGATGCCCATCATCACTGTGTTTCCTCAAGGGGTATCCGTGACATGAATAGTTCAACGGTGACCACAGAATATAGTGGCCGGTTTTTATCGTCTGAAACAAGAAATGAATTCTTAAAACATATTGGATAATGAGTTTTAGTGGTAAAAATATACTTGTTGTTGGGGGGAGTTCCGGAATAGGCTTAAATCTGGTGAAGCTATTAGGATCTCAGGGAGCCCAGGTTTTTAATGTTTCCAGGACTGAGTCTCACGATTGGCCAAATGGTATGGTTCATATTCCTATGGATATTTTATCAGATGTAAATACGCTTAGTGAAAAGCTTCCTGAAAGATTGGATGGTTTAGTTTATGCTGTTGGAAGTATCAATCTCAAACCATTTAGTCGATACACTGAAGATGATTTTTTAAATGATTATAAATTAAATGTTATAGGAGCTGCCCGAGTCATACAGTCGGCATACAAGTCTCTGCGTAATGCAGGTTCTTCTTCCATTGTACTCCTCAGTTCGGTAGCTGCGAAGACAGGAATGCCCTATCATGCCAGTATCGCTGCGGCGAAGGGTGGTGTTGAAAGTTTAGCTCTTTCGCTCGCAGCTGAGTTTGCATCACAAAACATCAGAGTGAATGTGATAGCTCCTTCATTAACAGACACTCCTCTGGCAGCTAATTTGCTCAGCACTTCCGATAAACGGGATATCTCAGCAAAGAGACACCCGCTCGGTAGAATAGGCAAGCCTGAGGATATTTCATCAGCGATTGCTTTCCTATTATCAGATCAAGGCAGCTGGATAAGCGGTCAGGTCTTGGGGATTGATGGGGGAATGGGAAATTTAAAAACCATGTAAAATGAACTTTAATCAGACTCATATCGCTGCGATGGAAAAGCGTTATCGCACGACGTTTATAAACAGTTTGCCGGGTTACAAGTCACTTCATATGCTTGGAACAATTAATGAAAAGGGCATCAGTAATCTGGGACTATTCAATTCGATTTTTCATGTCGGTGCAAATCCTGCCCTCCTGGGTATGGTATTCAGGCCTGAGGGTAATGATCAAGATTCACTGGCCAATATTATTGTGAACAAGGAGTACACCCTAAATAATGTCCTACCTCATTATTTTAAGCAAGCTCATCAATCCAGTGCACGCTTTCCTTCGGGCATATCCGAGTTTGAACCCTGCGGTTTTCACGAGTTTTATTTAGATCCGTTTAAGGCCCCATTTGTGGCGCAAGCAAGTATTAAAATCGGATTGCAGCCTCGTGAACTCATAGATATATCTCTAAATAACACAAAAATTGTGATCGGTGAAATCGTTCATGTTTTGATGGAAGATGGTATCGTTGGGAATGATGGTTATGTAGATCATCTGAAGGCCGGAACGGTGACTGTAGCCGGATTAGACAGTTATTTTACCACCGAACCTCTTGGTAGATTACCTTATGCCAAGTTTGTTTAATTCAATTCACGTTAAAGCTCAATATCGCTTTGAATACTGATTCATATGATACCATTATAATAGGGGCAGGCCTTTCCGGGCTCACAGCTGCTCGGGTTTTGAAATCAGCAGGTCGGAAGGTTAAAATACTGGAATCTTCTGATGCGCCGGGTGGGAGAGTCAGAACGGATAAGTTTAAGGGATTCTTACTGGATAGAGGCTTTCAGGTTCTTCTAACAGCTTATCCGGAAGCTAAAAGATTTCTGGATTATCAGGAACTGAATTTGCGTTCCTTCAATCCGGGATCAATTATTTTAGGAAATTCCGGAATTGATGAGATCAGAGATCCTTTAAGGGATCCGAGTTCATTTTTTCGTACGCTTAAATCCCCGGTGGGTAGTTTAGAAGACAAGATTAAGATGCTGATGTTACGCTTGAAATTGTCGTTTGCAAGTATAGATGAGATTTTCTTAAAACCGGAATTCACCACTTTAGAATACTTAATAAATAGGGGTTTCAGTGAGAAAATGATCGCCAATTTCTTCATTCCATTCATGTCTGGAATCTACCTTGAGCGAAATCTGGAAACTTCTTCCCGAATGTTTGAGTTTTTGTTTAAAATGTTCAGTGAGTCTGATACAGCTGTACCTGCTCAAGGTATGGGGATGATCTCCAATCAATTGGCATCCAAATTCTCTCAAGATGAGCTGATATTGAACGAAGCCGTAATGAACATAGACGGAATGGAATTGATAAGTCAATCAGGAAAGACGTATCAAGCGGCTAGTATTCTGATAGCAACAGCGGCTGATTCTATACCTATGCCATTTCAGAGGCCAGAGGTGAACAAAAAATCCGTTATCTGTTTGTATTTCTCAGCCGATCAGGCGCCTTATCAGAAAGCTTTAATTGCTTTAAATGCGAATATCAATAAGCTTGTCAATAATATAGCAGTGATGAGTAATGTTTCTTCAGATTATGCCCCTGAAGGAAAATCGCTAATTTCTGTTTCAATAATCGCTGAAGACCCATTCAAAGACGATGATTCACTGATAACAAAAGTCAAATCCGAATTGATGTTTTGGTACCCTGATTGTATAAACTGGGAGCATTTAAAGACCTACCCTATTCCTTACGCTCTTCCTCAAAATAAAAATGTCAGCGATGATTTTTCATTAGCTAACTATCGGATTAATGACACCCTATTTATTTGTGGAGACCACTTGTTAAATGGTTCCATTCATGCCGCAATGAAGAGTGGAAGATTAGCAGCAGAAGCTATTTTGTCAAAATAATACTGAATCGAAACAAACATGAAAAGTTATAAAGTACTTCAGCAAGTCATAGATCTTTTAGAAGAGTTTGAACAGGAGTGTGGAGATAAAAGGCTTTCACTGAGTGATTTTTCCGGTTTTCTGATCAATCACCTGGAGCAAAAAAACATCTCTGTAGCGATGCAGGATCTCCGATTTGGCACGAAGGAAACAAATAAACAGGAATTGGCTTATCAAATAGACAATGCGATTGGACGTTTTTTAGTTTATTTAAGTCGTTATTCAAAATCTTATATTAAAAAGACCTTGGAGGGTACTCCATTGCAAAGCTCGGAGGATTTCACCGCACTGGCCATTTTATTCACTCATGAAAGCCTGACGAAAACCGAATTGATCAACAGAAACATTCAGGAAAAAACATCAGGAACTGAGGTTATCCGTCGTTTGATAAGCTCCGGACTGGTTCAGGAATGGGATGATCAGGGAGATAAGCGCTCTAAAAGAATTTCAATCACCGAAAGTGGTCAAGTGCTGATAAACCAGTTGTTTGATGAAATGAATTATGTGGGTAAAATGCTCTCGGGGAACTTAAATTATGGGGAAAAACTAAAACTCCATTACCTGCTTCAAAAGCTCGAAATATTTCATGCTCAACTTCATGAAGAAAGGTTGATCAATACTAAGGAGGATATTCGTTTAATGACTTTGGAAAATATACAGTCGGGGAATTAAAGCTAACCTTCAACCAATCTATTGAAATAATTGTGTTTGATCAGCTGAAAAGGAAAGGATTTCAATCTATCTGACCAAAAGCATCGTTCTGATTTGTTGAATGGCATTATTCTGAAGCCTTGCATAATAAACCCCCGGTAAATACCCTTCATTTTCAAATGTTACTTTATGAGTTCCGGCATTGATTTCTGAATCTACCAAAGTCTTTATCAGTTTCCCTTCCGTATTGAAAATCTGGATTAGTGTATGTCCGCCAAAGCTTTCATAGGATATCGTGGTTGAGGTTTGAAAAGGATTTGGGTAATTACTGATTAGATTTTTTCCGGCATTTATATTAATGATATCAGGGCTCGTAGACATACAAGGAGCTGATTTCTTAATCACATTTATGTTTTGAAAATTTTTAAGCATCACATTCTCAAGGGTTCTCTCCGGAACACAAAACCATTGCTGAAGGATGGAAGCATAAATAGACCTGAAATCGTACTGCATCGGAATATTATCTCCGGTATTGGTGATTAATGGGATGGTAGGACTTTTACCGATGACATCGTTTTGGGCATAATGTCCAAAAACAAATAATGGAGCTGCTGCACCATGATCAGTACCTACACTGCCATTTGATTTTATTCGTCTGCCAAATTCGGAAAAAGTCATTCCGATGACCCTTTTGTTCGCATTTAAAAAGTCCAGATCATCCATAAAGGCTTTTATTCCCTCTGAGACTCTTTGAAGAAGATTTGCGTGACTGCCTTTTTCTTTTGCTGTTGAATCAACTTGTTGCGCATGAGTATCGAAACCCCCAAGGCTGACCATGTAAATTCTTGTTTTTAATCCACCTGCGATCAACCTGGCCACAATTTTTAATTGGTCTGCAAGGCTATTGCCAGTTGGATATCCTGAAAATTGTTTAGTGACCTTTCCTGCAGCGGCTTTAATTACACTCGCATACTGCTGAGTTTGCTGGGCAATCTGTCGGATGTAGGTCAATTCCTTTCCGCCACGGGTATTCGGGGCACTACCCTGTATTCCATTAATCAAATTATAAAAGTTTACAGGGTCTGAGATTGCCATTCCCATATTAACTGCAGGTCCCTGCATGGCTGGAGAGACAAATGAACCTATTTGTATGGCGAGAGGATCTGGCATTACGGTATTCGGGAAGCCAATCGGGTAATTACTGTATTCTTCATTTAAATAACGTCCTGCCCATCCCGAGTTAATGGTCTGATTCGAATCTGAGGCACTGAGCCAGATATCTGTAGCTCTAAAATGGGAAAAGTTAGGCTGAGGATAACCCACCGATTGGATAATTTGCAGCTTCTCCTGGTTGAAGAGTGTTTGTAATCCGGTCATGGATGGGTGAAGACCGGTAAAGCTAGTTCCGTTAAGTTTGAGGATCTTGTTTTTAGGGATTATGATATTAGCACGGGCATTTGCGAGGTTGTCATACTGGTCAAAAGGTATAACCATATTTAAACCGTCATTCCCTCCATTCAATTGTACAATAACTAAAACATGATCAGTTTCGGTTGGGGCCTGCGTGAGTGCTGATACAAGCGGTGACTCGGCAAACGCTTTAAAAGTAAAACCATTTATTAAACCCGGAAAGATAATTCCCGCCGGAGCTGTGCTTCGGATAAAGTCCCTTCTTTTCATGATAACTGATATTCAGGGAGGTTCATCAAATATTTAAACATCGATTGCAAGCGACTCAGGACAATATTTCTGTTCATTGTATTGCCCGAATTTCCTTTATAGTTATTCCAGGCATCTGTCCAGTAAGAATCCGATGCTTGCCCGGATAATAAAATACTTTTTAGAAAATCTCTCACCTGCTGCGTTATTGTAATGCTGTAAATTATATCCAAACTGTCGCTAATCAAGGTATTCGGATTCGCCGGATCGGATAAAGAGTTCACAAAGGCAAGTATGTCGATATTAATTTTCTTTCCATTGCGTGTATATCCATTTCCAATCATTAAATCGGTAAATTGATTTCTCCTGGGAAGCGTGTCTGCATTGATCCATAATTTATGGAATTGTGGTTCCTGATAATAAGCAGACCAGCCGGAAACACTTGGTGGATCACCAATATTTTGCTGCATATTTGCGGCTTGAGTACGAATATAATCATGCATGAAATACTGATTTACGTAGTCAGTAGCATCCGGGAAAATCACTCCAAATTCTCTGGCCAATCCAATGCATAAATCTACCGGACTCTTAATCAGACCTCCACGGTTCACCGGATCGAAGAAATGCTCACTCCCAAACAGTAATTTAAGAACGGGTTTTATTTCATAATTGCCGGTTCTGAATAGGTTTGCCATTGGAACAATTACATTAGTCTCTGTGAAATCATCAATTTCATAATACACAAAAAAGCTATATAACCTTCGGCAAATATGAAGGGCTGTTTCGTTTTGTAGAAAGATCAGGTTGATTAGCTCATCTGTTTCCGATGCTCCGCTTGCTCCGGTTTTGCCTATAATGACCGTATTGTTATAGAATGCTGAAAATTGTTTATTGCTTATATCATGTCTACTCGGATCAAATACACTTGATATCGTGGTAGCATTTACCGTATATCCCGTTAATACCCTTGCAGCGGCTTTTACGTCACCTTCAGTATAATTAGATTTTGGACCTTTTCCGAGAGTAAAAAGTTCCTGAAGCTCACGAGCATAGTTTTCATCGGGTGCATTCTTATTGTTAAGATAACCATTCAGATATCTCAACATGGCAGGATCAATGGTTATTTCTTTCACAAACTCCTTGAAATTGCCTAAAGCATATTTTCTAAGCAGCATATGGTGTTTGTAAACATATCGTGCATCTCCAATGTCTACAGTTTCTGTTGCAAAATGATTGTGCCAAAAAAGAATCATTTTTTCATGAAGGGAGGTACCTTGATTGAGCATAAGGCCTGTCCACCATGATTTAAACGAGGTATACCTGCGGCCATTGGCATTTCCATCAAATGGAGCATTTACCCAAGTTTGGCCGGCAGGAACATTCGCATCGGTTAAAGTGCTGTCGTTATAGTTATTTACCGGAGGTGTGGGTAGGGGTTCCGTTTTTAGCAATAGATCTAGGCAATCTGGAAGAGTTTTTCCATTTAAGGCTCTGAGGTCTGCTTGTTTTATACCAAATAACGTACGATTTAATAAATGAAGAAGCTCCGGCTTGGCAAAAGGAGGAAAATAAGGCTTCAGACCTGAATCAGTTCGCGGTTGAACTGGTAAAGGTGTTTTAGAATTATGACCAGCAGATAAAAAACTTCGACGATTCATATAGGATATGAGCACTAATTTTGTACACTAAGTTATTAATAAATTTAATATTTAATCACTTTAATGAAAATCAAAGGACTGAAAGGTATTCTTTTGCTTTTTTCCTAAAACTAAAATCTTTAAGTTTCCTAAATTCTGAAAATTTAAATTCGTTCTTCTTTATGATGTTCGGGATCAATGTGTTCATTTTTTATTTTATGCTCAAAATCTTTTTGATCCTTTCGATTTTTAAGAACTAACAAAACAATCACCATTACCGCTAGGAATATGGCCAGGGCTATGAAGGTATAACTTGTTTCCATACTCGTAAAATTTTAATGAACTCTCCACGAGGGTTCTTTTCAAAAAAAATATTGATTTTTATGTTTTGCATGAATATATGAATTTTTATTTTTTATTTATGTTCAACTCATAATGAATTATAAAAGGTTATTATTCCCCTAATATTTTTTTAACACAAATCGGTTTATTGAATCATAACTGAATTAATAGTTCACCGGTTTTTCAATCTTTTTTACTGTATCATTATAGAAAGAGGTTAATTTATTAGCATAGTTTTTATATCTTTTGAAATTAATTCTTGCAGGTCTCGATAAAATAATGTGATAAACAATTCTATTTATTACTTCTGAAAATAGCAAACTCGGATAAGCGGATTTTTTATGAAATATCTTTATTTGAATACTTTATTTTTCATTGCATTTGGCTGGTTCAGATTGGTTTATTCAGTTGCTTGGGATCAGGTTGACACGTTTAAAGCCCCCTTGACTTTTCAGAAACAGGAGGGAGATGGAATCAAAATCATTGCCTCCAACCTAAACGTACCACAGGAAATTGCCTGGGGCCCCGATAATCAGATCTGGATTGCCGAACACGCTGGGGTAGTGAGCAGGATGGATCCGGTTTCAGGGAGTATAACTAAACTTTTGCAGCTAAAAGATGTTTGGCAGTCGCGGTCTGCCGGTCTGTTGGGTATGGCCCTTCATTCAGACATGAAGCAGTTCCCATATGTCTTTTTATGCTATACCTTTCAAAAGGAGAAAAATTACGCTACCCGTCTGGTGCGATATACCTCAGTCCGGGATACACTGGTTGACCCGAAGGTATTAATGGAAATTCCTGTAGGAAATGGCCATAATGGATCCCGAATTGCGGTTCACCAAGGGCTATTATATTGGGCAACGGGCGATGCACTTAGCTTGATTGATTCTCAAAATCCCCAAACACCAAATGGTAAGATCCTTAGAATGAATATGGATGGCAGTGCTGCAGCTGATAATCCCATGAAAGGTAATCCGGTTTGGGCATGGGGGTTCCGTAACATTCAAGGCATGGTTTTTTCGAAAAGTGGACAATTATATACTTCTGAGCATGGGGATGCCACAGATGATGAGATTAATTTGATTGGCGAAGGAAAAAATTATGGTTGGCCTACTGTTCAGGGTTTTGCTGAAAGTAGTGAAGAAAGCACATTTAAGGGTTTGAATAACACGATAGATCCAATTAAGGCCTGGACTCCTACCATAGCACCAGCAGGCCTTGATTACTATCCTTACGATAAAATTCCGGCATTGAAACATTCACTTTTATTGGTTACATTAAAAGCTAAGAGCTTTAGAGTGTTGAAAATGGATAAAGAAGGTAAAAAAATCCTTAGTGAGCAGGTTTATTTTGAAAATAAATTCGGCAGGATAAGAGATTTATGTGTTTCACCGGCAGGAGATGTTTATTTGGCAACCAGTAAACGCGACTGGAATCCGGTATCCGGTTTTCCCCTGCCTTCGGACGACCGGATTATCAAAATTTCAAAACTTGATCCCGCTAATCCTCAAAACATGATTTCTTCGATTCCTGCGGGATCAAAATCTGCACAGTTATACCTGCAATATTGTGCCTCCTGTCATAAAGAAAATGGTACGGGTGTAAAGGGTACATTTCCATCCCTGCTCAGCTCGCTGATTGTAGTAAACAATCCTAAAGAATTTATTAAAAAGATTCTGGCAGGTTCAAATGGTCCTGTTAATATCAGTGGGCTTACCTATGATGCTTCAATGCCTTCCTTTGCTTTTCTTAAAGATGAGGACCTGATTGAAATTAGCACTTATGTACGTTCTTTAGGCTCCAATCATGCTGCACCGATTAAGCCTGAATTGATTAAAGAGGTAAGAACTGCTTTAAATAAATAAATCTGTATTAATTGAGATCATTAGTTATAATTTAACCCTTGTACTGAGCTCATTTGCTTTGTCTGTCCAAAATTCTGAAACCCGCTTAAAAAATCCTGGTTCGCAGATTAAGGCGACAATGATGGAGGAAAGTGTTTTTAGGCAGGATGGGGAAGGTAGACAAACCACATAAGATGATTTAAGTTTTTAAATTTATTTCAGTTGGTGATCCACGCATAATTTAAATAGGTATGAATAAAGTGAATTATACGAGAAAACTATTGCACTTCTGGAAAAAACTTGGCCCCGGATC
>Ga0194130_10004926_pt1 | contig 16571 bp, 16 predicted proteins | sample TA2KigsurfametaG_FD_160084 | JGI IMG/M metagenome (GOLD analysis project Ga0194130, IMG submission 160084) | Freshwater microbial communities from Lake Tanganyika, Tanzania - TA2015050 Kigoma 12 surface | ecosystem: Environmental > Aquatic > Freshwater > Lake | place: Tanzania: Lake Tanganyika... | reverse complement strand
GTTATAAATTTAAATATATTTTTAATTTAAATTTTTTTTTTAAGAAAATTTTAAAATTAATTTTTTTTTTATTTATAAAGTTTTATAAATTATCTTCTTATAATTATTTATTTTTATGTAATTTCTTAGTTAAATATTTAGATTGCGAAATATTTTGTCAAAATTATAGAATAAATCACATTATTAGTCGCGATGACTATGATTATTTTCATGGAGTTAAAACTATAGTTCAAAATTATTATGGATTAAGTAATATAGGTATCCAGCATTCAGCCTTTTTAAAACCAAGTGGAAATTCATATACTTGTTTTGACGCTTATAATTACTATCTGAAATGTAATAAATTTTCTGAGAAATATTATAAAGAATATTCGTATTCTGATCATAATGTAATAGTGGGTAATTTTTCTAATTTAAAAGTTTCAAAACCTCATTTTGATGTTAATTTACATAATAATTTTAAAAAAAAATTTTATGGAAATACTAACATACTTTTATGCCCGCCTAATTTATCAGGTAATAACTTTGTTGATTATGAGTATATGTTTCTTAAAATGAAATTCATTTTACCGCTACTAAAAAAGTATAATAATATAAATTTTTTTGTTAATTTAAGAAAAAATGATTTAGAAAAAAATTTTTATAAAATTTTTACTGAATTAAAAATATTTAAAGAGAGAATTATTTTTAATTATAAACATAATACAGAAATTTTAATTGTCAATTGTGATATAGTAATTGCAAGCGATACTAGTACAGTGGCACTAGAAACTTTATATTTAAAAAATAAAATTTTAGCAATTTTGAACTATCGGTTTTTTAACAAAAAAATTATTCCATGGTATGATATAAATAAAAATTTTATTTTAAACTCCTCTGATGATGTTTTTAATTTCATTTCATTAGCAATTGATAACCCAAAATTCGTAAAAAAAAATCAAATGAGTGTATGTATTGAAGATTTAAATCTAAAAAAAAAAATAGATCTAGAAAAAATTTTTTCTACTATTAACGGGTTTAATTAAAGTGATAAATTTTCGTTTAAATGGATTATTGTTATTTTTATAATCTAACCTCTTAAATATTTTTTTAAATTCAATTACTTTTGCTTTTTCAAGAGCCGTAAGAGTTTCGATTGTAGCTGTTGATTTATAAAAAGGATCATTTATTCTTGTGGTTTCATAAGCGTCGTCGCAGATTACTATACCATTTGTATTTATTAATTTTAAAGAGTTTATAATGTCAATAGTTACGTAAGGAAAGCCATGGGCACCATCAATCCAAATCAAATCGTATTTTTTTTTATGATTAATGAGATTAAGAGAATTTATTTCCCAAAAACTTATATTTTTATATTTATTAATTAATTGATCTCTTTTTTTACAAAATATTTTTTTCTCTCTATAGTTATCCCTATTGTAAGTATTTTTAAAAAGATAATCATTTTCTGGTAAATCAATAGTTAAAATCTTACTTTTTGAAAAAAGTTGTGCTAGCAAACATGCGTTTTTACCATCAAAAGTTCCAATTTCCAGTATAGTTTTAATGTTTTTATTTAGAGATAAGGCGGAGAATAGAATTTGATGTTCTGAAAACATCTCAGTTTTTAGATCTTTATTTTTATTGATTACTTGATTAAATAAATCACTAGCCTTGTTTCTGTTAAGACCTAAATTTCTAAATTTTTTTTTTTGTTCATTTTCATAATCAATTTTTTTTTGAAGTATTTCATATTTCAAAAAATCTTTAATCAATAATAATTTTCTGAATAGATTATTAAATATTAATGCTATAAGTTTCATTTTTTATATCTAAATAGAAATTCACCAATTGAATTAATATTATTAATTAATTTGTAATTATTAGATTCAAGTATTCTTATAGCTTTATTAAATTGAAAGGTAAAAATTGGATTTAATTCAACTAAAATTTCTTTTGGCCTAAAATTTGATTTAAGTAAGTTGTTCGCGCCTTCAAGAATAAGATGTTCTAATCCATCTACATCTAATTTTATATAATTAGGATATTCAATTTTTTTATTTTTTAATAAAAAATTAATTGAAGTTCCTAAAATATTATATTTATTTTTAATAATAAAATTCTTGCCTTTGAAATCGTACTTTTTTGAAAATGTATGTAAAGCTGTCCCCTCTGTAAATTTTGATTCATTCATTGAATTAAAATCTAAATCTTTGTCAAAAAGAGGCAGCGGAATAATCTTTATTACATTAGATAATTTATTTATTGATATATTTCTTGATAGTACTCTTAAATTACTTGTAGACGGCTCAAAAGAATAAATTGAAATATTTTGTTTGTGCTTACTGGCAGCATAAATGGAAAAATTACCAATATTTGAACCAATATCCCAAAAAATAATTTTTTTTCCTGAAAAACTATCAATCCAATTTATTGTATTTGGTTCTTTAGTTAAAATATTCTCAACGCGCCATTCAATTAATCGATTTGGACAGTAAAAAAAAAAGTTTCTATTATTAATTCTCTTTTTTTTGTATAAATTTAATTCACAATATTCAGATAAATAATTAAAAAAAATTAATTTTTTTTTATAAAAAAAATTAATTATTTTTATTTGAAAAAGTAAAAAGTGTTTTAAAAAAAAAATCATAATTTACATCAGATGTTTAATAAATAAAATTTTATCAATTCTTTTATTTTTTTTAGTATAATAATTTTTTATAACTCCGAATTTTTTAAATTTATTTTTTTCCAGAACTCTTTGACTACTTATATTATCTTTCATTATGCTCGCACCAATCTTAGTAATTTTTAATTTATTTTTTGCAAATAAAATAATTTTTTTTACTGCAATCGTACCAATACCTATCCCCCATATTGATTTTTCGCCAATCATATAGGATACTTCGCATATTTATTAATTTTATCAATATTTTTGATTTCTATTATTCCAATAAATTCATTTTTAAATAAAATTTTAAAAATTAAGAAATTTTTATCTTTCAATTTTTTTCTATAAATTTTTTTTGAGATTATATTGTATGTTTATTTTTTGATTGCGCAGAAAATCTTGTTACAATTGGATCATTTAAATAATTTATCCATTTTTCGCATAGATCTTTTTTTTTTATTTTTATAATTTTAATTTTAATCATAGAAATTTGTTTTAAAAAAATCCAAATTATATATAACATTTTTATGTTTAAAAACTTCTTTAAAAACAAAAAAATTTTAGTTACAGGCCATACTGGATTTAAAGGTACCTGGCTTACCTTGTGGTTAAATTATTTAGGAGCAAATGTAACTGGGTTATCTTTATCTCATGGTATCATGAGTAAAATTTTTAATAACTATCAAAAAAATAAAAATTATTTCTTTAATATTGAAAATTACAAAAAATTAAAAAAATGTATTTACTATGAAAACCCAGACATTATTTTTCATCTTGCGGCCCAATCCTTGGTAGGCAAGTCTTACATTGATCCATTAGGCACTTGTAGAACAAATATCCTAGGTATGATTAATTTATTAGACATATTAAAAGATTATAAAAAGAAATGTTCAGTAGTACTGATCACTAGCGATAAAGTTTATAAAAATTTGGAACAAAAAAAAGGTTATAAAGAAAATGATATTTTGCATGGCAAAGATCCATACAGTGCATCAAAAAGTTGTGCCGATATTTTGGCGCAGTCTTACATAAATTCTCTTTTTTTAAATAATAAAAATATAAATTTTGGAATCGCCCGTGCAGGAAATGTTATTGGTGGCGGTGATTTTTCTGAAAATCGAATTATTCCCGATCTAGTAAAATCTCTAATAAAAAATAAAAAATTGATTATAAGACAACCAAATTCTACTAGACCTTGGCAGCATGTTATTGAAATAATTTTTGGATATCTAAAGTTTTCTAAATACCTTTATCAAAGTAAAAAAAAAATTGAAATTCTAAACTTTGGTCCTCGTAAAAATTATAATTTCAAAGTTATAGATGTAGCAATTAAAGCTTCTGAATATTTTAATCTAAGATATTCAGTCAAAAATACAAATTTTCTCTTTAAAGAGTCCAGACTTTTAAAGCTAAACAGTATAAAAGCAGAAAAAATAATTAATTGGAAATCAGTTTTAAATTTTAAAGAATCAATAAATCTAACTATGCAATGGTATAATCAATACTTAAAAAATAAAAGATATAAGGTATTATTCTTAATTACAATTCAGCAAATTATAAATTATTATTTAAAAATTAATAATGTGCCAAATAAAAAAAATTAAAAATAAACATTTATTAAAAAATGATTTAGGTGAAGTTATAAAAATAGTTAATTTAAAAAAGAATTTAGAAAAAATTAAAGAAATTTATCTTACTTCGGTAAATAAAAATAAAATCAAAGGTTGGAATATTCATATTAAAAATACAATTAAATTATTTTTAATCTACGGAAAAGTAAAAATGTACTTTGGTAGAAATAATCATAAAATCAAAACAGAGACAATTAGTTATAAGGAAAAAAAAATTATTGTAATAAAACCAAAAATAAAATTTGCATTTAAAGGTATAAATAAATGTAATATTTTTTTGAGTATGTCCACAGGCGTTTATGACAAAAATGAAATTATTAAAATAAAATTTAACAGGTAATAAATGAAAGTCGTGTTTTTAGCGGGAGGCTACGGAAGCAGAATATCAGAATACACATCTAAAATTCCAAAACCAATGATTAAACTATCCAACAAACCAATTATAGAGCATTTAGTAAACTATTATAAATATTATGGTTTTAAAGATTTTTTAATTGCAGGAGGTTATAAAGTTAGTATTATAAAAAATTTTTTTGACAAAAGTAGAATTTTTAAAAATATAAAAGTTAAAGTAGTTAACACTGGATTAAATACATTGACTGGAAAAAGAATTTATAAGTTAAAAAAATTTTTGAAGAATGAAGAAAATTTTTTACTAACTTATGGAGATGGTATTAGTGATATAGATTTAAATAAATTAATTAAATTTCATAAAAAAAAAAATTCAATTTTCACGCTATCCGCAGTTAGACCGCCAGCAAGATTTGGAGAGTTAAAAATGAGTGGAAATAAGATTGTGAACTTTCATGAAAAACCTCAAATGCAAAAAGGTTGGATAAATGGAGGTTTTTTTGTTGTTAACAAAAAATTTTTTAAATTTTTATCTAATAAAAATGTAATGTTAGAAAGAGAGCCATTTTCAAAAGTTTCCGCCTCCGGAAAAATGTTCGCTTATAAACATCAGGGATTTTGGAAATGTATTGATACAAAAAGAGATTTAGATCAATTTGGTAGTATCATTAAAAATAAAAAATTTAATCTTAAGCTGTTTAAAGGTGCAAAATAAAATAAACCCTCTTATTTCAGTAATAATAAACTGCAGAAATGGGGAAAAGTTTCTTAATAGATCAATTAGTTCTGTGCTGAGGCAAACATATCAAAATTTTGAAATAATTTTTTTTGATAATTTTTCTACTGATAATACTTCTAAAATGATTAAATCAATCAACAATAGAAAAATAAAATACTTTAAAAGTTCTAAACTACTCAAACTTTATCATGCAAGAGATTTAGCTGTACAACAATGTAATGGGGATTTTATTGCATTTTTAGATATTGATGACTGGTGGGAAAAAAAAAAATTAAAAGTACAAATTAATGATTTAATAAAAAAAAACGCCTCGATTTCATGTTCAAATTATATAATTCATAATGATATTAAAAATAAATCTTATCTTGCTTTTAATAATGTTCCAGGAATTATCGATACAAATATACTTTTGAAAAAAAATTATATTAGTTTGTGTACTTTAATGTTTAAAAAAAAAGATTATCTTGAACTTGATAAAGGTTTTGATCATGAATATGAAGTTATAGGTGATTATGATCTTTGTTTAAGATTATCAAAAAATAGGATTATTTCTTTTATAGAAATGCCTCTTGCTAATTATAGCTGGCACACTGAAAACCTAAGTAACACTAAACGTAAACTTAATTTTGATGAATTAGTAAAATGGATAAATGAAAATAAAAAATTTAGTAAATATTCAAATTACAATTATTTAAAAAGTTTTGCTTATTATAATTTAATCTTAAGTTGTTGTTTAGAGGATGATAAAAAATCTAGTATAGGGTTCATAAAGTATTTATCTTTTTTTCATTTAATAAAAAGTTTTATACTGCTTATTTTACCAAGCAAATTTCTTAAAATAATTAGAAAAATATGAAATAACGCAATACTAATTATTTAATTTAGTTGTTTATTAAATTTAAATTTTCAAAGTAACTTTTTTAAAAATTATACTTAATAAGCATATAAAATATGATTATTATTAAATAAAAGTTGTTAAAATTAAAATTTTTAAATTTATAGATATTTTGAACATTCTTCATTTTATGAATTATTTTAGAAATATTAATGATAAAAATACAAATTATGAAAAATAAAATAAAAAAAAAAATAAATCTAAATTACATGTATTTCATATTTTTATTTTTTTTTTTAATTAAACTTAATAATTTAATTTTTGTATACAATATTCAACTAGACTTAGATGTTTTTTTTAAAGTTTTAAGAGATAATTTTTATGATTATATAATATTTTCGCATACGCAACCTATTTTAATTTATATATTTCACAAAATAATGGCAGAATTTTCAAATATTATGCCTATTCATTATAAGTATTTTTACTTTATTTTTAATTCGATGATTTCATTATTTTTTATTAATTTTATAGTAAAAATTTATAAACAAAATTTATATTCAAATAATTTTTTGATATTCATTATTATTTTGCTGATATTTGCAATGTCACCCTATGACGTTTGGAGATTAAATCATCACGATCATTTTAATTTTGCGCTGATTTTATTAAATACTAACTTATTATATAATAGAATTATACTAAATCACAGCAACGAAAAATTTATTTATTTAAGTTTATTTTTACTAACCAACTCTTATTCATTAGGTTTGGTGATAACTATAGTGACATTATTTTTTTTAGCGATCTTAAAATTTAAAAAGAAACAAAAATTTTTTTTAAAATACTTATTTATTTTTTTAATTTGTATAGCACCTTTTTTAAAAAATTTATTTCTACATGATACCTTTTCTAGTTCAACAATGTTAGGCGCGAATTTACTACAGAGAACCGCCCATGCCATAGGAAGTGAAAAACTAAAAATATTAATAAATGAAGAAAAAAACCTTCCAATTTGGTGGAAGGCATGTTTTAATGATATTTACAAATCGAAATCTTCAAAAAATAATAATGATTCATTTCAGTCTAGTTTAGCTCACGGAAATTGTTTTAAAAAAAATTATAATGACAAATTCTCAGATTTTGAAACTTTTTTAAAAAAAATCGATAAAATTCAAGACAATAAAAATGCAATCAGAGAATTGAATAAAGATATCTTCAATCTTAAAGAAAAAAATTGGATCTATGAAACTGAATACTATGAGTCCTCTCCAAATATTGCTAGGCTTTATCAATCTTTTGGATCTGAGATTTTTTTTAGCGCATTATTAAAATATCCAAATGAGATGCTATTAGGAAAAGTTGGTAAAAAAGGCATTTTTTTGACAGTGCCGTTAACCTTATCAAACATAACATTATTTCCAGATTATTATGAAAAAGAATTTTTAAATTGGAATGTTTTTTCTAAAATATGTCATAATATTCTAAAGATAATTTTTTTTATCTTAATTCTAATAACTCCGTATATTTTTTATAAATCTGTTAAAAATTATAAAAATTTTTTTATGTTATTAGACAAACAGGCCTATTTTTATACCTATTGCTTGATTTGTATAACTTCATTAACTTTGTTAACATCTACAGTTACTTGTTGTGAAAACCCACGCATAGCAAGTCTATACCTGCCTTTTACAGTATTTATAGTGCTATATAATTTTATGTATTTAAAAAAAAATAAGAATAAATGAAGAAAATAATAATTTTTGGGGGTCTAGGTTATATTGGCAGGAATTTATGTAAATATTTAAGTAACAAAAATGAAGTTAATGTATTTTCTAATAAAAAATATAATTTAAGAACTAAATACTCGGTTTATTATAATTTAAAAAACTTTAAAAAAATTTTCAAAAAAATTCATCCAAATGTAATTTTTTATTTAAGTGGAAATTCTTACCCAAATAACTCAAACAAAGACCATATTTATGATTTAAAAAGATCAAATGAAATATTACAAGATTTTTTGCAGGCACTGAGCGATATAAAATTTAAAGGCCAACTTATTTTCACATCTTCAATAGCCGTTTATGGCTTAAGTGACACTAAAAGTCTAAAAATTGTGAATGAGGAATCAAAACTAGAGCCTTTAAATTATTATGGTTTATCCAAAGTAATTTCTGAAAAACAATTAGAATTTTTTTCTAGAAAGTATAAAATTAATACATTGATTTTGAGAATCTCTTCAGTTTATGGATTAGATTTATATAAACAAGTTGTTTACGATATCATCAAGCAAATTAATAAAATAGGCAAAATCGATATAATTTTAAATGGTAGCAAAAAGGATTCTAGACAAATGATTTTTATAGAAGATGTTGTTTTGATAATCAGTAAATTAATCAAAAAAAAATATAGATTTAAGATATTAAATTTGGCTCAAGGAAAAAAACATAAAATTTTATTTATTGCAAATTATTTAATTAAAAATACTTTAACTTCAAAAAAGATAATTTTTAGATCTAATTTGAATTCCGCATCTTTTCCATTATTAAGCAATGAAAGATTGCTTAAGGAAATAGGAAGCTACAATTTTACAAGCATTGAGCAAGGTTTGCTTAAAACTTTGAGACATTTTAAAATAAATAGTAAATGAATTTTTTTTTCTCATTAAAAACAAAATCATTTAAGTCTAGAATTTGTATAGCAAAATTTACTAATTTTGGGAAAATTTGTAAAAAAATAAAGCTTTATAGTGTCAAAGTTGATAATGAAAATGGAGAATACTTTTGGAATTTGAGAATAGCCGAAGCAAATCAAGATGAGTTCTTTTTTACTGTTGAGAACAAATCTATACAAGATAATCAGTTTTATTTTTTAGCAAAGGACGATGAAATATTAAATTTTAACAAAATTTTATTAAAAAAAGGTATAAGCAAATTTACAGACACTGTTCCAGATTATAGAAGCAATAGTAGACTGTATTTAACCAATGGACCTTTTTCTTCTTATCAGGCAGATTATCCCGATAGAATGATTGGAGCCCAAGGTTCTGTTGTCAGCTCAATTGGCTCTTTGTTATCAGATGAAAATCAGATAAATAAAATAATATTTGTTAATATTTTTGAAAAACCAATAATTGATGAATTTGAATTTTATATAATAGATTACGAGAAAGAAAAAATTTTACACAAAGGAAATATTTTCACAAACTCAATAAATGAAATAGATGTCAATCCGAGTTGGATAAAGCCATCTAATTTTTTATTTACAAAAAATTACATCGGAATACCTGTTTATGTAAGTTCTAACGGCTATAACATATCTTGCGAACATACCCATCCAATGACTGAATATGTATTTGGTAATCAAAAGTTTATAGCAGTTAAAATTTTTAAAGAGAAAATTAATGAAATTGTTAAAAAAAATAGCTACAAATAACTTTGTTTTAAAAATTAGAAATACTATTAATTTTAAAAGGGTTCCAGTATTTTTGAATGAGGAAAATAATAATCAATCTATTTCTGACGCTTTTCCATGGAGAACTGATAATGGTTTTAAAACAAAATTTAAGTTCACTGATATTCTAAAATTATTATTTTCAGAAGAAGGAAGTGAATTAGAAATAAAATTTTTTGATCATAAGTATAATGAGATAAAAAGTATTATTTTAAAAAATTTTAATTTGACAGATTCTCTAATAATTACAAAGGATTTCTTATCTTACGAGGGATATGGAGTTTTCTTTGTATTCCACAGAAAAGATAAAAATTTAAATATTTCTTCATCAATAAACAATAGGTGTTATATAGGCTTTAGTATTTCAAATGATGTTTATTCATACGCTCACGGTAATACATTTGTATTAGGAAAGAGCATTAATTCTAAAATTGATAAAACAAAAAAAAACTTTGTTCATAAATCATTTTTAGTAAATCAAAAATATTTTATACAGAATAATTTTTTAGATTCTGAAAAAATAGAATTATTTTTTGCAAACCCTCTTAGCAAAAAGATTAATATTGCGATTAATAATAATTGTTCATTCGCTTTAAATCCTTATAATTCAAAAATTATATCTATTTTTGAAAATACTCATTTAATTAAAATTAGATCTGATTGTACATTTTTAAGACCTTATGTATTTAACTACAGAGGAAGTTTTATTGACTTTCATCATTCCTAAAATCTAAACTTGAAAAATTATTCAATTCATATAAAGAAGTTTCCAAAAATGGATGATTTAAAGCTAAAAAGAGTGGTAATGGAGGTCTTTGGAGGCTGTAATTACACATGTCAAATGTGTCCTCAAACTTTTCCAGGTAGAGGAAAAGATTTCACTCGAAAAATGCCAATTAAACAGTTCAAAAAAATTCTAGATGACATTGTTCCTAAATATGGAATGCCTCAAATAAATTTAGAGGGCAGTGGAGAGCCGACAATGGCAAAAGATCTTCCGGAATATATAAAAATAGTGAAAGACAAAGGTTTAAGATGTTTTATGTATTGCAATGGTGCACGATTAAATGGTGAATTTATGAAAAAAGTAATCGATAGCGGAATAGATTTTATAAGATTTAGTATAATTGGATATAATAGACAAAAATACGAGAAGTGGATGAATATTGATAATTTTGAATTAATATTAAATAATATTAAAGAATTAAAAGAATATATAAAATCCACTAATTCAAAATGTCAAGTAACCACTTATCATTTAATTACAGACAGTAATGAAATTGAATTTGAGATAGAGCAATATAAATCAAATGTAATTTTACCATTAGGACTAACTTCATATATCTGGAAAATGCATAATTGGAGCGGTAATTATAATAATCCCAACTTACGGGATGGAAAAAGCAGGAAGTCCTGCGGAAGGCCATTCGCTCCAGAACTTACAATTAGAGCAGGAGGATCCAAAGGCAGAACAGCTGCTATCGTTCCTTGTTGTCAAACTTTAGGACCCCCAAATGAAGAAAAAAGTATTTTAGGACATTTAGACAGTAGCTCTTTTGAAGATATTTATTACGGTAAAAAATACGAAGAATTAAGAGAGGCTCATAGAAAAAAAGAATTTGATAAAATTGATTATTGTAAAAATTGCGACTTTTTATTTGACGATCCAGAAGTTTTAATTTGGAGTAATGATAGCAATGCAACAATTTATAATATGCTTGGCACAGGAAAAGATTTTATTCTGACGAATTACGTTCCTAAATAATCTTTAATGTATAAAGAATTTCATAAAGAAGTTTTTTATATAAAAAAAAAATTTCAAAATTCCGCATTAGTAAATTCAATATCGTTATTAAATGTTATTAAAATTCACCCGTTCTATTTAGAGAAAATAAATAAAAAAATAAATTTAACAAAATCTTTTTTAAAAAGAGCTTTATTAGAATTGTATTACATATTTTCAATTATTTATTATTTTTATGAAAAAAAAAAAATAAATTATAAAATCAAAAAATTAAAGACAGTATTTATTAGTCATTTAATAAATAAAAAACAAATATTAACTGACGATATAAATTTTGGCAAAGTAGAAAAAATATGTAAAAATTCATTTACTTTATATATTAATCATATCTATTCGAAAAATGATATTTCTGAGAAAACAAAAAAAAATTTTTTAATTATAAATAGAAGAGTTGGCTTTATAGAGGAAGTAATTATTTTATATAATCAGTTTTTAGTAAAAAAGAAAATTCTAGAGATTTATAAAAGTAAAAAAAATTTTTATTTAAAAGCCATAGCGTTAGATGCCATTTCTCCTGAAACACGAACAAATATAAGAATAGGCTATCAATTAATTAAATTTATAAAAGATTATAGACCCAAGTTCGTCATAACAACCCTAGAAGGTCATTCTTGGGAAAAGTATTTGATATTTTATTGTAAAAAAATGAATATTAGAGTCTTTGGATATATTCCTTATGTATTTCCAAGAAATTTAATTTTTAAAATAAATAATGAAAATAAAAATTTTTTACCTCATAGATTATTAGTAGTAGGAAAAACAAGTTACAATAATTTAATAAAAACAAATTTTTTAAAAAAAAATATTCACGTTATTGGAAGTTATAAAAACAACCCTTATAAAATAGACTCAAGAGATAAAAAAAATATAAATAAAATAATAGTTATCCCTGAAGGAATATTTTCAGAAGAAAAATTATTATTTGATTTAATCAACACTAAAGAAATGGTGAAAACTGGCTATAATTTTTATTTTCAACTTCATCCAGTTTCATTTAATGAAAAGAAATTAGATTACTTTAAAAAAATTCAAATAAATAAAAATATTATGATAAATAATATAAACGTTGATAATATTATAAAAGAATCAAGATATGTAATATATAGAGGAAGTAATTTAGTTTTTAAATGTATAAAAAATCTTTGTATTCCAATCTATTATCAAACAAAAAATGAAAAGAAAATTAATTTAAATATTAATCCTATAGAGGAAGACTCTTCTTTTTTTTTGGTAAACACTTCTTTTCAATTAAAAAAATTACTATTAAGCAAGCATAAAAAAAAAATGATAAAATTAAATAGATATTATGAAAAATTCAAAATCTATAAATTAAAAAATATAATTTCTTCAACTAGAAAATTATGAAATCAATAGATGTAATAATTCCATACTTTAATAAAAAATATTCAATAAAAAAATGTTTAAAAAGTTTAGAAAATCAAAAGATTAAATTTAATAATATCATAATTATAAATGATGGATCAGACAAAAGTTCTTATCAAATTATAAAAGAACTTATTCGTAAAAAAAAAAATATTAAATTATTTAATTTTAAAAAAAATAAAGGAGTTTCCCAAGCAAGAAATTTCGGCATGAAAGTTGCAAAATCAGAATATATAACCTTTTTAGATGCTGATGATGAACTTGGTCCGCAATATTTATCTCAAATCCAAAAGCTAATAAATAATAATATAAGTATAAATGTTTTTTCAACAAGGCATATTAATTTTTATTCAAGTATTAAATTTAAATACAAAAATGATGAATTAAATAAAATAGATGAAGAAGTAATTAAATATCCCTTGTTAAGAAGTTCATTTCAAAAAGATATTTACTGTGCTTCTGGTATCACTTTTAAAAAAAAATTCATATTAAAATATAAATTTCCAATTAAAGCAAAGTTGGGCGAGGATATTTATGTTTGGCAAAATATATTCTCTAATAATGAAATTTGTATTTCAAATGATATTCAAATAAAAATTAATAAAAATGCTGAGAATAGATCAGAAAAAGTGCAAAATGAAATTCCATATTATATTATCCATAATAATTTAAATAAAAAAAAATTAAATTTTATCCAAAAATTTAGTTTTTTTTTATTCTATCTAACCAGTTTATTTATAGTCATAAATAAAAAAAAAATAAAAAATGATTTAGATATAAAAGAATTCAATTATATTGTTAGTAAGCAAACTTTTTTTTATAAAATAGTTGCACATTTATCTTCATTATATTTATTAACTTTATTTTATCTTTTTTATATTAAAATAAAAAGTATTTTCATTAATATAAATTTTTTCTCTCTGCTAATTTATTTTTTTATAATGCCAACAGTTTCACTTATTTTTTTTGTCTTTTATTTGAAGAAAGATTTTCAAATTGCAAATCATTATTTATTGTCTTCAACATTTATTTTAATAATTTTAAGCTTACTCTCTTTCCATCCTAGAGTTTTTTTAAAAGGGCAAATAAAGTCATTTAATACAATATTAAGTCAAATTAATTTAAGATATTTTGTAACGTTTTATGGTTATTTAATTTTTTTTTTATTTTTTTTATTTTTTAATAGAAACGAAAATTTTGAACTATTCTTTTTTGCATTTGGATTGCTTTCTTATTTTTGGTTTATGGAAATGTTCATATTTTATTTAGAAACAACCAATCAGTTTTATAGAATTAAGTATTGGTTATTAAATATTTTAATAGTTTATTTATTAATTTTCTCTATTCCCACTAAAATAATTACAAATCAATATCTGATATTAATTCTTTTTATAATACAATCTTTTGTATTTTATCGTTTTAAATTAATTTTAAATATAAAAAAATTTAAAAATTTATATTCAAAATTTTTCAATAATGAACAAACAAAATTTTTTCTTTTCTCAACTATTTTATTTCTTATCTCTAATTTTATTTTTAGATATAATATTAATAATTTTAATAATATATCATATAAACTTACCGCGGACTTTTTAATTCTGATTAGCTTTTTTTCTTTTCCATCAACTTTATATGTTAATGTTTTTGCGCAAAATCAATTTAGAGCAAATAAAATTATAATTATTTTTGGGATAATTATTTTTATTTTTTTATTAATCTTCCTATTAATATTTTTTAAAAAATTTTCGGATCCCTTAGTAGATACTTATAAAATTATGTGTTCAGTCTTCATAGGTAGTATAATTTTATTTATAGGAAATTTTTTTAGGCAAAAAATTGTCTTTAACCATTCAAAACTATATAGTTTATTATTAATTGATTTTTTTTATTGTATTCAAGTTGTAATTGCATCAATAATAACGATACTTTTTGGCATAAATTATTATTATTTAATTCCAATTTATATTTCACTTTCTAGTTTAATATATTTTTATTTTTATTTTTATTATATGAAATATGAAAAAAGAAAAAACTAATTTAAATATATCTTCTATATACAATATAATTATTTATTTTTCTTTAATTATAATAATTTTTTTTTTTTATAAAAATTTATTAATTTATAAAGGATTTAAGTTTTATTATTTATTATTTTCATTTGTTAGCATTGGTTATTTATATAATTGCTTAATTAAAAAAAGTAGTTTTTTTCATATTTTTTTAAGCATTTTTATTTTTCTTGGCTTTTGGTTTAAATACTCACTTAATACATTATTTAACAATTTAATTAATGGTAATAATTATTACGCAGAAGGAACTGGCAATTTTTCTTTTTTAGCAAATGACATTGATAAAGTTATTTTAATAGCAACAGTTGCAATTCTTTCATTTTGGATTTCTTTTTTGATAACTAACTTCTATAAAAAAAAAGATGTAAAAAAAAAAATAATTATTTTATCAAATACAGAAGAGAAGATATTTATAATTAGTTTCTTTTTTTTGTGTTTAATAAATTTTTTTTTTAAAATTTATATCAAAGGTTATTTTGATTATAAAATTAACCATATTTTTTATTTCTTTTTTTCTTTTTTTTATCAAGTTGGGGCCTTAATAATTTTAGGACTATATTTAGATTTAAAAATTGATTTAAATAAAAAAATTACAAAAGAAATATTAATTGCAGCTCTATTGATATTAATTTATTTATACTCTAGTATAAGTAGAAATATTTTTATATTTTTACCCTTTGTCTTTACTTTTTTTGTAATTTTTCCATATTTTAAAATTAAAATTAATTTAAGTTTTTTTGTTAAATTAATTATAATGATTTTAGTTTGTTTTTTTATATTTTTATCTGTTAATTTTAAAAGAATAACTATTAATAAAAGTGAAGCAGCCAATTTGAATGAATTTCCAATTTCATATTCTTTATTTCAAGTAATAAAAAATAGATTTGTAGGAATTGATGCTTTGATGGCGGTATATTCTTATAAAGAAAAAAGTTTTAATTTTTATTTTGAAAGTTGGAAAAATAAAGATAAATTTGGATCTTTAAGTTTTTTCGATTCAAAAATACTCAATTCACAAATATCTCAAGTTTTTAATAATAATTTTGTTACTCTACCAGGAATAATTGCTCATTCTTATTACACTGGCTCAATTTTTTTTGTATTTTCTGTTTGTTTGGCAGTATCCTCGTTTTTTAGCTATATTGAGAAATTTCTATTAAATAGACTTGGATACCCATTCGTTGTTGCAGTCATATCATTTATTATCGTATATAGACTAATTCATTTTGGTTATAATCCTATAAACTCTTACTTTTTAATTACTGCAATATTTCTAGCAATAGCTTTTATAAAATTTTATGAGTTTCTTAAAAAAAAATAATCTTAATTTTGATAGTTTTATTATTTTTATTGGAACTTTTTCATTTTATTTTTTGTGGGATATAAATAATTTTTTTAATTTTAATGAGAATTATCTTAAAATATTAGATCTAAGATTATTATTTCTTTTATTAATTCCTTTTACATTTTATAAATTTTCTATAAATGAATTAAAAAAATATTATTTTTTTTTTCTTTTCTTTTTTTTTTATGAAATATATGTAATTTTTTATCTTAATATATTTGAGTATAAAAATATTTATTCATTCTTATTTTTAAATATAGTATTTATAATTACAATTTATTTAAAAGATAAAATTATACTCTCTATTATTT
>Ga0194130_10004920_pt1 | contig 16575 bp, 16 predicted proteins | sample TA2KigsurfametaG_FD_160084 | JGI IMG/M metagenome (GOLD analysis project Ga0194130, IMG submission 160084) | Freshwater microbial communities from Lake Tanganyika, Tanzania - TA2015050 Kigoma 12 surface | ecosystem: Environmental > Aquatic > Freshwater > Lake | place: Tanzania: Lake Tanganyika... | reverse complement strand
GAGCAACAAGAAACGCGAATTACCTGACGGCCGGATCCCTGATCGTCTTCCTGATGGTCGCCCCGCTGTCGCCTGGAGGTCCCGCTGGACCGAAGGCGTGTTGCCTCTGTGGCTGGTGGCTACGGCCGGCGGCATGGCAGTCATCTTTGTAGTTGGACTCTTCTTCTATGGCTCATATGTGGGCGTAGGCTCGGCATGAGCCTGGCTGATCTTTGCCAAACAATTCTTACAAGTGCGAACCGCAGCAGCCTGCAACAGCAGCGTCGTCAAGGATATTGTTTTGCGAATCTCAAACAGCGCATCTGAGGTCACGCGACCCCCTTCATTGTTGCAGGAGCAATGAAGGTAAGTGTTACCCAGCCACTTGATTAGCTGGGTCTAGGGGAGCACGCCCCTAGAGGCCCGAACACTGACTGGGGGTGTTGTACTAGCAGCGCCAGCCATCAGCCAAGCGTTGAGCCTCGGCTACGATCATAAACATCTCGGTATTGAGGAACTCGTCCCTGAAGCGACTGTTGAACGATTCGGCATAACCGTTCTGCAACGGCAAACCCGGTTTAATTTTGACTGTGCTTAGTTATCTATTTTAGCACCAGCGCATAAGGGAGTGAGCAATGACCTCAGACACTTTCTCGCTGCGAACACAGGTGGTCCCGGGTGGAGGCTGGTGAGTTCTTCCATCACCGACACAAAGTCTTGGGCCTTCCAGCGCCGCCCTACCCGGATGAACAGGCAGAGGCGGCTGTGCTGGTCGATCACCTTCAGGAACTTGAGCCGCCTCCCATTGCCGGTGGCGTCGAACTGAAAGTCGATCCCCCACACATAGTTCGGATAATCAGCCTGGTGTCGCCGCACCGAGCAGTCGGCAAGCCGTGCACGCTTCTGCTTCCGAGGAGTGGGCCGCTGCTGCCCTTCCTCGCACCAAAGCCGGTCCACCCGCTTGTGGTTCATCACCCACGAGCCATCCCGCCGCAGCAGGCGGTAGGCCATGCGCCGTCCCCAGCGGATGTGCTCGGCTGCGATTTCGTGGAGGCGTCGCCGCAGCCTGTTCTCCGCGATGTCGACGACACGACCACCATGTCGCTGGGTGCTGCGGTAATGGCCCACCACCCGGCAGGCGAAGCGCTCAGCAACCCGGAACAATGTTCGCAGGGCCTCAAAAGACCTGCGGCGCTGCTGCGGGCTCAGAGGTTTACCACAGCCAACAACTTGAGCGTCACGTTCATTAGCTCGGATTCTGCCAGAGGCTTTTTGAGGCGGGAGTTATCCTTAAACAGTTGGCTCAGCCACATGGGCTTATCGGCTTGCATGCAGCCATAAAACTGCCAACAGCGGTGGTATTCCGGCTGAGCGACCTCACGGGATCGACAAACGTCGGCAACCGTCTTGCCCGGGGCCAGCGGCTGCTCAGGGGGTTTGAGCTTGCGGAAAATGTGCTCAGGTGTGTGGCGGGTTTGTTTCGTGGTGTATTACCAGCCCAGCCAGGCCGGATGGAGACACTCATTCACCGTGGACCAATTGCCTGGGCCACGTCAGGTCAACCTCAAACGGTTCTAAAAGAAGCAAATCTTTGACCAGAGTGGTGATTGGAAGAGGGGGATGAAGGACAACCACAATGGCAGACACAACCACACGATGGGTTCCACGCCATAAGGCTATTGAATTATAACCCTACTCCCTCGTCTAACAACAAAAATGTCAGCGCAAAGATCGCGGTTGGAACAAAATACAGTACAACATTAGCGCTGGGACGCAACAGCAAAGGGAATAGCTACGTGGAGGTCAAGCCAGATCCCCACCAACAGCTCCAGAAAAGCAAGGCCGATCACCCAGGGCCAGCCGCCCACAAGCATGGCCACAGCCAACAACGAAGTGGCAGAGATATATGCGAGGGACACACGGGCATGGGGCCAGCCGGCCTGGTGAAGCCTCTGAAAAAGATGCAGACGGTGGGGCTCGAAGATGGGCTGGCCAGCGAGCAGGCGACGGGGCACACAAAGAGAAGCGTCTGCCAGCAGGGGTGTGGAAACAAGGAGCAGACCGAGAGCTTGCGGCCAGCTGGGGGCATGTAGAACCAGACCAGCGAACACCGCACCCAGGAAAGTGCTTCCCACATCACCCATGAAGACTTTAGCGGGGCTCCAGTTCCAGAGCAGAAAGCCCAGCAACGCGCCCACCAAAGCCCAAATGGGCCAGGGGGCAGACAGCTGGATAGACAGAGCACTAATGGCCACGGCCATGCAGCCGGCCACCAGGCCATCGAGACCATCCATAAAGTTGGTGAAGTTGATCACCGCGGTGACGGCAATCACCAGCAAAATGAAGACAGGCAGAGGAAGTAAACTTCCGGATGCAAGGGCAAAACCTAATTGTTGAACCAGAGGGCTTAAGCCGAGTATCAGAGCAGCAGTAAACAGCTGGACGCCGTAACGCCACGATGAGGGCAAGTTGTATCCGTCGTCAAGAAAGCCAACAACCGCTAGGGGGGCAGCTAGCAATAAAAGAGCAGAGAAAGCGAACTGATGGCCAAGGATCAGGGACAACACGGAAGAAGTACAAGCTACGACCACAAACGCAACGCCACCTCCGCGCGGAGTGGGCTGGCGATGGGAGCTGCGAGCATTGGGCTGATCTAGCAATCGACGGCGCAGTTGCGGGATCATTGCACTGATTAAGAGCCAGCTGCAGGCTGCAGCCAGAAGAACAGCAGCCATCAAACGCTAAGGCCATCCCCGCCGGAGCGAAAAAGTGAGACTTCTTGGCGAATACCCTCCTTAAAGGACATCGGGGAGTAGCCGAAGGCTTCTGAAGCCTCCGAATAGGCGAAAACTTTGTCCTCATTCAGGCGCATTACCTGTTCCGCTTTGATCGGCAAGATAATTCCAAGACGTTCCAATGCCTGAAGGGCAGCGACCATTGGATAAGCCGGTATGTGGAAGCGCTGTACGCGGCGGCCCAAAGCCTGAGTAGTAAGACACACCAGCTCGTTATAGCTGAGCGGGGCGGCACCGGAGATGTTGAACTGACGACCAATTGTGGCTGAGGCATCCAATGCCTGAACAACCGCCCAGGCAACATCAAAGACGTGTACGGGCTGTTGCAGTGAAAGGCCATTGCCGAACACTGGGAGCACGGGCCAACGATCTAGCCAGCGGACAAGATGGATAATGTTGCGATCGCGCGGCGTCCCGTAGATCATCGTGGGCCGAAGAATCGTGGTGTCCAATCCACTGGAAGTGATGGATGCTTCAGCTGCCTGACGGACTGCTTTGGATCCAGCATTCAGTTGGGTGAAAATGGCCGTGGTACTTACGAAAACGGCGCGGCAGACTCCCACGGAACGACAAGCCTCAAGTATGGACGGGGCAGAACCGAAACCAAGCGAAGCGACGTTGAGAAGAGCATGGCAACCATGCAGCTGCCGAGCGAGGTATTCGGGGTGATTGAGATCAGCAAAACGCATCGGAATCTGATGGGCCTTCATCCAAGCAGTATCGGACCCTGGACGAAGCAAGGCAAAAAAGGGTTTTTTGCGGCGCTTTAGTTCCGCACAAACAAAGCGGCCAGTAAAACCGTTGGCTCCAGCAACTGCAATCGTCATGCAGCAATCAATCCACGAAGCAAGGTGTTGTATTGAGCGTTGATGCGCTGACGTGAATAAGTTGTGTGAGCTAAATTAATCGCTCTTTCTGCCATCGCCTGCCGTTCATCTCGCGGTGTATCGATGAGGTGCTGGATTGCGCCGGCAAGGGCGATAGGATCACAAGGTGGAGCCGTAAGACCAAGGCGATTTTCCTCGACTTCAGAATTGATGGCGCCAGGCACCGTGGTAATCACCGGCCTGCCGAGGGCATAGGCGTCGTACAGCTTGTTGGGTGATACCCCATAGCGAAAAATGGGAACATCCCTCAGAGACAAGAGAATTGCATCAGCATCAGCCATTAGATCTGGGATGTGCCTCTTGGGAACAGGTGCTTCAAAGGAGACAGTCTCCAGATCTGAAGCCAACTGAATCAATGCTTGCTTCTCAGGGCCATCACCCACCAAGCGAATGCGAGCTGTACTTTGCTGCTGCTCGAGTAAACGGGCCGCTGCAATGACGTTCTCAAGACCATTGGCATCGCCATGAGCTCCGGCATAAATCACAGTGAAGACAGGGCGGTCGGGTGGCAATGGCCTCGGAGCGAACAGCTTAAGGTCGGGACCATTGGGAAGCCAGGCCGTATGGCATGCACCGCGATCACGTACATAAGGCTCTGCTCCTTTTGCCAACACAACAACGATGGAAGCATGGAGATACAACAGGCGTTCCATCCAGGCGAGGAACTGAACTACGGAATTGGAAGGGCTCTTGCCCCCCTGATCGATCAGAACCTGGGGCCAAAGGTCTCGGACCTCCAGCACAAAAGGAATGCCAGTGAGGCGGGAGATCCAAAGGCAAATGAACGCAGCAGGAAGCTGCGGGGAGCTGGCCAGAATAAGATCGGGAGCTCGGCCTGTGAACCGGCCAAGCACAACTGCGGGGCCCAGTCGCAGCACAAGATGTAAGCAGAAGCTCAGCATGTTGAGCTGGCGCTTCCAGTTGTTGTGGCTGTAGGGAAACACCCATAACCAGGTCCAGCAAATGCCTGCAAGGCGCTCAATACGCCACAACTGGGGAAAACGGAGGCGGCGGTATTGCCGCTGAATAAGGTTGAAGTCAGAGGCGAACACCTCAACGTGCCATCCATAGCTGACTAGTGCAGTCGCCACTTCGAACTGGCGGGTGTGACCAGGCAGCTCAGGCGTATTGGCGAACTGGTTGATCAACCAAAGGCGTGGCATACCGGGGAAAGAGATAGAGAAGCAACGGAGAGGTAAAAGGTGATGCGCAGTTTGTGCTCACCGGGGGGCAGACAGCCACGGATACAGAAGCTCTGCCTTGGGGTGCGCTGCCCGAAACCTTTAGAAAACCAAGTGGTGTGCCAGCTGTAGTGGATCGATTGTGCGGTGAAAGCCTCAAAAGCAAAATCATCTATTAATTCCTTGGGAACCGATGGAGCTAGATGCCACCATTGACGGAACCGGAGGGTTCTGCGAGTGGTTACCGTGTCAACAACAGTAAGTGTGATCTGCTCTGGAAGGAAAGCACTGAGCTGCGCAAGCCGAACATGGCTAGCCCCAATGCGATCGAAGCCATCGTGGCTGCCAGCGGCGAAACAAGAGCCGTCACACAATGAGCCGCTTTCGCGATAGCGGGGTTGAGCCTTGCGGGCTGCTCGAAAAAGACCCCAAACCTCAACTGGCTCAATCCACTTTAAATCGCCGTGGTTAGTCTCAAGGCCTAACTGTAGCAGATTGTGAGCCGCTCCGGAGCGTTCGTAAAACCTTTCCGGTCCATTGCAGTAGACACTTGTACCCGCTTCGCTGATAAGCCAATGACCTCGATAGATGAGCTCCAAACTGAGCTGATCGGAATGCACATGTGGCGGCAGGTGCGGGGGACAAGGCACACCGCACTTGAAGACAAGCTCCCAGCCGTGACCTGGTCTCAGAAAAGTCCAACCGGTGGCAGGCAGGTCAGTTACAACGGATGGACCAGAAGCGGAGGCATTACGGGTAAAAGGTAAGGGCAATGGTTCTATAGCCGCAACCTGCAGCAAGCGATTTCTGAAGCCTGAGCTCACTAAGCAATGTTGTAGGTACCCATCAGCAAAAGAGATCACCACATTGAGAGGTGGTGCCAAATCCTCAGCGCTATCGTTAAATCGCGGTGCAACACCGCCTTCCAAGCGAACGGATCTGGCCCAGGTGGACATTGAATCGATAGCGCCCACAAGCCATGAGGGGCGCTCACCAAGTATTGCCACAAGTGAGCAAGCAAGCTCCACGAGGCGATCCAGCATCAGCAGGTGATAAGCAGCGCTGCGCTCTTCATGTCCGCCATCAGCAAGAACCTGACTGTGAAGTTCTTTTTGGAGCAATCGCATGGCACGGCAATGCATGTTCTCAGCATCTGGCCCAGCAAACTGAAGACCACCAAGGGCAAGTGCCGTGAGGTTTTCAAGCCAATGGTTGCCGCCGTGGCAGTGTTCAGGATGATCTCTTAGCCAGAGCAACTGCTGCCATAGCGACTTAATTCGCAATGGAGTGGCGAGCTGAGGACAGGAGCGAAACAACCAGATCCAGTTGCGTGTCCGCAGTGACAGGGTATAGCTATGCCAGCCATCGCCACAACCTGGTGGGTTAGCTTCAATCCAATGGTCGAGCAGGTGCTCAAGGAGGGCCGCCTGATCGGGCCAGTGACCTTTGATCAAGGCAATTTCAAGGAATTCACGAGCCCAGTCGAAGTAGTGCAGATTAAACTGCCAGAGGCGAGGCCATCTGGCATCATTCCAAGAGATCGGCAAAGTTAGAACCTGCTCCTGTTCAAGAAACTTGAAAAAGATTATTTCGGGCACCATAGTCTTAGGTAGAGGCGGACAATGGAGTTCCAGTCCACCTAAGACAGGCAGCCATTGAGGAGTTTCTGTTGATCCTGCAACCCAAGCAGTGGGAAACAGGGTTAGAAGCCGCCGATCAAAAAACTGGCGAAGTTCGTAGCGAAGACGCCGCTGCAGCCTACGTGGGCCAATGTCAACGAGTGTACAAACAAGACGACCGATTACGCAAAAGCCCACGAGCAATCTCCTGAGCTAGAACTGCTCAGTGACACCGCAGTAATCATAAACCTGGTAATTAGTGAGGTCTAAGCCTTTGAAACGACTATGGGCAACCAGGAACACAAGCAAATCCGCTTCAGCCAAAACATGCTCGAGCTCATGAAGCATGATAGTGTGGTGATGACTAAGGTTGGGCTCGCATACAAGCACGTCGAGGCCAGCCAGAAGTAGTTGGGTCGTTATATGAAGTGCAGGAGATTCGCGTAAATCGTCGACATCTGGCTTGAAGGTCAACCCCAGGCAGCCGATGCGGGGCGGTCGGCCTAGCAGATCAAGCATTGCGGCGGCGCGTTCCTGCACCTGCTCAATCACCCAATGGCTTTTACCATCATTAACTCGGCGGGCGGCCTGAATAAGAGGGGTGCAATGGGGTGCGGCGACCGAAATGAACCAAGGATCAACAGCGATGCAATGGCCGCCTACACCGCAGCCAGGTTGGAGAACATTCACTCGGGGGTGGTGGTTGGCGAGGCGGATCAACTCACGAACATTGATACCAAGTTGATCACACACGAGAGAGAGCTCATTTGCGAAGGCAATATTGACATCGCGGAAGCTGTTTTCAGTAAGTTTGACCAGCTCGGCAGTGCGGGCCGTGGTGGTGAGCAACTGACCCTGACAGAAGCTGGAATAGAAAGCATGGGCGGCTTGAGTAGCTGTGGGACTGAGGCCACCAAGCACGCGATCGTTACTGATCAGTTCCTTCATGATGTGCCCCGGCAAGACCCTCTCCGGGCAGTAGGCAATATGGACTTGCGAGCTGTTAAGGCCGCACGCATCCTCGATCACTTGGGCCACAATCTCGGTGGTACCTACCGGTGAGGTGGATTCCAACAAAAGGAGATTGCCAGCGCGGAGAACTGGGGCTATGGCTCGCGCGGCAGAAAGAACATAGTCAAGGTTGGGCCTAGGGATGCCATCAAGGCTGGAACCTAAGGGCGTAGGAACAGCAATCAGAAAAACATCCGCAGTAGCGGGTGTGAGATGAGCCGAGAGCAAGCCGGATCGCACTGCTGCTTCAACGGCCAGATGAAGATCAGGCTCAGCAAAGTGAGTTCTGCCATCATTCACGGTGGTCACAACATTGGGATTTACATCAACGCCGATCACCCGATGCCCAACTTGGGCGAGCAAGGCGGCTGTGGGCAACCCGATATAACCGAGACCAAGAATACAACAGATACTCATTTGTTGACAGCACTAAGGAGCCATCGCTGCACTTCAAATATTTCCGAGGGAGGAATTGGCGCAGGCAAACCGGATTGAATGCATTCTATAAAAGCAGCACAACAATCCCTCTGGCCCTTGTCCTGGGAAAACCTACGACGTGTAAAGAAACCTGGAATGCCCCAAGCTTGGAGTTTGCGGTAGTTATCAAGTCGAATCACTCTACCATCGGCGAAAACCTCTAGTCGCTCCTTGGGGTATAACTTACTACCATTGGAGAAATAGTGCACAGTCCCGATTGAGCCATCCACAAAGCGAAGCTGCAGGGAAAAGGTGTCGGGGCAAGGTTTACGATCATAAGCAGGGAAAAACTGAAGGCTCTCAATTGGGCTATCGGCCAAGTGCCTCAGTAGGTCGACAAAGTGGCATGCCTCACCAAGAAGACGACCACCACCAACATTCGGATCCTGCGTCCAGTGATCAGGTGGAATCGAACCTGCGTTGCAAGTGTAAACAAAAGACTTAGGGCCCTGGAGGCGCAACAGTAGGGCCCTTAGTTCAACCAAAAGAGGAGAAAAACGACGATTAAAGCCGACCATGAGAATCTTACCTGAAGAGGAGACACTTTCAATTGAGTCAAGTTCTTCAGATGTAATGCAAAGAGGTTTCTCTACAAATACATGCTTCCCTGCGGCGAGGGCCTGCTGCACAAGAGCAGCGTGACTATTGTGACGGGTTGCAATAATACAAGTATCACAAAGTGGATCATCTAAGAGATTGCGGTAATCAGTAGTGGCTTTGCAGAATCCGAATTTCTTGCCGATATGGACCGGAGAGATACCACTAGAAGAAGAGATAGCATATAGATTGGCTCCAGATTTTGCAAAAGCCGGAACAAGTGTACGACTTGCATAATTGCCGACGCCGATAAAACCAAGCGAGGGCTGAACAGGCTTGCAGTCTAGGTTAAGTCCTAAAGTGACTGGAGATTTAGGCAATAAAACAGAATTATCGCGTGGGTTAACATCGCCTGAATAGGTAAGGAGTATACCTAGAGATGGCTCTGAGCCAATGAGTACATCATAAGCACTTACAACGTCATCAATGGAAAAACGGTGACTAACAAGTGATTCAGTACGCAGAACACCTGATGAGAGGGCATGGAGAACAGCCTGAAAATTTCGCTGTTGTGTCCAACGAACTAGGCCAAAAGGATAGTCATGACCATCCCGCTCATATGCAGGATCATAACGACCTGGGCCATAGGAACAACTGACCTGAAAAGACAGCTCCTTTTTATAAAATAGATCTCGTTCTAACTGAAGGCCGGTCACACCTACTAGGATTATACGACCACGAAGACGACAGGCCTGAGCAGCCAAATGTATGGGCTGACTAGAAGTTGTTGCCGCAGTTACTAATACACCATCTAATCCCAGACCAGAGGTTGAATCGAAACACCAGGAGATGGGATCTACGGCCGACGATAAGTCAAGGGTTGATATGCCTAACTCCTGAGCGAGAGAGCACCTCATGGGATCATAATCAAAGCCTAGTACCTTACAACCATGAGCTGTAAGCAACTGAGCAGTTAAGAGTCCTATCAGACCAAGGCCACTAACTAAGAAGGTTTCACCTAGTGTTGGCTTAGCAAGCCGGATCCCTTGAAGTCCAATGGAAGCAGGAATAGTAAAAGTAGCCGATTCATCTGTAACTAAAGAGGGGACAAGCGCGCAAAGATTTTGGGGTACTGCAACAAGCTCAGAATGGGGGCCATTGGAAGCGACACGATCACCGACCTTGAAACAGGTAACATCAGAACCAACTGCAACAACTTCCCCTACATTGCAATATCCCAGTGGCATAGGTTGAGAAAGCTTGTTCCGAACCGCATCTATCGTACTTAGTAGACCGTCAGTACGAGACTTGTTAATTACATCGGCAACTTTTTGGGGCTGACCTTGAGCCTTCTGAAGTAGATTTGACCTTCCAAAATCGATGAGCATCCGCTCAGTGCCTGCAGACATAAGAGTGCAAGTGCTGCGGATAAGAACATCACCATCTGAATACGATGGGGTGGGGAGATCAAACAAAGCAACAGAACCGGAGTTCAGAGACTCAAAGACCTGCTTCATACGATGATAGTTCGGGACGCGTAAGTTGCGAGAAGTTTAATCTTAACATCTTCAGCAGGATACTGAGGTAGCACAGCTTTATGTTTTCCCTTAAAGATAAAAAGAGAAGAGGCTACGCAACCGATTAAACCAAACCGAGAAAAGATATCAATGATGTCTTGCAAACTTCCACATCCGCCTAGGACAGACAAGGGTAAACGTAGGTTATCTGCAAGAGACGAGATAAGATTGTGATCATAGCCTGCCAATGTGCCGTCACGGTCGATAGAAGATAGAAGTATTTCTCCTGCGCCACACTCTTGAGCAAGAGAAGCTGCTTGCAAAGGGGTCAAACCTGTGTTTTTTGTAGCGCTATGAGTAAAAACTTGATGACGACCAGATAAAGCAGCTTTCTTGACATCAATTACAGAGACGATACTCTGGCTTCCAACACGGGAAGCCGATTGCTCGATCAGTGATGGGTTAGAATGAAGTGCGGTAGATATGCCTATCTTTTCAAAGCCAAGCTGTATAACTTTCTCAACCTCGTCAGGGGTAGTAATGCCTCCGCAATATGCCAAAGGCATACGACACTCTGAAGCTATTGCAGAAAGGAGCGTGTAATCAGGACCCAATCTATTGGGAGTAGCTGAAATGTCTGCGATGATAAGTTCATCTACCTGCTTCTCGTTGAAGATACGAATAACATTAAGGGGATCGCCAATGTATTTTGGATGACGGAATTTTGTTGTCTTTACAAGAAGACCCTTGGAGATGGTAAGGAATGGAATTATACGAGGTCTTAGCATTTGCTAAAAGGTCGAAAAATTCTTGAGGAGCTGGACACCACTATGATGGCTTTTTTCAGGGTGAAATTGGACACCAATTACATTATTATATGATACTGCAGCAGCAAAGGGATTTGGGTAGCAGGAGTGAGCTAGGACATGAAATGGGTCAGCTGGGTGAAACACATATGAGTGAAGAAAGTAAAAATAGGGATCAGATATATTTGAGAAGAGTGGGGTACTTGTGGCAGGCTGGATATCATTCCATCCCATGTGGGGTAAAATTCGTTCGCAGGAGTTAGACGATGAGGAAAAATGTCTTACAAATCCAGGTATCCAGCCGAGCCCTTCAATTTGACCTTCCTCACTGCCTTCGGCCATCATCTGCATTCCAACACATACTCCTAAAACCTTAACAAGCTTTTCTCTGACAAGGGAGTCAAGCTTTGAATACATGCCGGAAGATTTTAAACGGGTTAAGGCGGAATCAAAAGCCCCCACTCCAGGTAAGATGATATGTTGACCGGGGTGAAGGTGTTCAGGAAGAGAGGCAAGCGTGTAATCAATCCCTAAGCTATGATAAATATGCGCAAATGCCCTGCAATTACCTATGCCATAGTCTAAGATAGAGATCATCGCTTCTCTCCAAGACCCAAATTAAGGAGTTTATAAAAAGAAGAGCCAAGGTGATATAAATAGCTTTGAGAACTATAGTCGCGATGAGTTTTGAGCGGGAGATGGAGGTAACTTAGCAACTCTTCGGTGGTAATCTGGAGTTTCTTGGCAATAAAGTTTAGGTCATTATTGATTGTAGAGTGATCCCAAGGTGGCTGCGAAAGGATACTGATTGCATGTGAACGACGCATCTGTCCAGTCAGGATAAGACTTGAAAATTGAACCTTACGAACATCAATACCAAAACGCGTTGGGAGCCAAAAGCTTTCATAAAAACGAGTGAACCGCGATTCAAAGTGCTTTTGGCTATAACTTTTCCATCCGAATTTAGATTTCAAGAGCTCAACAGCATCCTCTTTAATGTATGGGATTGAGTCTAGAGGCCTGAATACACGTAGATTCTTAAAGAAAGGGAGATAAAGTTTATGCCACAAAACACTAGTCTGAGGAAAAGCTGAAAGGGAATGAGTACCATGCCTTGCATGAATAGCGCGTAGCTGAACTGAATCTGACTGATAGTACATCCACTGAACAGGATTACGAATACCCTCGGTTGACAAGTTACCGCCAGTAAGGATGGTTTTAATATTAAACTTTGAGGCATACTTATATAATGTAGCGAAAAATGCATGATCCTGAGGAGTGTCAATATGGGAAACACCTGATTTAAAAAATGCTAACTGTAAGTCACGCATAGTAGGCCAGTCAATTACCTCTGTGTACAAGTCGAGACCAAGTCCATCGACAATCCTCTCGATATTGCTGACAGCTAATTCGGAATTCCAACCAGCGTCAACGTGAAAAACAAGGGGACGTAAACGCAACACCTCAGTAACATAGTATGCCAAGTAAGAGCTATCTACGCCACCACTTAGACCAATAAGACAATCATACTCCTGGGAAGATGTATTTGGTAGTAGCCTCTTGACTAGAGCCTCGTTATTGCTAAATGGTTTCCATGTTTTGAGTGAAGAACGAAAAAAAGTGTTACAATGATCACAAACGCCTCTGGTGTCAAAGGTAATTGTAGGGTCTGACGTATCCATGACACAGGAAACGCAGCGCTGATATTGGTTGTTCATTAACGCTCAACTATGATGATAACCCTATCAGCATCTAGTATATCATAGACTGAGATTTTGCTAGGCAATACCTTCGCATGGAATGGGTGAAGCCTTACAACGTGTACTGAATAGTTATGATGTATAGAATCAAGAACCCTAAATAGAGACAAAGGTTCGTCAAGATTATCATCGGATTTGTCTATAACACCTAATCCCAAGAGGTATTTTGTTGTATTTTTAAAAGCGCGCTGCAAGCGCTTGATATTATATTTTGATGAGAAGAGATCTTGACGGTAGTAAAACCACGCGGAATTGTAGGTGTTATAGATAGAGGGAAATTCAAAAATGTAACGCTTTACATTTGGTGTACTATCTATAAATGAATTAAGTGCTTTATAAGGTTGAGGGACGAGATGCAGTGCATGGAAAACATAGGCGACATCGTAATATTCGAAAGAGTGAAAACTATGTAAATCAGACTCGTAAAAATTAAGACTTGGAAAAGTAACTTGAGCTTGATGGAGCAAAAAGGAAGAGATATCGAAACCATCGACGGAATGCCCTCTATTAGATAATTCTCGTATAAACGGAATTCCATTGCCCATACAAGCATCTAAACACCGAGAGGGTGGAGAGTCAAATAGAGAAAGTAGGTAGGAATCATAATCAGTGAGGAGATAGTCTAAAGGACGTTTATGAGACCAATAGACACTGTAGACAGAGTTGTAGAAGTCTGTTGAATTACGCATTGCTAAATACCTCATAAAATTGTGATGAAATGGTCTTGTAATTTAAAGAATCGAGGAAATAGGGTGAGTGCTGATACGACTCAAGAATGGATTTATATGGTGAGTAATTGCTTATAATATTGAGCAGTGAGTAAGCATCAATGTCGGGATCTCCCTTAATATACAAGGATGGATAATTGTCGAATTCAGGAATCCAATTGAAGCATGGAAGTCTTGTAAGAAGTAAAAACTTTCGGAGGTAGATAGATTCGTAAACGGTCCTTGGACTTGAATCACTGATTGGTATAGATACTACTATCATAGAATCACGTATAAGTGCACAAAGGGATGTAAACGAAAGACGAGGGTATATGGTAATATTTAAAAGTGGATTCGTCTTCAAAGAATCGGGTATGTTAAGTAAGCCGTAGGCTCCTACAATAGCTACATTTATAACTCTTGGAGAAATTCTAGACAAAGATTGGAGAAGAGATTGGAAATAAGAAAATTGATATAGGGAACTTGTCCCTCTTGGCCATATTAAATCATATGTATACGTAGAGACATCGGGAGATAAATGGTTGGAAAGTATATCAATATCAATACCATTCTGGATCAAGAAATATGATGTCCTGGCATTGGAAAGACTACTACAAGCATCCAGTAATTGCTGTGAATCGGCAGTAATTGCCCGTATAGAAGGGAGTATAAACGTCAAGAAAATTTTTAATATGGGGTATTTATGTGGAACAAGAAGTAAGTCAGATCCTTGTGGAGTGAAAACTATTCGATTAGCTGGAACGAGGGAGAAATACGCAACAAAAAGTGCAAACAAGCCATGAACATGTACTAAATATTTGGATCGACTAGTCCTTAAAAAAACAATACAACATGTAGCTGGGAACGTGACTATTCGCCATAAACGTTGTACAAACTCAAACGATAACAGTCTTGAGAATAAGGAAGAATTGAATAAAGTTCTCGAAACAAACGGGAGTGTGTCAAATATTATAATATAATTGAATAGATTATACCTAGACAAGGCTAATAAATCCTTGGTATGCCAGCAGCTTCTGGGTGCCAGGAGAAAAACGTTCACTTTTATTACGGAAATGTGATTTGTGATGTTATGCGGATGACGTCATCCTCGCTCATTGAGGGAGATATCGGAAGGCAAATGTGAGGGACGTATGATGGAGATTGTCCAATGAATTTAAATGGATATGAATTTCTTTCCAAGATAGACGTGATTTGATTTTCAAGATCATAAACTGGTGAGGTTACGTGGGAGGATTCTGCGGCGAAACAGATATACTTATAAAAGGAGGGCTTGTACAATTGATTAATCTGGTAATTGACAGAGGCAAAACTTAAAGGACCAAGATATCGGTCATAAAGCTGAGATAGGTAATATTTTCTTGATTGAATTTTTTCATAATGAATAAGCAAAGCGTTAAGTATAGAAGCAGTGAACTCATTCATCCGCATGTTTGATAAAGCAGGTAGGCGGTGATATATCTTATTGTTGTACAAATATTTGCCGTAGTTTCGAAGTCGCCTGGCTTCATTGCCAAGTTCTGCATCTTTGATGAGAAGGAGGCCACCTTCTCCTGCTGGGAGAGGCTTTGTCGGAAAAAAGGATAAGATGGCAGCATCACCATAAGTCCCGACAAATTGTTCATTATAAGAAACAAGAGGTGCATGAGCGCAATCCTCAAACAAAAGCACATTAGATTTGATACATAACTCAGCGATGTCCTTTATATACGGGTTGGGGTAACCACCAATATGAGTAAGTATTATTGCATCTGCCCCTGACTCAATAGCGGTTTGAATATGTGTAAGATCAGGCATTAAGAGGCGTCCAGATGAGCCCAAAACAAGAATATTGGCATGGGAATTGATCCATGGGAGGATTGAAGCAAAATACGTGTTAGATTGAACTGCTATAGTACGAATAGAGGGATGCAATTGGTGGAGTATATGCAGAGCTGAACCACCACTAGATGTAGTTATTGCATCTGTAAGATAAATTTGAGAGAAGGTTCGTTCAAGACGCTCATTTTGGGGTCCTAAAGACCAATAACCAGATCGTAGTGTTGTATGGAGAGATTCTTGAATACAAGTTAGTATATCCTCATCAAAATTGAGAGGGTTAAAGTCCATCGTCGCCACTCCAGTCCTGAGTCCAACGCTTGTCAATATACTCTGGGCTTGAGGCAAAGCGGAGATCACATGACAACCGCGGTTCAGAGATCCGGCTGTCAAAGGAAGCGTGGACAATATCGAGACAGTGAAAAACAACATCACCAATGGCTATATCAGGCAAAAGCCACCGTGTACGCAACTGAGTTGCTAGGGCGCCTAGGTCCTTAGATATGATGTGGTTCTGCCTAACGAGTGGTTGGATGCTATCAGTCATGGTTTCAGAATTTTCAAGGTATATAAGCTGCCCATGTTCAATTCCAACAGGACCGAGAGGTATCCATACAGTAATGACTTCCTTATTACTAGTCGTACGAAAGTAATCACAGTCTCTGTGTGCGGACGTACAACGTGTACTAATATTTGAAAAACTACGAACAATAGAACGTCTGCATAGGGTTGCTCGTGAAGAAGAAAGAAAGTAGGAGGCTACCTTGTTAATCACAGGCTGCCGTATAAAATCGAGAAAGATCGGATGTCTGACAAAAATACGCGCTGGGTGGCTGGAAGTACCATGACTATGTACACTTTCTTTTATGCTTACCCAGCCAGAGGGGGTATACGAGTATTCACAATCTGAAAACAGGGAGTAATAAAAATCTCGAAGCATTATAATTTGCTTGTAGGGAATCAGACCTTTTACGACTTTAAAGCCACTAAAAATGGGTTGAGGTGTTTCAGTATTAAAACCATTCTCAAGCAATGAGGAACCATATAAATAAGCGTCATTTGGGGCTGGATATGCATTGAATGGGATTTGCGAGGAGGTGAGCTGATGCAATGTGGGTGACATTATAGGTATTGAGCGAGTAGGAGAGTCAATTGTAAAACATTGACCGTAACCAAGACAAGGTAAGAAGTACAAAATAGATCATAGGAGACAGGTTGGTCAATGTGAGGGGGAAATATCTGTGTGTGCTTGACGTGATTAACAAACAAAGAGTTACGCGAAGATGGGGTAGAGTGAGGTGGGTGACTTTTACTGGACAGTTCCGGCCCCTGACATCGTTAACTCCGGGCGGGAGGATCAGCGTTCATTCTCAGTGTAGACCTCATGGGGAGTTCTGCCTCCCAGTGAGTTGTGCGGCCTTACATGGCAGTACCTCGACAGGAATCGGGACAGGTTGATTTCT
>Ga0194130_10004910_pt1 | contig 16596 bp, 16 predicted proteins | sample TA2KigsurfametaG_FD_160084 | JGI IMG/M metagenome (GOLD analysis project Ga0194130, IMG submission 160084) | Freshwater microbial communities from Lake Tanganyika, Tanzania - TA2015050 Kigoma 12 surface | ecosystem: Environmental > Aquatic > Freshwater > Lake | place: Tanzania: Lake Tanganyika... | reverse complement strand
GAAGGGGTTCACACGGCTCAGCGGGGGTAGAAGCCACAGTAGGGGCTGCGCCGTGGTTGAGGGGGGGGCTGGCTTTGCCGCCCCTCCGCCGCCGCTGGCTGGGGGATGGGTGGGCCGTGGCGCTGCGGCGGGCGGTGGGACACCGGAGGCCGATGTTGGCGCCGCTGGGCTGGGGACCGCCAGGATGAGGACGTCCGGGATGATCAACAGAGCGGCCACCATGACCAGGCTCCTCCAGCGCCTCCTTCCCCTCCCGCGCCAGGGCCGGCTTGTCGTGGCCACGATCAGCCTCTTGGCCAGCACCAGCCCCCCGGCCAAGGCCGATGTCATCCTGCACGCCTTTGGCTGGTCCTATGGGGCGGTGGCCGCCAAGGCGCAGGAGATCGCGGCGTCAGGCTACAAGGCGGTGCTGTTGGCGCCACCGCTGAAGTCGGCCAGGACGGAGCGTTGTGACTGGTGGCAGCGCTACCAACCGCAGGACTTTCGCACGATTGACAACTGCGACGGCAACAAGGAGTCCTTCAAGGCCGCCATCGAAGCCCTCCGTGCCCGGGGCGTGCGCGCCTATGCCGATGTGGTGGTGAATCACCTGGCCAATGAACGCGATGGCGCCACCACCTTTCCCGGCCCGGATGTTCTGGCCGATTACAAGGCCCGCTCAGGCTATTGGCGTCGGCAGATTCTCTATGGCGACACGGATGGCAACGGAATTCTGGATAACGGCTTCTTGCCGGATGCTGGTGCGCCGGCTGGGTTGTTCAGCGGCCGCGATCTCCATCCCGCTGCCTGCATCCTTGATTACAGCAACAGCGCCTCCGTCCTCCGGGATCGGATCTGTGGGTCACCTCCCGATACCGGCCTTCCCGATCTGAAGGACACCGATCCGGCTGCGCCTTGGGTGTCCAGCCAACGCAAGCGCTACATTCAGGCCCTCTATGACCTGGGCGTGCGTGGCTTTCGCCTTGATGCGGCCAAGCACATGCCCACAGCGGCGATTAGGGCGTTTGTGCCGGAAACGGTGGCTCGCAACTCCCACATCTTTGCCGAAATCATCACCTCCGGCGGCACCACTGCAACCGACTATCAACAGTTTCTGGCGCCTTATCTCCGCGCGTTGCCCGTCCACTTCGGGGCCTATGACTTTCCTCTTCTCCATGCCCTCCGCCAGGCTTTCGCGCCGGGTCGACCTCTCTCCGCGCTGGCTTCGCCCCTGGCCAGCGGCAACGCCCTGGAGAACGGTCGGGCCGTGACGGTGGTGGTCACCCACGACATCCCCTACAACGCAGGCTTCCGCCACTTGATCTTTGATCCGGAGGCCTCAAGCTCCGTGGATGAAGATCTGGCCTATGCCTACATCCTCGGCCGAGACGGTGGCACGCCGCTGGTGTTGGACGATCAGTCCGCTGGACGCGCCAACAACGGCCGCTGGCGGCAGGTTTGGAACCGTCCCCGGATGCGGCGGTTGATCGCCTTTCACAATCGCATGCAGGGCAAGTCCATGGAGGTTCTCGCGGCGGATGCCTGCAGCCTCCTCTGGCGGCGCCTTGAAGACGGCATCGTGGCGATCAACAAATGCGCGGAAGTTCGCACCCTGACGGTGGACACCCGGTTCAAATTCAAGTGGAACCATCCCTACCGTGATCACCTCACGGGCCGACGGCTTCCTCCCATCCAGGGACCCCGTTACACGTTCCGGCTCCCCGCTCGCAGCGCCCAGCTCTGGAGCGCCGACTGACGGTGGCGACTGACGGCGGCGACAAGGCGGGACCAACATCGAGCGCCTTGGCCCTCACCCCATCACCCGCCCCTCAGCTCGCCAGCCCCTGTCGTTCCCCCCCCGTCGGGGACCTCAGCTCGCCAGGCGCCGCCCCGCCGCCTTCCGCAGACGGCTGGCCGCCTGGCGGGCCCGATCGCGCATGGCGCCTGAGGTGTCGCCGCCGGGAGCGGTTCCCTCGGCGCGGCTGCCGCCGCCCGGGGGCAGGCTGCCGGCGGGAAGGGTGCCGCCCGCCGCCGTGTCCTTGCCCTGGAGGCGCGACAGTTCGCGGCGGCCGCCGAGCACGATCTGGCTCAGATCTTTGAGGCGGGTTTCGAGCTCACCGAGCACCTGCTCGGCGTAGCGGTTGGCACCGTCCTGAATGGAGCCGGCCTCCTGACGGGTGCGGGACACCAGGGCATCGCACTGCTGCTGGGTCTGTTGGCGAAACTGAAGGGCCTCCTGGTGAAGCCGCTCCGCTTCCGACTGGCTGTCACGCTGCACGCGCACACCCTCCTGGCGGATCGCCTCCAACTCCTGCAGCGCCTGTTGCCGCGCCCGCTCGTGTTGCTCCATCAATTGGCGGGAGCGGTCCACCGCCTCCGCCTCCAGCTGTTGCCGGCGGCTTTGGGACTCCTGCTCCAGCTGCTGCCGCCGGCCGGTGAAGGCCTGCTCCATCTGGGCCATCCGCAGGTGGTGCTCCTGCTCCGACTGGGCCGCCTGGGCGCGGGCCTGCCCCTGCAGCTGCTCGATCTGCTGCCGTCCCTTCTCCCGCACCTCCGCCGCTTGACGCTCCGCCTCCTGCAGGATCGCGTGGCTGTGGATCAGCTGCTCCCGCTCCCGTCGCGCCTGGGCCACGATCTCCTCCGCCTGCTGCCGCGCCTTCTCGATGAAGCTCTCCCGCTGCCGCAGCAGCTCCTCCGCCTGGGAGATCTGGACGGGCAGCGCGTCCCGCAGGGCCTCCATCGCATCGAAGGCTTCCTGCTCGTTCACCAGCCGCCCGCCGCTGAAGGGGATGCGGCTGCCATCCAGAACAATCTCCTCGAGCTGGTCGAGCTGGTCGAGGACCGTGATGTGCGCGTCCGACATGTCAACGGGAAGGGTTCGCCTGATTAAAGAGCCTCGCCAGGTCCTCCGCCACTCCCGGCGGCACCATGCGGGACACGTTCCCGCCGAAACGGGCCACCTCCTTCACCACGGAGCTGCTGAGGAAGCTGTGGTGCGCCGCCGTGGCCAGAAACAGGGTCTCCAGATCGGGCGCCAGGCTCTTGTTGGTGTGGGCCAGCTGCAGCTCGAATTCGAAGTCGCTCATCGCCCGCAGGCCCCGCAGGATCACCCCCGCCCCGCAGGCTCGGGCCATGTCCACCGTCAGCCCGTCGAAGCTGCGCACCTCCACCCCGTTCAGGTGGGCGATGGCCCGCTGGATCTGCTCCAACCGACGCTCCAGGGGGAAGGCGGGCGTCTTGCTCGGGTTCTGCAGCACCGCCACCACCAGGCCGTCGAACAGCACGGCGCCGCGTTCGATCAGGTCCAGGTGGCCCAGGGTCAGGGGATCAAAACTGCCGGGGTAGAGGGCCCGCATGGAACTCGGCGGTGGGGTCCTTCCTAGAGTCGCGCGCACGCCACCCCGCGCACCATGACCGCCAGCCAGAGCCTTCCGCCCCTCGACACCGCCGCGAAGAAGACCCTGCTGCGGAAGATCCCCCACGGGGTCTTCATCTGCGGCGTGCGGGAGGGGGACGAAGTGAACGGCTTCACGGCCAGCTGGGTCACCCAGGGGTCGTTCGAGCCCCCCCTGGTGGTGATGGCCGTGCGGGCCGACTCCACGAGCAACGGCATGATCCAGCGCACCGAGCGCTTCTCCCTCAACGTTCTTCCCGCCGATCAGAAGGATCTGGCCGCCGTGTTCTTCAAGCCCCAGAAGGGCATCGGCGGTCGCTTTGACGCCGCCCCTTATCAGCTGGGACCCCTCGGGCTGCCGGTGCTCGAAGCCGCCCTCGGCGCTGTGGAGTGCGTGGTGGTGGGCCAGGTGAACCACGGCGACCACACGGTGTTCGTGGGTGAGGTGAAGAGCGCCACCCTGCAGCGCGACGGGGCGGCCCTGGAACTGGCCGGAACGGGTTGGCAGTACGGCGGTTAGGGGAGGAGGAGATGGAGCGCGCCGGTCCGAGGCCCCTGCAGCAGCGACCGGAGCAGCTGGCCCAGCGGCTGCGGGACATCCCGACCGAACCGGGGTGCTATTTGATGCGCGATGGCGAGGATCGAATCCTCTATATCGGCAAGGCCAAGGTGTTGCGCCATCGCGTACGCAGCTACTTCCAGACGTCCCAGAACCACAGTCCGCGCATCAGCTTGATGGTGCGGCAGGTCTGCGACATCGAGGTGATCGTCACCGACAGCGATGCCGAGGCTCTGGCCCTGGAAGCGAACCTGATCAAGCAAAACCAGCCCCATTTCAATGTTCTTTTAAAAGATGATAAAAAATATCCCTATCTCTGCATCACCTGGAGCGAGCCCTACCCCCGCATCTTCATCACCCGTCGGCGGCGCTTTCGCAGTCCCCTCGATCGCTTCTATGGGCCCTATGTGGACGTGGGCCTGCTGCGGCGCACCCTCGGCCTTGTGAAGCGGGTGTTTCCCCTGCGCCAGCGCCCCCAGCCCCTCTATCGCGATCGCACCTGCCTGAACCACGCCATCGGCCGCTGCCCCGGCGTCTGCCAGGAACGCATCAGCTCCGAGGACTATCACCGCACCCTGGAGAAGGTGGCCATGGTGTTTCAGGGGCGCAATGAGGAGCTGTTCAACCTCCTGCGCGCCCAGATGGAGCGCTGCGCCGAACGCCTGGATTTCGAGGCCGCCGCCCGCCTTCGCGATCAGCTCCAGGGCCTGGAAGCCCTCACGGCCGATCAGAAGATGAGCGTGGCCGATGCCTCCATCTCCCGCGATGTGGTGGCCCTGGCGGCGGATCAACGGGTGGCGGCGGTGCAGCTTTTTCAGATGCGCGCCGGCAAGCTCGTCGGCCGGTTGGGCTACCTGGCCGATGTGCGGCCGGACGATCCCGGCTGGATCCTGCAGCGGGTGATCGAGGAGCACTACAGCCAGGTGGAGCCGGTGGAGATCCCGCCGGCGCTGCTCCTGCAGCACCCCCTCCCTCAGCAGGAGCTCATCCAGGACTGGCTCAGCGAGCGGCGCGGCCGCAAGGTGCGCCTGAGCGTGCCCCAGCGCCAGCAAAAGGCGGAGCTGATCGAGCTGGTGGTGCGCAACGCCAGTTATGAATTGCAACGGGCCCAGCGCCAATCGGAAGCCCATCAGCTGGCGCTGGAGGATCTGGCTCAGCTCCTCGAGCTGCCCGTCCCCCCGCGGCGCATCGAGGGCTTTGACATCAGCCACCTGCAGGGCAGCGACGCCGTGGCTTCCCAGGTGGTGTTCGTCGATGGCCTCCCCGCCAAGCAGCACTACCGCCGCTACCGCCTGCAAAGCAGCAGCATTCGGGCCGGCCACTCGGACGATTTCATGGCCATGGCCGAAATCATGCGGCGCCGCTTCCGCCGCTGGGCCCAGGCCAAGGCCAGCGGCGCCGATCTCGCCCGGCTGCGGCGCGAGGGCGGCTCCGTGCTCCAGGGCGATGGCCTCAACGACTGGCCGGATGTGGTGATGATCGATGGCGGCAAGGGACAGCTCTCCGCCGTGATGGAGGCTCTCCGGGAGCTGGATCTGCAGGAGGAGCTGGTGGTGTGCTCCCTGGCCAAGCAGCGGGAGGAGGTGTTCGTGCCCGGCGTCAGCCAGCCGTTGGCGAGCGAGCCCGACCAGCTGGGGGTGGTTCTGCTGCGGCGCCTGCGGGATGAGGCCCATCGCTTTGCCGTCACCTACCACCGCCAGCAGCGGGGCGAACGCCAGCGACGCTCCCGCCTGGGGGACATCCCCGGCCTCGGCCCCAAGCGCGTCAAGGAGCTGCTGGCCCATTTCCGCTCCGTGGACGCCATTCAGCTGGCCAGCCCGGAGCAGATCGCCGCAGCTCCCGGCATCGGCCCCGCCCTCGCCCAGCAGGTCTGGCAGTACTTTCACCCGGATCAGGAGGATGGGCGGTGCGGCGAAGACGCGATGGAGCTCGCCGGGTGACGCGCCCCTTCCCCCGAGTCGGGGTGCTGGCCGTCCTGACGGCGGCCCTTCTCGCCACTTTGACCCTTACCACCTTGACCCTCGCCACCTTGACGCTGGGCGCGCCGCCGGCGGTGGCCGCTCCCGGACTCTGCGTCGGACCGGTCTGCGGGGACCAGTTCTCCCGCCCCGCCGCCTATCCCTGGCAGTTGCGCTTGCGCTTGCAGGATCAGCTGGGCCATCGCGAACGGCTCGTGGTGGATTGTCGCGATGGCTCCATCAGTCCTCTGGCAGGGCCCGTTGAGCGCGGGTACGCCGCCGCGGTGGGACGCAAGGCTTGTCGCATGGCGCCGCTCACCCCGCCGTGACTCCCTTCGCCCCGCTTCTTCTCCACCATGGAGGGAGGAACCGTTCAGCGGCCGGAAGCCTGCTGATGCGCACCGGCTTGATGGGTCTCCCGGGCGCGGGTCAAATCCACCCGGGTGATGTGATAACCCAATTGACGCGCCAGGAGGATGAGCTGAGGTTGGCTCTGACAAGCCCGCAGCAAGGTGCGCAGTTCGGCATCGCCTTCCGCGTCCTCCACCAGGCGTTCCAGTTCCCCCCAACTCATGGGTGTCTGCGCATCTGCCCCACCATCGGAGAAGGGGAGGCTTGGCGCAAGGTTTGGCGGGAACGATTGGAGAAAGGATCAGCACTTCTGATCATTGGACCGACTTGAGATCCGTTTTGCCCGCCAGGGCGGCGTCAAAAGCGCCGCCTTGGGGTCTCGTGAAAATGCGCCGCGGTTCCATGGCCGTCGCCGCCCCGGCTCAGGATCCAGACGTTGCGGCCCCGACGCCGGGCCAGCAAGCCGCCCCGCTCCACCACCGGGGCGCCCGGCCGGGCACCCAGCAGATGGGTCACCTCGGCGGTGGTGAGCGGCGCGGAGGTGCGCACCGCCAGATCCACCAGCTCCAACCGTTGCCGCAGCGAGGCCACATCCACACTTCCCGCGCCCTCCTCACCTGTCCACAGCCAAGGGCTGGTCTCCCCCTCCGCCATCAGCTTGCGCATCAATCCCAAGCCGATGAAGGCCAGGGCTTGTTCGGCGTTCATGTCCTGGAGTTGCGGTTCGGCGGGGAGACCCGCGGCTTGCGGGGAGGACGGATCGGCGAGGGGGGTGGAGGGTGTGCGAGCCATGGCGGCCGGGTTGATGTGGGCAGAAGGTAACGATCGGGCTCCGTTCGGCAAGGGCTGAAGCGCGGTTCCAGCCCGGGGCCCCGGCGCCCTGTCCCGGGGATTCAGCTCCGTCGCAACCAGCCAGGGGCGCCACCAAACCACCCCTCGATGTCATCTTCGCCGGGGCGATAGGCCGCGTCCGGATCAGCGGGGCCGAGATTCATCTGTTCCAGCAAGGCGTCGATGCCATCGCGGGCGGGCGCCGGCAGGAGCCCCCGCTGCCGTTGGCGGGCCTTGTGCAGCCAAGCGGCCACACCCTGATCCCGATCGGCGAACTTCTGCACGTAGATCCGCTCCTGCAGAGAGACGGGCTGATCGTCGCCAATGCGGTCGAGGATGGCGCGCAGGCGCAGGCGGGTGGCGGGGGTGAGCATGGATCATTGAGAAATGTGATCTCTTTGATAGCGAGGTCTCATCAACGCCTTGTGGCCGTTACCACCAAACCGCTCGTCCTGTCAGGGGCTCCGCACGCCTGAGCGGTAAGCTCTCCACCTGAGCCTGGCCCCGCTTTGAACAACAACCTGGCCAGACCCATCCGAAACGCCCGCTCCTTGTCGGGGCCACCGGATCCCCTCGCCGGAGGCTTGGCCCGGTGATCGATCCCTCCCGCCCGAACCGCTCCATCCGCTCGGCCCTCAACCCGAGCCGCTCCCCCTTCACCCCCAGCCCGGAAGACCGCGCCATCCGCCGCCGCCGCGAAGCGCTCCAACTCGGTCGCCCCGCCATCACGGGAACCGACATCAACGGTGACGACAGCGGCGCCAGCTGCGTGATCACCACCGACACCGAAGGGCAGCGCCTGCGCGGCCACAGCCATGTGCAGTCGATCGAACTGCGCACCTACGTCTATCTCGATTCCCTGCAGCCGCAGCTGGCGGCCTACATGGGCACGGTGAGCCAGGGCTTCCTGCCCATCCCCGGCGATGCCTGCCTCTGGTTGGAGGTGTCCCCCGGCATGGCCGTGCACCGAGTCACCGACATCGCTCTCAAGGCCAGCACGGTGCGCCTGGGCCAGATGGTCGTGGAGCGGGCCTTCGGCTCGATCGCGATGTATCACCGCGACCAGAGCAATGTCCTCCACTCCGGCGAGGTGGTGCTCGAAGCCATCGGCAGCAGCGTGGATCGCCGCAGCCGTTGCGAGGTGACCTGGACGGAGATCATCTACGCCATCACGCCGGATCACGCGGTGTTGATCAACCGCCAGAACCGTCGGGGCTCGATGATTCAAGCCGGGATGAGCATGTTCATCCTCGAAACCGAGCCCGCCGGCTATGTGTTGATCGCCGCCAACGAGGCGGAAAAAGCCTCCAACATCACCGTGGTGGATGTGAAGGCCGTCGGGGCCTATGGCCGCTTGACCCTGGCCGGCAAGGAAGGGGATGTGAACGAGGCTGCGGCCGCCGCCATGCGGGCCGTGGGCCAGATCAACGCCTGAGGGTCGCGCGCGGACGCTTCAGGGGGCCAGGTTGAGGTGGTGGCGCAGGCAGGGCGCCATCGCCCGCGCCGCTTTGCCGCGACTGCCCAGACGGCTCTTGAGATGCTCTCCCATCAGGGCATGGCTGCAGCCCGCTTCCCGCACCCAGAAAATCGTGTCATAACCCGACCCGTGCCCCTCCGGGGACCGCAGGATCAACCCCCGGCAGATGCCCTGCGATTCGGCCACCACCCGACCCGTCGGGTCCGCCAGGGCCATGGCGCTGATGAAGCTCGCGCCGCGATACAGGCTGTCCGCCAGCTCCTTCAACAGCCGATGGATGCGCTCGTGGTCGGTGGGGGCGTAGCGGGCGGAGAAGAGTCCCGGACGGCCCTCCAGGGCGTCCACCTCCAACCCCGAGTCGTCCGCCAAGGACCACTCCCCGGTGACCCTGGCCACCGCTTCCGCTTTCAGCCGCGCGTTCTCCCCGTAGGTGGTCCCGGTTTCCTCGATCTCCAGATCGTCGGGTTTGGCCAAGACCTCCAAGTCCACGACCGCGAGCATGGCTCCGATCTCCGCCACCTTGTGAGCATTCCCGCTGGCGATGACCAGCCGGGACCGTCGTGGGGTCATGAGCAAGACGCGCCGCAGATTTCTTCCAGCCGGCATTATCCAAGAATGCCCGTCCGCAAGGATCCTGCGGGCGAACGGCTCGGTCCGGCACGGCGATGGCCGCTGGGGGGGGCAGTGGCTGGCGGTGGGCAAGAGGAAAGGCAGGACGGGTTGAACATTCCACCCCCGGAAAACTCCAGGGTTCCTGCCAGGTGGCTTGAACCCTAGGCAAAAAAACCGGTTCTGGGCCAAAACACCGTCAAGAATGCGCCGATCCTGACCGCCGGGCACGGGAATCTGCCTAGGTTGAAGCGTTCACCAGGGCCTCCCGGGGGTGGTCATGCAGTCGACCTTGGTGTTGCAGAACCTTCTGTCAGCGCCCGTTCTCTTTTTCTTCCTCGGGATCCTGGCGGTGGTGCTTGGGTCCGATCTGGAGATCCCCTCACCACTGCCCAAGCTGTTTTCCCTCTATCTCCTTCTGGCCATCGGCTTCAAGGGCGGCGTGGAACTCAGTCACAGCGGTTTGGGCTCGATGGTGCTGCTCACCATCGCCGCAGCCATCCTGATGTCGCTGCTGGTGCCGATCAGCAGCTTCTACATCCTGCGCCCACGCCTTGGCGCCGACAACGCGGCAGCTGTCGCCGCCGCCTATGGATCGATCAGCGCGGTGACGTTCATCACGGCCCAGAGCTTTCTCAATGTTGTGAAGGTGCCTTACGACGGCTTCATGGTGGCCGCCTTGGCCTTGATGGAGTCCCCCGCGATCGTGGTGGGGGTGGTGATGGCCAAATTGGCCGCCTCCCGCCTGGAGCCGTCCCCTGGCGGCCCGTCCGGCGGCAAGGAACCCATTCCTTGGCCCGAGGTGTTGCGGGAGGCCTTCCTCAACGGCTCTGTTTTTCTCTTGATTGGCAGCCTGGTCATCGGCGGCCTTGTCGCCTACTTCAGCCCCTCTGGAGTGGAACGGATGGAGCCGTTCACGGAAAAACTCTTCTACGGCGTGCTCTGTTTCTTTCTTCTCGACATGGGGCTGGTGGCTGCTCAGCGGTTGCGGGATCTGCGCCAGACCGGGCCGTTCCTGGTGGCCTTCGCCATCGCCGCGCCGATCGTTCATGCCTTCATCGGCTTGTTGATCGCTCGGCTCCTGGGCCTCCCCCAAGGCGATGCCCTGCTCTTCATGGTGCTGTCCGCCAGCGCCTCCTACATCGCCGTGCCCGCCGCGATGCGCATGACGGTGCCCCATGCCAACCCAAGCCTTTACATCACCACAGCGCTTGGACTGACGTTCCCTTTCAATGTTGTGGTGGGGATTCCGCTCTATATGGCGCTGGTGCAGCGCTTCATTCCCGTCGCTTGATCCATCATGAAACGCGTTGATTTCTTTGTCAGTGAGCGTGAAATTGAACGGCTTTGCAAGGCCATCCGTCAGGCTGGCGCGCCCGGGTATTCGGTGATGCGCCACGTCACCGGCTGGGGCGTGGCGGGAGAGATCTCCGAGGCGATGGATTTCAGCGGCCTCGGCGCCAATGCTCACGTGGTCGTGTTCTGCGACGCCGACGCCATCGCGGCACTCCAAGGCGTGGTGCGTCCTTTGCTCGAACGCTTTGGCGGGGTGGGATTTGTCTCGGAGGCCGAAAAGTTTTAGGCCATCCGCATGGCGGTGGGCATCCGCTTGCGAGCGCTTGCGCGCGTGGGGTCGCATGCGCCGGGAAGCGGGATGCGGCGCGCGGTTCTGCCGGGTGGAGGGGGCGCGAGGACAGGCCGGAGGGCCTTGTCGCTCAGCAATTCCTAAGAATTGTGTCCGCCGCATAAGGGGCACTTATGACGGCGGCTGAAAACGGTGATGAACTTTCGGGGCTGAATGGGTTGACGGAAGGGATGCCGCAGGAGCAGGGTGACACCGAACATTCCACCCCCTCCTCCAGGAGCAGGTAATGGCAAGTGAAACCATGGGCATCGCCCTCGGCATGATTGAGACGCGTGGCCTGGTGCCCGCCATCGAAGCGGCTGACGCCATGACCAAAGCCGCCGAAGTGCGCCTCATCGGTCGTGAATTCGTCGGTGGCGGATACGTCACGGTGCTGGTCCGTGGAGAAACCGGTGCTGTCAACGCCGCCGTTCGGGCGGGTGCCGATGCCTGCGAGCGCGTTGGTGACGGTCTGGTCGCGGCGCACATCATCGCCCGTCCCCACCGGGAAGTTGAGCCCGCCCTCAACAGCACCTTCGGCCTGGGGTCCAAGGACTGAGGAGACGACGCCCTAGGCGTTGATTTCTTTCCTCATTCCACCGACCCAACTGGAGAATCTCCATGAGCAAAAAGTACGACGCGGGGGTCAAGGAGTACCGCGACACCTACTGGACTCCTGACTACGTCCCCCTGGACACCGATCTGCTGGCCTGCTTCAAGTGCACCGGCCAGGAAGGCGTTCCCAAAGAAGAAGTGGCCGCCGCCGTGGCCGCCGAATCCTCCACAGGCACCTGGTCCACCGTCTGGTCGGAACTTCTCACCGACCTCGACTTCTACAAAGGCCGCGCCTATCGCATTGAAGATGTTCCTGGCGACCGGGAATCCTTCTACGCGTTCATCGCTTATCCCCTCGATCTCTTCGAAGAGGGCTCCATCACCAACGTGCTCACCTCCCTGGTGGGCAACGTGTTCGGTTTCAAAGCCCTGCGCCACCTGCGCCTCGAGGACATCCGCTTCCCGCTGGCCTTCATCAAGACCTGCCAGGGCCCACCGAACGGCATCCAGGTGGAACGCGACCGGATGAACAAGTACGGCCGTCCCCTGCTGGGCTGCACCATCAAGCCGAAGCTCGGCCTGAGCGGCAAGAACTACGGCCGTGTGGTGTACGAATGCCTCCGCGGTGGCTTGGACTTCACCAAGGACGACGAAAACATCAACTCCCAGCCCTTCCAGCGCTGGCAGAACCGTTTTGAGTTCGTTGCCGAGGCTGTGCGCTCCGCCCAAGAGGAAACCGGCGAGAAGAAAGGGCACTACCTCAACTGCACCGCCGCCACTCCGGAGGAGATGTACGAGCGGGCCGAGTTCGCCAAGGAGCTCGGGCAGCCGATCATCATGCACGACTACATCACCGGTGGCTTCACCGCCAACACCGGTCTGTCGAAGTGGTGTCGGAAGAACGGCATGTTGCTCCACATCCACCGGGCCATGCACGCGGTGATCGACCGCCATCCCAAGCACGGCATTCACTTCCGGGTTCTGGCCAAGTGCCTCCGCCTCTCCGGTGGTGACCAGCTCCACACTGGAACGGTGGTGGGCAAGCTGGAAGGTGACCGGCAATCCACGCTGGGTTACATCGACCAGCTGCGCGAATCCTTCGTTCCTGAAGATCGCAGCCGCGGCAACTTCTTCGATCAAGATTGGGGGTCCATGGGCGGCGTCTTCGCCGTGGCCTCCGGCGGTATCCACGTGTGGCACATGCCCGCGTTGGTGGCCATCTTTGGCGATGATTCCGTGCTGCAGTTCGGTGGTGGCACCCACGGCCACCCCTGGGGATCGGCGGCTGGCGCCGCTGCCAACCGGGTGGCGCTCGAAGCTTGCGTCAAGGCTCGCAATGCCGGCCGCGAGATCGAGAAGGAAGGCCGCGACATCCTCACGGAAGCCGCGAAGCACAGCCCTGAACTGGCGATCGCCCTGGAAACCTGGAAGGAAATCAAGTTCGAATTCGACACGGTCGACAAGCTCGACGTGCAGTGATTCCCTTCCCCGCAGGAGAGTTTCGGCCTTGCCAGCTCTCCCCGGGGTGAGGGGAGATGAAGCCCTCGGCCGCGCGCCGATTGCCAACCCCTACGCCAATTCCCCCCATGCCTTTCAAAAGTGCTGTGGGTGACTATCAAACAGTCGCCACTTTGGAAACCTTCGGGTTTCTGCCTCCTTTCACCCAGGACGAGATCTACGACCAGATCGCGTACATCATTGCCCAGGGTTGGAGCCCGCTGATCGAGCACGTCCATCCCAGCCGTTCCATGGCCACCTACTGGTCCTACTGGAAGCTGCCCTTCTTCGGTGAGAAGGATCTCGGCGTCATCGTCAACGAGCTGGAAGCCTGCCATCGGGCTTATCCCGACCATCATGTGCGTCTGGTCGGCTACGACGCCTACACCCAGAGTCAAGGCGCCTGCTTCGTGGTCTTCGAAGGCCGTTGAGGTCTGTGCCCCGTTCCCGGGGGAGCCACCGGTTGTCCTGATCCTCGGCCTCCACCGCGGGTGGCGACGCCGCTCCTCTCCCCTGGTTTTTTCTGCTCGATCGGCCTTCCTGCGGAGGGTCGATGAGGGCTTTGCCAACCATGACGGCGTGCATGGTGGTGTTCTCCTTACCGGTATTCATCTTTCGGGTGGTTATGGCCAGCACATCCAGTCGCGAAGCTGCTCTGGAGCGTCGGAAGGCGCTCACCAATGGCGGCAAGAAGGCGGAAGGTCGCTTCCGTTCCACCCCCAATCGCACGCGCACGGCTGCGGACGCTCGCCTCATTCGCTCCGCGGACGCCCCTGCCTCCGTCGCTCCCTCCGCGGGCGTCCAGGCTCCGCCGCCAACCCCTGCGGCCAGGCGCCCCCGCGCCGAACGCTTCAGCGCCCCCTCCACGCCGGTCGCGAGCCGCAAGGCCGCTCGCCCCGTGAGCAATCCCAGCCGTGATCTGGTGTTGGCGCGTCGCGAGGCCCTGGCCCTGCGCGGCAAGCGCGCCAGCACCTCGAAGGATCGCACCCGCACCGATGTGGCGCGCGAGACGCCCGCCCGCCCCGCCGCGGTCGCCGCCACTCCCGCCGCGTCCAAGCCCTGCCAATGTCAAGAGAAGGCCGCCGGTGCGAGCCAGCAGCGCCGGGGGAGCCTTGAGGGCTTGTCCCTGTCCCTCTCGGCAGGCGCCAGCGCCTCTCGCCGCAGCGGCGCCAACGGCGGCAACGCAGCCGCCAACGCCGCCGCCGAGCGTCGCTCCAACGGAAAGCGCTCCGCCCAATACAACCCCAGCCGCGCCCTCGTGCTCGCCCGCCGCGAAGCCCTGTCCAAACGCGGCAAGTCGGCCAGCGCGCCCACCAGCTCCACCGCCGCCTCCGTCGCCCGTCAGGTCAACCCCGATCTCACCAGCCGCGAGCTGGCGCAGAAGGTGCGCGAGTTGAAGTGCAAGGTCGGCTCCGCGGGCAGCGCCCGCCATGGCGGCTCCCGCCCCACCGGCCCCAACCGCAACGGCGCCAAGCAGGCCGCCGCCGCCGCTCCCGCCGCCGATGCCCACTGGAAGGTCGGCCTCACCCAGACCAGCCGGGGTCAGCTGGTCACCGGCACCCAGGCCAACCGCTCGGCGGTCACCACCGGCAACGAGGCCGGCACCTGTCGCGTTGTCACCGGCACCGAATATCTGGGGGCGGAGGTGTTCAATACCTTCTGTCAGACCGGTCCCCTGGGCACCCAGCCCGCCAAGGTGGCTGTCACCGCCACCAGTCGCGGCAACCGGGTCACCGGCAATGAGGTCGGTCGCTCCGAGAAGGTCACCGGCGATGAGCCCGGCACTTGCAAGCTGATCACCGGCACGGAGTATCTGTCCGCCGATCAGAGCCAGGCCTGGTGTGGCGTCACCGTTCCAAGCCCCCGCAAGGTGGGACGCACCCAGACGGAAGGCGGCCAGCCCGTCTCCGGCGTTCTCGTCGGCCGCTCCGAGAAAGTCACCGGCGATGAGCCCGGTTCGGGCCGTCAACTCACCGGCGATCAATATGTCTCCGGTCCCACCCAGGTGAAAGGCAAGTCGCCCCAGAAGGTGGGCAGCTTCCAAACCCTGCGCGGCACGGGCATCACTGGCACCACCGTCGGTCGCAGTCAGCGCGTGACCGGCGATGAACCCGGCTCCTGCCGCTCGGTCACGGGGGATGAATACATCGGCTTCGAACAATACGACTCCTTCTGCGGCGCCCGTCCCGCCCCCGAAGCTCCCAAGGTGGGCTTCAGCGTCACACCCCGCGCTCAAGTCGTCAGCGGCACCCGCACCGGTCGCTCCACCAAGGTCACCGGCGATGAGCCCGGCACCTGCAAGGTGGTGACCGGCACCCCCTACGCCGGCCTCGAAGAAGCCGGCGCCTGGTGTGGCACCAACGACGTCAAGGCCATCCGGCAGCGCACCCCCATGCGCATGGGCACGGTGATGAGCGGCATTCAGCCCGGCATCGGCGGCGTGATGACCGGCGCTGAGCGCGGCGCCTGCGAAGACATCACCGGCACGCCTTATGTCGGACCGGATCAACTCGCCGCCAGTTGCGGCACCGCCGCGCCATTGCCTGTCGACTTCCCGCAACCGCTGACCACCGCGCCCTGGCAGGAGTTCAGCGTGCAGTCCCCCGCCCGCGCGGCCCAGGTGGAGCGGGAGCGCACCGGCACGGTCACCGGCAGCACCTACGAGCAGGGAGGACGCATCACCGGCCCTTTTGACATGGCCGCGGGAAAGGTGACGGGAACAGAGCAGTTTCGCTTTGATCGCCGTCAGCGTGAGGAAGCCCGCAGCCCCCTGACCCCTTCGGCTCCCGCAGCCGAGCGCGCCGAAGGCGAGCGGCCCACCTCACGGGTCACCGGTGAAGGCATCTCCACCGGCCTGACGATCACCGGCGACGACTGGAACCGCGGTCGTCATGTCACCGGCACCGAAGGCCCCTCCGCCCGCCGCCGCAATCCCTCCCGCCCCGGACCGATGTCGGCGATGCCGTCGTTCCAGGCCAAGCGGAATGAGGACATTCCCGAACCCGTGAGTCGCATCACCGGCTCCAGTGGCAACACCTCCTCCGGATCCCTGATCACGGTCTCCGGCGGAGCCCGAGGCTGACCCCCATGCCACGACGCCCGGCCCCTGCCCCCCGTCCGCAGGCCCCGAGCTCACCCCGCCGCCGCTGGCCTGGCTCAGCGGAGGAGTTTCGGGCTCGCTTGGCCGATGTGCGCTCCTCGTCGAGTGCCAACGGCCTCCATCCCCTCACCGATGCTTCCGCCAACGCCGCCCTGTGGGCCTACGACTCGCGGGTGAAGGAGTCCTTCGATCGGCTCGTGCCGCTGTTGAAGCGCCTCTCCTCCCTCCAGCACGAGGAGGGGTTTGAAGCCCGCGCCCAGGAACTGGCCCGTGCCGAGCTCGGGTTCACCCTGCCCCCCCAGCTTCTGGAGACCGCCTGGGTCACCCAGCTGGACATGCGCACCCTCTTCGCCTGGTGCCTGTTCGAGACCTACGAGCAGACCAGTGCCAGCTTCTTCGAGGACGATCCCCTCGGCGGCCGTCCGGGCGGACCCGCCACCGAAGCCTTTGACACCTTCCTCCTCGATTGCGGCTTCCATCTGCTGGACATCACGCCCTGCGCAGATGGTCGCCTAGCCCATGCGGTGGCCTCCGCCCTGCGCATCCCCTACAGCTCCGTGCGGCGTCGCCCCCACGCGGGCGCCCTGTTCGACGTGGAGAACACCGTCAACCGCTGGGTGAAGACCGAGCACCGTCGCTACCGCGAGGCGCTGCCCAACCCC
>Ga0194130_10004909_pt1 | contig 16602 bp, 14 predicted proteins | sample TA2KigsurfametaG_FD_160084 | JGI IMG/M metagenome (GOLD analysis project Ga0194130, IMG submission 160084) | Freshwater microbial communities from Lake Tanganyika, Tanzania - TA2015050 Kigoma 12 surface | ecosystem: Environmental > Aquatic > Freshwater > Lake | place: Tanzania: Lake Tanganyika... | reverse complement strand
ATAAATTAACTATATTATATAAATGCGTATTACAAAAGCTCTATTAAAAGAAATTAATGCTGATCCAGCATCATATGCAACATATACCGATATTGAAAAACTTGTTGAAGTTTTAGAAAAATTTAGTGAAGCATATCATTCATCCGATAAACCATTAGTATCAGATCAAGTATATGATATATTATATGATAAATTAAAAGAAAGAGACCCTGAAAATAAATTTTTAAAAAAAATTGGTGCTAAAGTAAAAATTACTAAAGAAGAAGTTAAAATTCCATTTCCTATGGGCAGTCTCTCAAAAATAAAACCCGATTCAGGATTTCTTGAACCATGGCTAAAAAAATATAAAGGGCCATATGTGATAAGTGATAAACTTGATGGAGTATCAGCACAAATATATAATGATCCTAAATTAGGTCTTAAAATGTATACACGGGGGGAAATGACCGACGAAGGTAATATTGGACAAGATATTACAGACCTATTAAAATATATTGATTGTGGAGAAATAAAAAATATACCATCCGGTACAAGTGTTAGAGGAGAACTTATCATCAATAAAAAAGATTTTGAAAATGCAAAAACAACATATAAAAATATCCGCAACGCTGTAATTGGTGTAGTTGGCACTAAGAAAAATTTAGATATAACGTTCGCTAAATTAGTCAAATTTATGGCATATGCAATTATATTTCCTGAATATGATCAAGAAGAACAAATGAAATTACTTAAAAAATATAAACTTCATGTAGCAGAATATCAAGTTAAAAAAAAATTAACTGAAGACGAATTAAAAGAATATCTTATTAAGAGACGTAAAGAAAGTGATTTTATGATTGACGGGTTGGTGATTGTAGATTCATCTGTTGCTTATAAGGTACCAATCGGATATCCCGAATATGCTTTTGCTTTTAAAATGGTTCTAGATGACCAATTTACTATTGCAAAAGTTAAAAAGGTTATTTGGGAACCAACTATGGATTCTTTTCTAAAACCAGTAGTAGAAATATATCCGGTTGACCTAGTTGGAACAACCGTAACAAGAGCAACTGCACACAATGCAAAAACTGTGTTTGATAATAAAATTAATGTTGGAGCAGAGATAAAGATTATTCGAAGTGGTGATGTAATACCATATATCATGGAGGTTACAAAACCGGCAAAAGAACCATCTGTACCCATAATACCTTATAAATGGAATGAAAGTGAAGTTGATTATATTATTGATTATGACAAAAATATATCACAAGAAGTAAAAGATATAGTTCAGCAAAAAATAATATTATATTTTTTCCGAAGCATTGGGGTAAAATATCTTAGTGAAGGTATTATTGCCAAATTATATTCAAATGATTATAAAACAATTGCAGATATCATAGGAGCACCAGAAGAGGATTTATATGATATAGAAGGTCTTGGAGAAAAATCTATAACAAAAATTTATAAAGAAATCTATGACAGACTAGATAAATTACAGTTATATCAATTTATGGCAGCATCTCATATGGATAGAGGATTAGGTGAAAGAAAATTAAAAGAAATAACTCTGAAATATCCAAATATAATGAATGAAAAATGGGATAAAACTGAATTTATTGAAAAAATAAAACAAGTAGATGGATTTTCTGATAAACTTGCAGAGAGATTTGTTGATAATTTTAAATATTTTAAGAAATTCTTTAAAGAAATAAATGATGTTTATGATTTATCACATCTTTTAAAAGTTAAAAAGGTAGAAAAACTTGGTGATTTATTCAAAGATAAATCTATATGTATGACCGGTACTCGAGATAAACAAATTGCAGAATTTATTGAAAAAAATTCTGGTAAAATATCTTCTAGTGTATCGTCAAAAACTCATCTTCTGATTCATGCCGATGATGCTGATAAATCAAGTAATAAGTTTACCAATGCCACTAAATATAAAATTGATACAATAAGTGTATCAGAATTTAAAAAGAAATATAATTTAGTTTAATTTTTTTTTATTTTTTTTTTCATATAGTAGTTTAATGAAATCACGACAAAAACGTATAAATTCTGATTTCGATGAAAGCGATATTAGCGTCGAAAGTGATGAGAATGATATCGAGTATGTACCCAAAAGATTTAAATCTGATTTATCAGATAATTTTGATGATATTGATGATATTGATGATATTGACTTATCTTGCAAATCTAAAACCTGTACACATAATAATAAACAAAATAATAAACAAAATAATAATCAAAATAATAAACAAAATAATAATGGTAAACTAAACAATAATATCTTATCATTACAAGATCTAATAAATCTTGGTCTTTTATATAATTGTATTTCAAATAAAGAATTAAATGGAATAAATCTACGTATATTAAATAATCTTATCGATCCTCTTACCGAATTAAATTCAATGATTGGTTTAGCCGAATTAAAAAATAATTTGATTAATCAAATATTATATATATGCCGTGGATATAATTCAATCAAATGTAATAAATGTATAGACTGTCATTTAAAAATTCCTTGTTGTTCTAATTCAAAAGAAATGATGCATACGGTTATTACTGGACCACCTGGTGTTGGCAAAACAGAATTTGCCAGAATCCTCTCTAAAATATATGCACGATGTGGATTTGTAAAACATGATAAGATGATTGAGGTAACCAGAGCAGATTTAGTATCTGGTTATCTAGGTAGAACCGCAAAAAAAACAACAAAGATATTTAAACGTGCAAAAAATGGAGTATTATTTATCGATGAAGCCTATGCTCTTGGTAATACTGGAGATCAAGATAGTTATTCTAAAGAATGTATTGATATTATAAATAAACAATTATCAGAAAGAAAAGATGTAATATGTATTATTGCTGGATATAAAGAAGAAATAGAATCATGTTTTTTTAGAGTAAATAAAGGTTTAGAAAGACGTTTTACATTTAGATATAATATTTCAGGATATTCTGGCGAAGAATTATTTAAAATTTTTGAAAGCAAAATTAAAAATGATCACTGGACTTTAAATGAAAAAGATTATGAGCGGATAAAAAAATATATTATAAATAATGTTAAAAAATATACTAATTTTGCAGGAGATATGACCACATTATTAATAAAAGCAAAAATAAAAAATGCACGTAATATTAACTCAACTAATTATGTGATAACTTTAGATGATATTATTGTATAGTTAACTAAATTATTGCTTAGTTAATTAAATTATTTTTAAGTTAACTAAATAATAGATTTACCATTAACTAATAAGTTATTAACAGAAATATTTTCTAAACCATATCCGGTTTGTAAGATAAGATTTTTTGTTTGTTTATTATAACCAAGAATTTTTGCATCATTACCATTATATGATACATAAGTTGATTTAATAGAATTACCCCCTATTTGTTGAATTAATTGTTTAGCTTGTTCCTTAGTTAAATTAATTGAGCCACCTTTTTTAGGTCGTAAACTTTTATCTTCACATTTACAACAATTAGCTAAAAAACTTTTATCAGCATTAAGATCATTACATTTTTCTTTATTTAAAGTTGTACAATTTATTATTTTTGTAAATCCATTTGCACAATTAGTTCCATATTTACAACACTTACCACTTTTTGTCAAACCACATTTTCCGGTATATGTATATCCTTCTTTTTCGGAATTTTCATATAACGTATATGTATTTTTTCCATATGTATTACGCGGTATAAATTTTTTACATCCACTCATTTTCTCTTAATATATTACACACATAAAAATATTTTTTATAAATTAAAATAATTTAAAATTAGTTAAGTATACTATATTATATTATAATATAATTGTATAATGAGCCGACGATTTAATAAGAGAACACGTTCTAAATTAAGCGAATCTGAAGATGAAGGTAATCCTCTCGCAAAATTATCCGAAACACTTACTGAAAATCTATTTGATAATCTATTAAATAAAAAACAAAAACACAAACATGATGATGATGTATATCGCGAAGCGAATCATATATATTTTAAAACCGAAGTATCTGTTGAGTCTATTGATTTACTTATGAAATTGATGAGGGAATTTGAAGAAGAAATCAGAACAATAAAAGCTGACCCTTATTGTAAATATTTTGTTGAACCAGAATTATTTGTGCATATATCTTCATATGGTGGATGTTTATATTCTAGTCTGATGTGTTATGATACAATGAAATCAAAAAAATATAAAATAATTACTATAGCTGAAGGTTATGTAGCTTCTGCAGGTACTATAATGATGTTAGGTGGTGGTAAAAGACAAATACAAAGATCAGCGGTTATGCTTATCCATCAACTTTCTACTGGTATGCATGGTAAGTTTGAGGAATTAAAAGAGGATTTTCAAAATTCTGAACAAGATATGAAACGTCTTATTAAACTCTATCATATAGAACTAAAAGGTAAGATGACAAAGAAACAAATTGAAGAAGCATTAAAACATGATTATTGGTGGGATGCTGAAAATTGTATCAGTAAAGGATTATGTGATGAATTATATCATTAAAATATCATTAAATATATCATTAAAATATTATTAAAATATTATATAATTTATAATAAAATATTATAAATTATATATATAATGGAAGATCAAAAATTATATGTATATACCAGGCGTATTGCAAGAATAGATGGTAAATATCAAAATATAGATTTAATACCAAAAATATTTTTTAGTAAAGAAATAAAAGAATTAAAAGAATTATTAGATGATATTAAAACAAAATTTATTCAAAAATATCCCGATATTAAACTAAATCCTTCAAATATATATTATTTTCTTTTATTTGATTATCAATCAGATAAATTAAAAAAATTAAAAACTGATTATTTATTGCAAGAAGATTTGTATAAAATATACCATATGGTTGACAAAATTTTGAAAGATCAATATCATAATAATTACGATAATTGCGATAATTATATAGATTTATTTATAGAACATTTATTGAGAGGTCATGAAGATATGCAATTTGGATTATATTTTTCACTTAAATTTGCAAAGAGTTTGGAAGATTTTGAAAAATATAATTTAGGCGAAAATGAAGATAATAATGATATAGTTTATTATCATGAACTTATACCATTCATTCAAACTGTCAATTATTATAAACAAATATATAATTTCAAATCACATATATTATATGTTAATCAAGGATGGCAATATGGAAATATAGATGATATTAGTGTTATTTTTGACGGTGATGTTGAAAAATTTATTTCTACATTATACGAAAATATTTTTTCACAAACTTTAGATATAACTGGAGCAGAGCTTATTTGTCAAATACCATTGAATTTTAATTTTTTTAAATATATGTATATAAAAAAAATTATTGATTTAAAACAAAAATATTTAAAATATAAACAAAAATATTTAAAATTAAAAGAAAAAATAAACAATAAACAATAAACAATAAACAATAATACAATAATTCATTATAGATTAAAAAATTTTAATAATGAATAACCGCCACCATATTGAGTATATTTTTTATCATCATATAATAATGCTCCACCAACAACTAATAAACCAAAAATAACATTTATAGTCATATTTTGTTTATTAATATTTTCTATTTTTTGTTCTTTATCAATACCTTTTATTGTTTGATCTCTTGTAATGGTTATTATTTTTTGTTTATTATAATAATCCTTTAAATAAAATAGAAAGAGTAATGTTAATATACCCAAAATATAATTTTTATTCATTTTAGTAGATAATATAAATACAAAATATATTATAAAACCATATATTATCAAATCATATATATTTAGATCAGAATATATAATAGTTAACAAAACTACAATAGTTGTAAAGATTAGAATATGTTTTAATATTTTATTATTATTTATATTTTCTATTAAGTGAGCATTTAATTTAGTTGATAATAAATTTGTCATTAAAATTAAATAGAAAAATAACAATATTTTTATTGGAGATACATTTATTGTGATATTCATATATTATATAATTATATATTTTTATTTATTTTATGGACATTTTTGTTTAATTTCTGGAATATTTGAAATTAGATAATCAGTAATATTATCATATTGTATAGTATTATATTGTTTTTTCGAAGCCACTGCAATATTATTAACTTCTATTTCGCTTCTTTTTGTAGGATCTTTATTATATAAAATAATACTATTTATTCTTTTATTAAACTTATGAATGCATTTATCATATTTACCGATTGATGTAATTAATTTACAGTTTATTTTACATTGAGGAAATGTTTTTTGTTGAAAATTTACATAATCTTTATTATATTTTTCTTTTATATATCCATCTAATTGTTTTAATGATTCTTGTGCTCCTGTTAAACCTAATTGAGCAATTGCGGTAGGATCTTTTAATACTATTGCCTGAAATGATGTCATTGGATCTTCACAAACAGCATTTATCATAACTGTTTTACCTAAATTTTTCATTAATTGGGGATTTGTAAATATTTCTCCAAGAAATATAAAAAATTTATATTTTTTCTCTTTGCCAAAAAGTTTAATAATTTCACCAAATTCTTTTATTTTTGAAAAGTGTGATTTATTTATTTTTGCTGAATCAGCAGCACTTGATGCAAAATATTTACAAGCTTTTTTCCCTATATTAGAACTAGCTATGGAACCAACAATCGGTATCTTTGCAATGGCAGCAGCTTTTGGATTAACACCACCTTTAAATAATTTTGCCAAAGATTTAACATTACCAATTTTACCAATTTTACCAATTTTACTAATATCGCTAATGGAACTTATATTAGTTGCATCACTAATAATTTTATTACCTACTTTTTCCATTAAAAATGATGAAAAATCTTTTAATATTTTTTTTTTATTTTTCAATAATTTTTGCATATCATCATGAAATACATATTTATTAAAATTGTGTTCATCAAAATATTTTATATATTTACGCAGCATAGTTGCATTTTTACAATTTAATAATATATATTTTGTCTCGTTATCATTATTATTACTATTATCATTATTTGATTCAAACATATATTATAATAAGTTATAAATTATTTAATAATATAATATTATTTTATATTATTGTATATTATTGTATATAAATGAAGTTAATCGAATACATTATTTCAAATAACCTTTTAAAAGCTTGTATTATATTTTTTTTGATTATAATTTTTATTTTTACAGATTTATATAATAATTCAAATTATAATTTAATAAACAATAATTTAATAAACTATAATAATACAATTTTGAATATTACAAATATTAATAATATAAATAGTACTGACACGAATGATAATATAGATAAATGTAATAATTCTATTCATTGGATTTATTATTATAAAAATATAAATTTTATATTAGGTTTATTTTTTGTATTATTTAGTAGCTTTATAAATAAAAATACATATACAATAATTAAAGTAAATAGATTAACGTTATATATATATATGTATCTTTTTGTAACATATATTTTTGGATTTGTTATATTATTAAATAATTATTTATATGACTGTTTTAATTTAATTATTGATACAAATCCTTATAATTTTTATAGTTTCATTGCAAATTATTTAGTATTTATAACATTTGGTTTGATATTATTTTTAGAAATTCCTATAATTTCTAGATTATTATCTTGTAGTTTTTTTATAAAAAGTAATCCACCTCATTATGATTCTATAATCTATAAATTGCCTTCATATAATGAAATTGAAAATAATTCTGAAAATAATCTCGAGAATGATTTACCTCCTAGCTATATCCAAAATCGGAACCATAGTATTGTTTAATAATAAAAATTGAATTTATAACATTTTATGAATATTAAGTTTAAATTATAATAATATATAAATATGCCTGCTAAATCTGTAAAATCTACTGATTCCAAAACTGAAAAAGTTAAACAAACTAAAAAACAACAAAAAGAAGAGAGTGAAAGCGAACATTCTGAAACTGAACAAAGTGACCAAAGTGATGTTGAAGTTGTTGAAAAAAAAACTAAACTAAAACCAACTAAAACTAAAGAAGTTAAAGAACCTAAATCTAAAAAAACTACAAAATCTAAACAAAAAGAACCAGAACCTAAACCTGAATCAGAATCAGATTCGGAAGCAGAACCTGAACCGGAAGCACAAGTTAATGTCGAAGTTAATGTCGAACCTCAATCCAAAGTAAAAAACAACGATCAATCTGAATCTGATTCCGAATCTGATTCCGAATCTGATAATGACGAACAAGAATGGCATGCTCAACTATCAGATGATAATAAACAATCTGAAAAACAAGCTGAACAACAATCTGAAAAACAATCTGAACAACAATCTGAAAAACAAGTTGAAACACATGTACCATATAAATCAAAACGGTTTGAAAATTCTAAATTTCAAAGTAAATCTGGAAAAATTAAGCCTGAACTGAGTCGAACACATTTCCGAACACAGTCTCATCCATTTCGTACACCGACAAATGCTCAATTAAATCTACTAAATCCACTAAATCTACTAAATCCACTAAATCTACTAAACTCGCCTACTCCAATAAATGAAACTAAAGAACAATCACAATTTAAACGTCGTGAACCTCGTGAACCTCGTGAATCTCGTGAACCTCGTGAACCTCGTGAACCTCGTGAACATCGTGAACATCGTGAACCTCATCATAAAGTTAATGTAAATAAAGTTAGCAAAGCATTAAAATTTTCATATAATGATTATGAACATGTTGTTAATCCTGTTCATGAAGTATCAAGTGAAGACTTAATTCGTGTTGTTGTAGCACGATCTTACAAAGAAGGACAAATGACTCTTAAACGTTGTCTTGAAAATGTACTTCGTGCAATGAATCACGAGTGCAATTTTCCAACACTACCATCAAGTAGACCACAATTTAATAAACAAAATGTTGATAAAGAAGAAGAATCCTAAATATTATTAATTAAATTATATTTGTTTATTAAATTATATTTTGTTATATTTAATATGTATTTATTATATTTGTTTATTAAATTATATTTGTTTCTTTATTTTTTTATATAATTTTATAATATATGAAATATCCAGATATCAAATCTGATAATTTTAATAAAAATATAAATACAATCTATAATAAATATAAAATACCAAAAAAAAAGAAATCATTTAATGATATTTGTATGCCAAAAAAGTATGAATTACAATTACCTCAAAAATTTTTGGCAGAATTTCTTAATCCTAAAACACCATATAAAGGAGTATTAGTATATCACAGAATTGGTGCTGGTAAAACATGTACAGCAATACGAATAGGAGAAGTATTTAAAAAACAAAGAAAAATTATTGTTGTTTTACCTGCATCACTAAAAGGTAATTTTAGAACAGAATTACGTAGTCCCTGTGCTGGAAGTGAATATATTACCGATTCCGAAAGAAATATATTAAAAAAAATACATCCATCTGATGCGAAATATAAAGAAATTATTAAAAAAACAGATGAACGCATTGATGAATATTATGAAATATATTCCTATAATAAGTTTATAGAACACATACAAAATAATGAAATTAAATTAAAAAATACATTATTAATAATCGATGAAATCCAAAATATGGTGTCTGAAGAAGGGACATATTATACTGAATTATATAAATTAATATCAAAGGCCCCAGAAGATCTTCGTATCGTATTATTAAGCGCTACACCAATGTTTGATAAACCTAATGAATTAGGTTTGACTATAAATCTCTTGAGACCAAAAACAGAATTTCCCGTTGGAACTGAATTTGATAAAAAATTTATCAGAACAACACAAAAAACAAATGGTGAATTTAAAACAGTTATGAAAAATACTGATAAATTTAAATCAATAATTAAAGGATATATATCATTTTTTAGAGGGGCTCCTGCTTATGTATTTCCAGAAATGAAAATTAAATATGTGAGATGTGAGATGTCAGATTTTCAATATGCATCATATAAAGCAATATTACGTAATGAAGAAAATACTAATATAAAAAAAATAAAAAAGAAAGTTAATAAAAATCTTAATGTGTCGGAATTACCAAATAATTTTTTCTTAGGTACTCGTTATGTATCGAACATCGTATTTCCAAATAAAAAAGTTGGAGACGATGGTTTAGAAAGTTTTACTAAACTAAAAATATTAAATGGCTTGGAAAAATATTCAACTAAATTTCACAATATGATTAATCGAATTAACAGAACTTCTGGTAAAATATTTATTTATTCAAGTTTTAAAGAATTTGCAGGATTAAAAAGTTTCATTAAAGTATTAGAAGCTTATGGTTATAAAGATTATGCACAATATGGTGAAGGTACCAAACGGTTTGCAATATGGTCGGGAGACGAGAATATGAATTACAAAGAAGAAATTAAATCAGTTTATAATATGGAGAATAATTTAAATGGATCAAAATTAAAAATAATATTAGGCTCATCGTCTATTAAAGAAGGTGTATCTTTTAAAGGTGTTAGACAAGTCCATATAATTGATCCATATTGGAATCTACCACGATTAGAACAAGTTATTGGTAGAGCAAGCAGATTTTGTTCACATAAAGATTTGCCACTTGAAAAACGTAATGTAAAAGTATATATTTATCTAGCAGTAGCACCTGATGAAAAAGAAGATGAAACAATAGATCAATATATTTATAAATTATCTATGAGAAAAAATAAATTAGTTAATGAGTTCGAAATAGCTATAAAAGAAAGTGCAGTTGATTGTGAATTAAATTATAATGCAAACAGAGACCCAAATAATCCAAATGAATATGTTTGTGATAAATAATTTGTTGACTAAATAATAATTTGTTAATTAAATAATAATTTGTTAACTAAATAATAATTCCTGTATTTATTTTTTTTATCAATATATAATTATAATAAGAATGATTTCTTTTCGAGTTGTGGTTGACAGATTAAAATCAAATTTTCTGTTAAAAAAGTTTTTAAAAAGCCTACAAGAATCATCATTTATAGATGATTTGAATGATATTGTAAATACCGATTATTCATTATTTTGTTTGGAAGATGAAATTATAATCAAAAAATTTGATATGATTCGTGAATATATTTGTAAAAAAAGCGTTATAATAGAAGTTGATAATATATTAAATAATTATTATAGATGGTATAAATATGATTCTACTTGCATGTTTAAACTAACTTCTAAACATCTTTTGAGTGCATGGATGATTAATTATTGCCCAACAATTATATTAGGTAATTTGGATTCTAATGAAAAATATTACCTGAATGTTTATGCAGAAAAAATAATAATGATTTTGACAAATATAACTAAATTAACAAATATAACTAAATTAACAAATATAACTAAATTAACAAATATAAGTGAATTAAATAAAACAATATTACATTATACAGATTGTATGATGATGTTTTTAGAGAAAGATAAAATAGATAAAATTAATCATTATACAGCTGAATGGATATCACTTCATAAATCGTATGATATTATTGCTAACTCAAAAAAATATGATTTAATACAAAAAGAATTAATACTTGACAATATAAATAAGGATAAAGGATTAATAGAAAAACACATTAAAATATTTATGAAAAATTTTGATTTTGATAGATTAAAAAAAATTATTGATATTAGTAAAAATATATCTAAAAAAATCATAGATAATTATAAAAATATTATATATAATGATATCAATCAAAAAAATTATGATATTAGTTATAAATTATTGAATGAAATAAAAAATTTTATATTGATGTTTAATAGAAAAAACGATATTAATGATATTAATGAAAAATTTGATATTGATTATTTTATACATTTATTAAAGAATAATGTAATTGAATTAAATGATATTACACAATTTGGAGATTATCTTATTAAAAAAATATGTGAAATTGGAAGTATTAAATGTGAAGAAGAAAATTTAATAAAATGGAATGAAATAAAAAATACATATAATGAAAACAACAAAAATTATATATACTTAATTTCGGACATGTTAATATTCTCTCTGGAACTTATTGAAATAATAAAAAATGAATTACTTGATTATGAGTTTCTTATAAAAAATATATTAAGTTAACAATTTATTCATTATATGCCATATATTCTGGATATTGATTTTCTTCATATTTATTATAATTATGTGATCTATAATTATCTAATCCATTAAATACATCTACATAATCTCTATGATTTTCACATTGTGCAGTAATTTTTGATGGATGATTATAATCAATTAATTGTAATTCATGTTGGTCATTTTGATCAAGTTCTTTTTGTACTTGTTCTATATCTATTGGTTCTTTTTCTTTATTATTTTTCTTTTGTTTTTTCTTTTTATCTTTTTTATTTTTTTTATCTTTTTTATCTTCTTTTTCTAATTCATCTTTTAGATTATCTATTTCATCTGAATCAAAGTATGATTCGGTACTTGATGATATTAAATTTTCATGATTTGATATAAATATGTGATCGAGTATAATATAATAAACCATAATAACCAATGTATTAGCCATTAATATCTCACCTTTCATCATACTTTGATGACGTAGAAATAAATAAACTATAATGAAGAATGTTATATATTTTATAAGAGGATGATATTTGTATTCCATATAATATTATTATATATATTTTTTATATTTTTAATCTATCAAATTTTTTATATTTTAAATCTATCAAATTATAAACTAACTATAAAAATGTTTAACACTATCGGGTATATCTTCTGTTTTCTTTTTATTTGACACAAATTTATCATATGCATTTATTATATCTTCTTTGATTAATATTTTTTTATATGCATTTTTCTTTCCAATAACTCTACTTGAGTAAACCATCTTACAATTCATAACTAGTGTTTCTATATCACCTCCAAAATGTTTAAAATTATTTTTATTAATCTTGAAAAAATCATTAAGATATTCACTTGTAATATCTATATTTAGTCTCCAATCTATTTTCTTAATCTTACTAATAAATATTTCAGTTAATTCTTTCTCATTGTATCCTTCAATTTGAAATCTAAATGGAAATCGTCTACGTAAACCTTCGTTGATTGAAAAGAATGTCTTATCTAGTTGATCAGAATAACCCGCTATTATCACTATAAGTTTTTTCTTTTTTTCTGTTAAATTTTGATTAATAGTGTCTATACATTCTTTTGAAAACGAATCACGATTTTCATTATCACCGAGTGAATAAGCTTCATCGATGAATAATACACCTCCTTCTGCTTCATCAATTACTTCTTGTGTCTTGTGCGCAGTATGACCTAAATATTTACCAATTAAATCTGTACGACGTACGCGTTTAAATCTTTTTGATGGTATAATTTCAAGAGCACTAAATATATGTGCCAGAATACGGCCGAGTTTTGTTTTACCAACGCCAGGAGGTCCTTCTATTGATGTATGTAGCATATCCGAATTATTTTTTTCAAAACCTTGAATATAATATAATATCATATCAAGTACTTCTTTTTTTATTTTATCCATTCCAATAATTTTTTTTAATTTATTTAATGGTTCAATAAGATTTACTATTTTTTTAATATCAATTGCATATTTTTTTCCATTGTATTCATAATATTGTTTTATCATAGTATTTATATTTTTATCATTTTTATCATCTTTATCATCTTTATCAACTTTATTTTCTTTTTTTTTATTTTTAATATTACCTCCTATTGGAGTTATTTTAATTTCAGAAAATTCCCAATCACTTAACTTTAATTTTTTTTTATTCTTTTTTGGTTTAATTGATTCGTTATCATCATCATTATTATCATCATTTTTATTATCATTTTTATTTTTAAACATATCTGAAAATACTTTTTTACAAATGTCATCTACGATTTTATCAGTAGTTTCCATTTCTTCCGGATTTTTAATTTCAGAATTATCTAATGGACTATTATTTTTATTAAAAATATCTTTATATTTTAATCCTATGTTTATTAAATCATCAATATTATTTATTTTCATATCTATTTCAATAATATCTTCGTCTTCATTATCAGGAATACTTTCATATATATTAATATTTTCATTATATTCATCTTCACTATCAATTAATTCATTATTTTTTTCTCTATTATTCATACCATTCATATTATTCATATTATTCATTCCACCAAGCATACTTAATAAAGGAATTATTGGTGGCATTCCAGTATTGTTGCCACCAATTTGTATAATTTTAGTTTCTATTTCTGGTTCAGAATCCTCTTTATTTGTAGAATTTTTAACAGTATTATTTAATTTATCTATTTTTTTATATGCATTATTTATACGTGAATTAAAATTATTAAATTGTTTATTGTAATTCATTTTTATTTCTGATATATCTGATTTTATTTTATTTATTTCTATAACACTTGTATCAATATAATGGTTTGCAATATTAATATCTGTTCTATTATGATAATTTAATGCTTTTAAATTAATCAAATCTTGTATTATCATATCTATATTATTATATCCATCATTAAATTGTGGATTATATTGTGGATTAAAATGTGGATTATATTGTGGATTATATTGTGGATTATATTGTGGATTATATTGTGGATTATATTGTGGATTATATTGTGGATTATATTGTGGATTATATTGTGGATTATATTGTGGATTTGTTTTTGTAGATTCTATTGGATGTATTGAGTTGTTTCCAACAGAATTACTTCCAAAATTATTTTTAGAATTGTCATTCATTGAGATGGTATATATATAGTATATGTTATATTTATATAACTTTATATTCAAAATACTAAATTTTCAATTTTTTATTTTAAATAATTTAAGTAATTTAACTAATAAACATTAATATATTTATTATAATGACATATAACAATATTAAAACTTATTGTTTATATCAAAACTCGCTACTAATTAAAAAAACTGAATCAATTGATTATGCATTTTTTTGGATATTAAATAATTTTATTAACACAAAAAATACAGATCTGAAAATAAATATTACTAATTCAAGTTTTGATGATTATGCTTTTGAATCAATAAAAATTATAAATAATAAATTGGTAAAAATTAATAATCTAATTGACTCAAAATATGGTTCAAACTATGATAATGTAGTTACAACTTATTCTCCATATGATTTAGATTATTTTAATAAACTTGAACTATCACTATTATATCAAAAAATATATCTTAATCAATCTAATCTTAATCAATCTAATCTTAATCAATCTAATCTTAATCAATCTAATCTTAATCAATCTAATCTTAATCAATCTAATCTTAATCAATCTAATATAACACAAAAAAACGCAGAAACGAACGAAATTAATGAAATTAATGAAATTAAAAAAATGATAACACTATTAGAAAAAGAAAAATCAAATGTTGATGTTAATATAAAAAAAAGAGAAGAAGAATGGTTGCAAAATGATTGCGATATGAAATTTGAAAAAATGCAAATACGTAAAAGAGAAGAAAGATTAAAAGAAAAATATAATATATTCCTTAATGATATAAATATTTATAATAAACTTAAATCAGAAAAAAATTTTTCAGAAGATTTTATACCTTATTTATTTTATGCAAAATATTATATACTAAAATATCTCTTTACAAATAAATATTTTGAAAATGAAGATATAAAAAATCCATCAGATGAATTATTTACTCTGTATAGATTTTTATATGTATATCTTAATAAATCAAATGATGATTCAGATAATGATAAAAAAAATACAATTGATGATGATTTAGAACGGAAGAAAAAAAATGATAAACATCACGAAGATAATGATTTTAATGATATAGATAGCACATATAATGATATATTTTCAGATTTTATTGATTCCCTACCAGATGATAGAGATATTATAACCGATAAACAAATTATGAAAAATATAAATAATAAAGCCGATAACGATATGTTTAAAGAAAATACTGGTTATGAATCTGAAATAAATTCTGATACTGATACTGATACTGATACTGATACTGATACTGATATTGAAAATAAAAATGAATGTGATTTAAAATCTATTGACTCTGAATACATTGAAACAGAATTAATTAATGAATTTAAAAAGTCTATAGAAATATATAAAAATTTAATAAAAGAAAATATGACACCATCTGATGATTTTATTAATAAATATAATATAATAAAATATCTATTTAAATATGGGCATCTAGAACCATCTGATTTAGATGAAAGTATTGATGATTGTGTATACATATATGATTTATTAAACGATTTTATAAATAAAAAAAATATTCCTGCCGAAATTTTAACAGCATTTGATGAAATTATTAAAGAATTTACATTTTTTTTAGATAAATAAATTAGATTTTATGTTTTTTCATAGGACAAACATAAACAAATAACAACTCAACGTGTCTTTACGCCTTAACGACCTTCTTTCCCATGAGTGCAGCAAGAGGATTGACCTTCTTGGGAGGGGCATACACAGGGGCAGACACAGGAGCAGACACCGGGGCGGACACAGGGGCAGACACAGGGGCAGACACAGGGGCAGACACAGGGGCAGACACAGGAGCGACCACAGGAGCGACCACAGGAGCGACCACAGGAGCGACCACAGGAGCGACCACAGGAGCGACCACAGGAGCGACCACAGGAGCGACCACAGG
>Ga0194130_10004908_pt1 | contig 16602 bp, 15 predicted proteins | sample TA2KigsurfametaG_FD_160084 | JGI IMG/M metagenome (GOLD analysis project Ga0194130, IMG submission 160084) | Freshwater microbial communities from Lake Tanganyika, Tanzania - TA2015050 Kigoma 12 surface | ecosystem: Environmental > Aquatic > Freshwater > Lake | place: Tanzania: Lake Tanganyika... | reverse complement strand
CGTGTTGATACCCCCTTTATCCCCATTATTCATCCCGTCAATCTCGTCCATCAGAATCGCAATCTTTTTCGTCTTTTTTTGAAATAGACTGAGAATGTTTTTGTCGGACATATTATGCTTCGTAATGGTATCAATGATTTGCTTATTGCGGATATCGCCTGCGTCATATTTGATAACATCATAGTTCAGCTTGTTAAGCAAATCAATAATAAACGCGGTTTTCCCAATACCAGGGTTCCCGTATATGTAAATGCCTTTTTTAAATAGCAAATTGTGCTTATTCGTTTCAAAGTTGGCGAGTATTTGGGTGATTTGGGCGACTTCCTCCTCTCTATGTAAATATGTAATTAAATCTATCGTATTCATTTTGCAGTTATACATATTAACATATTGTTTTTAGGTTTATTTGTGTGAAACGGATTGCAGACGAATAATACATAATTGAAATCGTTCGTTTGTGGAGATATAATTTCAAAAATATAATATACGTAGTATATATTACGTGAATATGTCTGGATTTAAAGTGTTCTCTTCTGGATTGGATTTGGACAATTTGTTTGTAACACGAACTGGAACAGACCCGTCTACTGCATTAGTCCCATTTGTTACACCTAGTGGCCAAAACCTAAGCGCACGATATTTACCTTATACCACTGGATTGAAAGCTTCTGTGACAGGGTTTAAGTTTTATGGTGCGGGTGGCGTGATAAAAGACTTGTGCGATATTTATGCTCAACCTCCATACACTTTTACTAGCGGCACAATCCCTTCCAGCGTAACGCAAAGGAAAGCAAGCAGTGCAGGGGTAACTTTTGTGTCTCTTACATTTTTGTCAATGGACTCAAGTTTCGCATTTTTAGGGAACACCTCGTCTACGTACAATGCAGGGACGTTTATTGTATATGATTCTACTAAAATACAGGATTTGAAGATTGTTTTGGTGAGTGGAGGAGGAGGCGCTGGTTGTGCCACAACGGTTAGTGCAGCTGGAGGAGGCGGGGGTGCCGTTGTTAGTGTGGACGCGAGTTTTGTGAACAACACTATTTTAAATGTAAATGTTGGAAACGGAGGTATTGGTGCATTTTTTAGTAGCGCAGACGCCACTGGATATCCAGCATCTAGAGGAGGGGAGAGCCGCGTAACTGTAGGAAGTGGCACAGCAATTATCAATAATGTTAATTATACAACAAATCAATCTTACACTGCAACTAACAACGCTAATGCAGGAACGTATGGTACTATCAGTGTGTTTGACCTTGCGTCAGGTTCTCCGCGTTCCGCAGGAGCAGGCGCAGGAGGTGGTGGAGGAGCTTATAGTAACTTTACAACTGGCACCGTACAAGGCGGAGCAGGGAACGGCTCTGGGTCTGACGGTGGAGATTCGTCAACTCCAAACACTACGTTCGCCCATCGTGCCCAACCTTCTGGTGGAGGTGGGGGTGGTGGTGCATCGGCTCCCGCCAATACTAGGCTAGTGAGTGTAAACAACTCCAACCCCTCCGTATTTAGTGGGAATGGAGGAGGTGCGCCTGGTAGCAATATAACAACCCATGCCGTGTTTGGCAGCACTTTTTACGGGGGAGGCGGAGGTGCTGCGCAGCCATCTAACACAAACTCAGACGCTAGTATTGGACCTCCTCCCTTCGTGATGGCAGGGACAGGAGGTCAGGGTGGAGGTGGTGCCGCATTTAGAACCGAGACTGGCGTACAAAATGCAAGCGGTGGTTCTGGCACGAATGGGCTTGGCGGTGGCGGTGGCGGTGTTTCTGCTCCAATCACAGGGACGTGGGATAGAACTGGTGGGAATGGCGGTCACGGCACAGTTATCATTAATTTTCGTTTGGCGTAATAATTCGTGTTATGATTAACATATTGTTTTTAGGTTTATTTGTGTGAAACGGATTGCACACCAATATAGTATACGGAAAGAAAAGAGTAAGGTATATGATATAAGATATAAGGTGTTAAGCTGTGTAATTTATTTGTCTCATTTTTACAAACGTTAGCATACATATAGAAACTTATCTAGCTGGATTTAGATGACTATACACACTTTGTTCAAAAAACTTATTTAGATAATGAGTAATGAAATCATTTTTTTGTTTTCCATCATCCAACCTATCCAAAACCGCCAGCAGTAATCCAAACGCGGACCTATAATTATTGTCTTTAATATAGCTATCAATATTTATTTTTGAGGCTGAAATATAAAGTTCATCGCCTTCGGCTGTGTTTGTTCTTTCCATTTATATAACACATAATACAGTCTTGTTTAAATCGGTTTTTGTAAATTACATTACTGATTCCGTTGCGATGTTAAATCTTACTTGCGTGTAAACAAGTTCAAATCCATAGAACCGCGAACGAATAATATATACACAAGCGTATGAAGCGCTAAACCACGTGTAGTGGGGCAACCGTGCATATCGGCGATTTTACCTAAAAACCCACCAAACACTTTTTGCGTAAATTGATATGTATACGGATGCACAACTAAAATAAAAATTAACGCAGAGAATATACTAATTTGCCATTTTTTGTTACTACTTTCACTCATTATATAATATATAAGATATAATATATAATTATATTTGGTCATCTGTAAAAATAACATTAAATATTTCAATATAAATTAATAATGCGTTATCATCGCGCAATTATGTTGTATAAGTATTCTATATTCCGAATGGATAGATTAACAGAGTTAGGTTTAAAATACAATACCGACAAAGCGTATTTTCATTTATTTACATCATTTTACAATACGTATTTTGAAAAATACACAGATAAACCGATTCGTATTTTAGAGTTAGGTATTTTTAAAGGCGCCTCGTTGAAAATGTTAGGAGAATATTTCAAACATTCCACTATTTATGGTATTGATATCAATGACGATTCTGTAAATAAATGTTACGGGGATAATATAATCACGTATCATTGTAGTCAAATTGATTCGGATAAATTGAATACATTATTTAAAAATATGAAGTTTGACATCATTATTGATGATGGCTCGCACATTACATCCTACCAACAAAAAAGTTTAGGATTTCTATTTCCATTTTTACACGAGGATGGGATTTATATATGCGAAGACTTACACACGTCTTATATACCTTGCTATGTTGATACTGCAGTTAGCACAATGCAAGTGTTTGAAAGGTTTAACAAAACAGGTTACATTCAAATAGATATAATTGATTCGGAACAAAATAAATATCTGAATGAACATATCGGTGAGATTATTATATATAACAGAACACAAAATGCATTACAGTGTTATAGATGCAACTTACCAAACTCCTCTAGTGCCGAACGATGTATGTGTGGTGTAGATTTAAGTCCAAATGATAAAAGTATTACAAGCGTTATCACACGTTCGCATAGTTAATATTTATTTTTTGTTTTTCCGTGTTTTATTCGCATTTTTGCAGTCTTTGCAATCTAAAAATAGACCTGGAATGAACTTACCCTTTTTGATTAACTCAATATGTTCGCTATGGATAGGTTTTTTATGCGTATACATTTTCTTCCCCTTATGGTATTTCGTTACACTTTTATGACCTTTTCCATTTTTAATGGTGACTTTTCGTATTATTTTACTACCGCCAACTTGTTTGACCTCGGTGTTCTTATAATTTACTCCATTCCCCTCCATTTATATTAACACTACAAAAAAAAATAAATCTAACAATCTGCGTTAATCCATTGTTCGTTCAATACAAGCTTTACGCTTTCTAACGCACCTTCCACCCAACCTTGGTCTCTACTAACTACCTCGCCTACAACAAGCATTCCCTTTTCAGGGTGCTGTGCTTTATGAATAAACTCGTTTCTGGTTTTAAACTCTTTGGGTAACGGTTCATAATAGTGCGTGCCGACTGGCCAATAATAGTCTTTCATTGCGATTATTTTTAATTGCCCTTTGGGTATGCCCAGAGAGGTTTCAAGCAAATCACAATATAGGTTACGGTTTTCAATGGTATCGGTCAAATACTTCTTTTGTAATACCGCATTATAATTATCGCTGTACGCAATCATATACACTCCTTTATTTGGGTTCATAGGTATTATCTTCTGTAGCGGACCAGGCACAATTGTATAAGTAGGAACGTATTGTTTCATAATCTCCGCGGATTCTTTATTAAACTTTGCATACAATCGTAAAAATGGTTGCCCGTGTATGCTTTGATACAAACTTGTTTTACTAGACGCGCCAGGCACAAGCTTTTTAATTGCGGTAATCGTCGTGGCAAGAATTACTTTATTCGATGTATACACATTGCCCGCCTCCGTTTTTACCTGAAACCCACAAGGCGTTTGTTTACCTTTTTTGATTTCAACCACATTGCTTGAAAAACGGAAATTGGTTTTGCCAATGAGTTGATACAACCTATCCACCATCTCTTTCCAAGGAATACGCAGTCCAGTCCACCCTCCTTTGTTGTCATCCATGCCGTAATTATATATAGTTTCGTACAAGTCCGCATTTTCATAATCCGTATAGCCAGAGGAAATAATAAATGTATTATATAATTGCTCACCAAATATGGTAATAAAAAACTCTTTAAACGTTTTATTATGTAGCTCGGGATGTTTGCTATATTCGCCTTTCAGTTTTTTAATAATTTTGACAATATCATTCGGAGTAAACGTTTGCGCGTAATGTATGGAGGTCTCGTATTCAATATATTTTACTCCAATTTCTTCCATTAGTTGTATTAATAGTGTATCCTTGTTTTTTCTTCCAACACCCGCCCCAGTGACGACGGAAGTTCCATAAAACATTTCATTGCTACTTCTACCGCCTATCCATTGCCTCTTATGTTTTTCAAGTATAAGAAAGGATGTGTTTGGGGATAGTTTTTTAATATTATACGCGGCAAATAACCCTGCCATACCGCTACCAATAATAATAATATCATAATGATTTGTAGTCATATATTATTTTAACATTAAAATAACAAATGAATGCGTATATGTCTACACAGAGAGTTTATTGTAATAGCATAAGCCATTATCCACAAAAATATGGGACCCGAGGTTTTTATTGTAACATTCCGTAATATAGTAACCATCCGCCTCGTATTTGTCTATGACCCATCTTACATTTTTACATAATGGATAAGGTATGATAACCATCGCAGTATCAATATGGTAAATAGATACATTATCTCCTTTGATTCCATTGTGTTGATTAAATGAATACATTTTACTGTTATCAATAATATTCAATAACCTATACAGATTTGGATGAATGATATTGTCATCGTCTAAATAATATAATAAAGTATTTGGATTGGTGATTTTTGTGAGTGCAAAGTTTCTTTGCGGATTCCCTGATATACCCTCTCCTTTATATACATATTCTTTAATTTTGTCATTATTATGGGAGGCAAATACGTTTGGATTATTCTTTATTTTACTCCCATCATATACAATAATCCACTCATCAATATATTCAAAACGGATGCTCTTATGAAGCTCTAATAAATTATCAATCCTATATGACGGGGTTATAAGTGTTATTTTATTTGTATTTTTAAAAATGGGTTCCCCACCCCCCTTTACTAATATAAATAACTTATCATTATTCCATCCAGTAGAGTTTCTGTTCACGTGGTCAAGTTCTACAAAATAGTAATCCTGAAAGTGCTCTAAAATAGGAGTTAATCTACGAATGTAATCATTCTCATCATATGATTTGAATATGTCTTCAATAATTATAACCCCTCCTGGTTTTAAATATGTATATGTATTCTCAATGACTCGTATTTGGTCTTCAAACTGATGTGTTGTATCTTCAATAATAATATCATACAGTGTATTTAATTTACGAAATGCATTCATAATACTGTCTGTATTAGTGACATCAATGTTTGCAAGGGTAATTCGTTCATTGTCAAAGTTTTGTTTAAAGTTGGTTATTAGGTCATTATTATATTCAAACCCATATATTTTTGCATTTGTAAAATATTCTCTCCACATACGTAACGACCCGCCATCTAATATTCCTAATTCAGCTATTTTTAATGACTCGTGCTTTTTATTTTTAAATAATCCTTCATAAAATAGTGTATAAGGATGACAATGTCTGGTATTTGTTACATTATTTCTTTGTGATGATTTATCTGTGTCATATTTTTTACCAATTTCACATAATTCAGACGAATTATTTTTGTAGTTTATTTTTAAAGTTTGCATTATATTATGCAATATAATAAATACATACAAAATAACCGCACACATAATATCGTGCACAAACATTTATAGAGTAACATCAGACGAGCCACATTTTTGGGAAGCTTCCGACTGTGCATACGTGATGCCTTCCCACGCAATCCCGCAGTCATCGGCCCACGCTTTCTTCCCACACGTGGTTAATCCTGCCATTTCTTTTTTTATGTTGCAGGTTCCCTTTGACCCCACATTATCGGCCCCGGGCACGCACATTGTTCCAGAAATGTCCCAATAGTCGGGGCACGTAGTGGCGGTAGGTGGCCACGCTTGCGATTTTTTCATTTTGCCGATGCGCAATGCGATAAACGTCAATGTAATGATTAACACGACAATCACAATTACCAAGATGATTTTTTGAAAATTAAAGAATTGACCCACTGTGCTTTGCACTACGTTTGGTTGGTAATTGTCCATATGTATATTGTGCATAAAAAAAAGGAAAGAGTTTAGGAATTGTATAGGGCGCGATTTTGTTTGTAAATGTATATGCAGGGTTTTACGCATACTCGTAAACAAACCCATCCCAAACTTGGTGTGTTCACTAAATCAGGGTGGGGGGATAGGCCATCAAGGAAGAAAATCGTCACCCGATGCAATCATCGCCCGATTATACGAAATATATTAAAAGAGTGGAAAGCACAGACAAAAGGCACATTAAAAAAGAGTGGAAAGCACAGCAAGTATGGTTGCGACTATTATTTAAGCAACGGCAACCAAGACAACAGACGAACCCACGTGCATTTGATTACAAAGAACTATTTTGACAATAAATTAACCAAACGAAAAACCCCTTTTAAACCAAAGAATAACAAGATTGGTTACTGTATTAAGAAAAATGGGAAACACTCAAGGCCTACATTGATTCAACCTACCAGTTCTGCTAAACAGATTGTTAGCCAAATGAGGAAAACAATGAAGACATACAACCCCAAACTCATATAGTTTTGGATGCGTTCCACATTTTATGCGCATACTCATATAACATATAAAGTATAACAGCAGGAATCGTTTGTGGGTATAATGGGTTTAGTTATTTTCTGCAATAATATATAATGAACGTAAATGCCGATACATATGTGCCAAGAAGCTCTAATGGAAGAGTAGATATTATGAAAAAATATGTGGAACCAAACACCAAGAACTTGTTTGCAATGTATGACAAGATACCAAGCGCGCAACAATCCACCAATTATCGGGAGCCTACTGCGGGTCTGTGGGATGAAACGCTGTTATCAAAAATATTCTTTTCGGCGCAAAACATCACTATCATTCAAAACGGTATCCGCGCAGGGGTGTATAGAAGGTCAAATAACCAGTATGTTGTTGGGGAACAAGACGAGGACGTGTTGAAGGTGATTATGCGTAGCATATTTTTGCAGTATTCTGCGAATCAACAGGCGCACATCAGAGAGCAAGTGGCGGAGCTAAACAAAATGGTAATGGCGTATGCGATTGAGCAAATATACGGGGAAGCACAAGGATACATAAAATACTTGTATGATGCAAGCAATATGTATACCCCAATGGCGCCACCTGTGATGTCTTCTATTAATGACAAACAATTGCAGCTAAAAACCTTCTTCTAAACAGGAGACCCACAGTTTGTTGTCTGTCGTGAGTATTATATTTCTTCCTTTTATAACAATAAAAAGGAAGAAAAAAGAACACAACTCGTGCTCAAACAAAAGAGCAAAGAGTTGTGTATGCTATTTATATTTGATTATATTTTGTAGTATCATGATTGTTATTGTTATTATTGTCTAGGTATTACGTTTTGTGCTGTGATTATTTCGTTTTGCTTGCAACTTTGCTTACCTTTTTAATCTTTTTGGTTTCCTTTGGCTCCTCTGTGTTCGACAACATTTGCGCTCTTTCTTCCTTAAACTTAATATATTCAGTCTGTAATAGTTGCAACTCACGTAGCCACATTTGGTTAGGTGTTGTGTTCGCTACCGTTTGCAACTCGGCTTGTTTGGATTCGTGGTCTTTGTTTAGTTTCTCCACCATCTCTTCCGATACGCTATCCATCGGCATTTTAATCAAATATTTATAATCTTTCTTAGACTCCTCCTCATCAATACGCGCATACCCTTTGCTTTCCAACAAAGCAACAATTTCCTCCTTCTTTTTCTTCCTTAAGTCTACTGTTCCTACAAGGACTTCATTGATATATCTTGCTTTATTAGATAAGAGCACTAACTCCTTGCGCAACGCTTCCATAATATATTTTCTACGAACCTCATACAGCTCAAGACGTTTCACAAAGTAATCGTCAATAATCTGTGTCACTGTATCATACTTTTTCAACTTGTCCGTGTAATCAAACAAGTGCATATTTGTTGAGCTTGCGCTGGTAAATAGCTTCAGCATTTTTTCTACTCCATTGCACCCATTTTCGTGCATTGTATTCTCTAGCTCATCCAATGACCCTTTAGGAAACTCCACTGTCACATCAATGCACGTGTCGTTACTGTTGTGTCTGCAATCTTTTACAAGAGGTGGCGACTTTTTGCCTTCTTTGTTTACAGTTGGCTCCATCAGCGTTTCCAGCAGTTCTTTAAAGTCTTGCGTCCAGTATCCAACTGGCAATTCCGTGACACGTATTTTGTCTGTGCCTATTTTTTCGTAGACGCCTTTGATTAAGAACTTGTGCTCTCCAGTCTTTTCTATTCTTCCTTTAAAGCCTTCATAATAAGGAATAAACTCAAACACTTCGGGTAACTGATTGGACAGCTTGCATTGCAAGTAATGTATAATATCCATCGGATTATAGCACATAATATCCGTGCTAAACCCAGTGCCAATACCCTTGGAACCGTTTACAAGAATCATCGGAATGATTGGCGCGTAAAACAATGGCTCGACTGGGGTGCCATCGTCATCCAAATATTCCAAAATGTGGTTGTCTACTTCTGGATAAATGAGACGAGTGATGCTTGTTAGTCTTGTGAAGATATATCTTGGACTTGCACTATCTTTACCACCAAGCAAACGGGTTCCCATTTGCCCATCTGGATACAAGAGGTTGATATTGTTAGAGCCGACAAAGTTTTGCGCCATTCCAACAATCGCTTGATTCAAGCTTTCTTCGCCGTGGTGGTAGCAAGAGTGCTCCGACACATAACCAGATAACTGAGACACCTTGATGCTTTGTGTCAAGTTGCGCTTGAAAGAGGCAAACAATATTTTGCGAAGACTTATTTTAAGACCATCCATCAAGTTCGGTATGCTTCTGTCGCAATCGTATTTTGAGAAATGGATAAGCTCTTTGTTGATAAACTCTTCATACTGCACAGCGGATTGGCTTGTGTCCAGATACGAGTTGCGGTCATACACTTCCAACCAATTTTTACGGTCATCGGCGCGTTTCTTGTTGAACACCATATCAATTGCATCATTACTGGGTTCTCCATTGTGAACAAACCCGACCATTTTCTTTTGCGCAAAGTATTCTACAAACTCTTTTTTTGTGCTGGTGCCGAGCCCCTTGTAGTATTTCGTATTCCATCCAGAAGTGTCTCCGCTCTTCTTCCAAGTTTCATATTCTCCTTGGTTATAAAATGGCCTCACTTGGGAACCCTTTGTCGCTTTTAAAATCGGAGTATTCATAAACCCAATGAATCCATTAATCTGCGATAAGGACGGCCATTCGCACTGAAACAAGTTAATACACAAGCCTTTTATATGACTACCATCTAAATCCTGGTCAGTCATAAATAGTATTCTACCATAACGAAGATGAGTTGCGATATCTTCCATATTTGTGTAGATGCGGTCGCTTTCCAGCCCCAATATCTTTTTGATGTCGGCAATCTCTTTATTCTCGGCAATCTTTTTCATTGGCTCTCCGCGAACATTCATTAGCTTTCCCTTGATTGGATACACGCCGAAGGTGTTTCTGTCTTCTGAAGATAACCCAGACAAGCATCCTGCCTTTGCTGAATCTCCTTCTGTAATTAACAAGGTGCATTCAATCGAGCGGTCTGTTCCTGCCCAGTTTGCATCTTCTAGTTTGGGGATTCCGCGAATGTTTTTGCTCTTGACGCCATCGCTCTTTTTGCAAGCCTTCATCTCTTTGACTTCGGTAATAGAACACGCGGCGTCCATCACACCCATTTTAGCGACTTTTTCAATAAACTTGTCACTTACCGTGCAGTTAGAACCGAACTTATTGGAGGGCGTATTCATAAAGTCTTTTGTTTGGCTGTCAAATGATGGGTTTTCCACATCGCACCGTAAGAACAGGATAATCTGCTCTTTTATGCTGGTGGCATTCACCTTGATTTTTTTCTTTTTCTCAATATAGTCCACAAGCTTGCGCGTGATTTGACCGAGAATATAGTCCACGTGCTTTCCTCCTTTGCCCGTGCTAATCCCATTCACAAAAGAGACTTGCATAAACTCGTGGTTTGGAGACATCGCGACGGCATATTCCCATCGTTCATTTGCGTCTTCATACACGCGTTGCGTAGCGGACTTATCGCCGATATACAAATCAATATATTGCTGGAATGTTTTGATTGGGACTGGGTTGGAGTTGTATTTTACTTTTACGGATTTATCGGTAACCGCGGCAATATCGTAAATGCGTTTCTTAAGCAATGCCATCATATCTTCGGTGAGGCCCTCTAGCCCAAGACGCGCATAATCGGGCTTAAACGTGATTTTCGTATATGGTTTGGTTTTGCACTTGGTAATAACGGGCGGGTGGATAATATCCAAATTGTTACTGAACTCCTGCACGTATTTTAGTCCCCTTGTGTGGTCAACAGTTTCCACGGAACCAAAGGTTGACCAGATTAAGACTAGCTTAAACCCGAACCCATTTTTGCCTCCTACGATTTTCTTTTCACTTTTATCATAGTTGGTGGAGGTTCTTAAGTGACCAAATATGAGCTCGGGAATCCAGATGTTGTATTCGGGGTGTGTTGCAATGTCAATGCCATTGCCGTCATTGGTCATAATGATGGTTCCATCGGGTTGAATGGTAATGTCAATATACGTGACAGGCATTGTATTGGACACGTGGTTGTCAATGGCAGTTTGCATACGGACCACGTGGTCTCTGCAGTTGACAACGCCTTCATCAAACAACTTGAAAAGCCCGGAAATATATACAATATTTTTTTCATATATTTTCGTATTGTCATCACTTAGCAACCACATTTGCGCATCTACATTTTCAATAGAGCCGATGTATGTGTCTGGATTATCCAGAATATGTTGCTTGTCTGTTTTTTGCTGGTATTTAGCAGACAGTTCATTAGTGGGTTCATTGATAGCGGACATTGTATTGGTGTTGACGAGCTTTATAAAACTAGAGTGTTCTGTTTAATATATTTATAATATGTCCATTTGCCTTAAAACTTTTCAATTTTTCAGTTTGGATGGGTGTAACGAGTTATAAAATGTGTAAAAAAGAAAAATCTATTGTATCATAGTATAATAGTATAATAGATGTCCAAATATTACAACAGCCATAGAACAAGTTACAATTTACGATTGATTCAACAAAGCTTATCTAGCAAATGCGCGGATGTGATTATTGGAGAAGATGGTGTAGACAATAGTCTAGGAATACGTGTTCATACGGCCGCCGAACTATTTTGTCCAAAACCAAAAGTTCTCAAAGTGCAAACCTCTACGAACAATCCATCCCAAACGCGGAACCAGCGTATTTCACATCTGGTACAAAACAGGTTGGGTGGAGCCATCGTATATGGAAATAATGGGGTTCCGCATACTTTGAATTATTTAGACAGATTGGAAGGGCAGCCAGGAGGAGGAGGAGCGCCAATACGAAACAAGTTTTAATACCCACCAAATGCCAAACCAAATGCCAAAGTATGATGTATGCGCGTATTATTATTTTTTTCTAAATAGAAATATATAATGACACGCTACACAAAATCAGAGGATGGTAAATACCACATTCAAGGAAAAGAGTTTGAGATGCTGGTTGGTTCTCGCGCGCAAGTGTATCACGGAACTGCATACAAAACATCAGGAGGGTTGGTGAAATCTGGTTTAATGCAGAACAAATCGGGACGCATTGTTTCGGAGAAGAAGCATTACACCGCCAAAAAAGAGAACAGACTGGTGAAGCACGGATACGGAACCAGGAAGGGCAAGTTTGGCTTTGTGCGCATTGGCAAGAAGAGCCGAAGCAGGAAGTCAAGCAGCCGAAAAAGCGCCAATTAAAAAGCATATAGGTTCGTTTGAATAATATACGATTGATTTTTATAGTAAACATATGAAAATAAATCAATGGATAACATAATGGATAACATAATGGATAACATAATGGATAACATAATGGAACAACAAAGGCGAATAGAGGAGATGGATTTGTTAAGGGGCGAGATTGCGATATTAACACACAGATTAGAGGAATGTCAGAAACAATTGGTTATGTATCACGATGAATCCTTGAACTCGTGTGAAGGGAATATACTAACCCGTTTTTGGAGGTTTATTACAACGGAACCAGATTGGTAAATCGTTTGTATAAATAGGCAAATAATTAAGTGCGTATAAAAATGATTAAATATATAATAACATAAGTATTTAAAGCGTTATTATAAATTGTATATAAATGTCAATTTTAAATAAAAATTATGCGGTTAAGAACGCATCCAACGCGGACAACAACGTCCTCACAATTAAAACAGTACAAATCGCGCCATTCAAAACATTGATTACGGCTTTAAAGGATATTTTACTGGAGACCAATATGTCATTCAAGCCAGACGGTATACGAATTATAAATATGGACAAGTCGCACACGGTTTTGGTGTATTTGAATCTGGAGGCTTTAAAGTTTGAGCATTACGAATGTAAAAAGGAGAAGATTATTATTGGACTGAATATGGTGCATTTTTTCAAGTTGATATGTTCAAGCGATAGCGACGAGACATTGTCAATGTATATTGAGAACTCGGACTATGTGGACGGGATTGTGTCCAATCTGACATTGAAGTTTGAGAACGGAGATATCAAACAATGCAGAACCTTGAAGCTGAGACTGATTGAGCCAGAGCAAGATGAGCTGGAATACCCAGACGTGAAGTTTTCCTCTATTATCAACTTGCCATCAAGTGATTTTCAAAAAATTATTCGTGATTTGTCGTGCATAAGTGATAAATTGGAGATTAAGTCGGTGGGAGATGAGCTGATATTTAAATGTGTAGGAGGGTTTGCTACGGCGGAAATAACAAGAGCAGAGACGGATGGAAGTATGGAGTTTATAGAAAAGCAAGATTCGAGCAAGATTAATCAAGGCGAGTTTTCATTAAAAAACTTAGGGTATTTCATTAAATGTACAAACTTGTGTCCTCAGATTGAGTTGTATTTAGCAAATGATTTGCCATTAGTAGTAAAATATAACGTGGCCTCTTTGGGACATATCCAGTTGTGTTTAGCGCCATTACCAAGCTCTTCATAAAATCAAGGTGTTGCAAAATATTTTTATCTTTGGTATATATAATTAGTAAGAATCAAAATAATATGTTTCACATTTATTATTTTGTTTTAATATATTATAATGTCTGCTCGGAGTTATTCAGATTATTTGAACAGCAAGACAAACCGTGCAAATTGTTGTAAGCCAGTTTGCATACCAGGTCCCCAAGGTCCCCAAGGTCCTCAGGGTAACAATGGTGTTTTCACAGGGTCATTTGTAGGAAACTCATCATTTACTGGTCAGCTTGATTTATCCGGGAACTTTGTGATTACTGGCGATATCTTGCCATCTGCCGACGGTGTCTTTAATCTTGGTTCCCAAAGTTTGCAGTGGAAGGAAATGTTTATTGGTGGTAACACAATATATATAAATGGTGTCCCGATTAGTGAACGTCAGGGGGCAATATTGCTTAACGGTGTGAACCCAGGGGCTATCCGTATATTTGGTAGGTCTGATAATACCAATATTTTGGTAGGTCCTGCAAGCGGTTTCCCAAATGGCCAGGTAGAACAAGGTTATGCTTACATTATTGGGCAGAACTTGTATGTTGCAATCAATAATGTGTTATCTCCTAACAATGTATCATTATCGGACTGGGTCGACACTGGACCAATAGTAGGGCCGCAAGGAGAACGGGGTTTACAGGGGGAAGTCGGCCCCCAAGGTCCTCCTGGTAGCGGAGGCGGAGGCGGGGGAGGTTCTCAAGGGTATCAGGGATATCAGGGAACACAAGGTGCAATAGGTGCAGCTGGTTCTAATGGTTCCCAAGGCGCTACGGGTGCAAGAGGTTCTACAGGTGCCCAAGGTTCTACAGGAGCTCAAGGTTACAATGGTGTAGATGGTGCCCAAGGTGCAACTGGTTCTACAGGAACAACAGGCGCAACAGGTGCTACTGGAGCTACGGGTTCTACTGGCGCAACAGGTGCTACTGGTGCTACGGGTAAAACTGGTGCAACAGGAGAAACTGGCGCAACAGGAGAAACTGGCCCTCAAGGTCCTCAAGGATACGATGGTATCTTCACAGGGTCGTTTACTGGAAACACTGATTTCAATGGAAATGCCGTTTTCAATGGTCGGGTGGATGTATCTGGAAACTTAATTATGTCTGGAAGCATTCTCCCGTCGGAGAGTGGTAAGTATAGTCTTGGTTCTAACCAGTTTCAATGGAAAGAGTTCTATGTTGGCGCACAAACTATTTATGTGGGTGGTCTACCTATTAGTGCATCCAATAACGTAATCACACTGAATGGACTAAACCCAGGAGGTATTCGTGTGAGCGGGAGTTTTGATAATGTTTCCTATTTGTCAGGTCCGCCATCTAGTTTTCCAAGTCCTCTACAAGGGGTTGCTTACATTATAGATAAAAACTTGTGGGTGGCAATTAATGATGTCACTGGGCGTGATGTGAATATAAATGATTGGATTGACACAGGAGAAGTGGTTGGACCTCAAGGTTATCAAGGTTTCCAAGGAGTAGATGGACCACAAGGTTTCCAAGGGTCTACAGGTAACCAAGGCGCAACAGGAAATCAAGGCGCTACAGGTGCTCAAGGGTTTCAAGGCTTTCAAGGCGCAACCGGTGCACAAGGTTCTACAGGAAATCAAGGAGCAATCGGTTATCAAGGTTTCCAAGGTGTAGATGGTGCGCAAGGACTTCAAGGTTCTACTGGCGCACAAGGCTCTACAGGAAATCAAGGTGCTACTGGCGCACAAGGTTTCCAAGGTGTAAACGGCACAAACGGTTCTAATGGCGCACAAGGTGCTACTGGTGCGCAGGGAACTCAAGGTTTCCAAGGTGTAAATGGAACAAACGGTTCTAATGGTTCACAAGGTGCTACTGGTGCGCAGGGAACTCAAGGTTTCCAAGGTGTAAACGGCACAAATGGTTCTAATGGTGCACAAGGTGCTACGGGCGCACAGGGAACTCAAGGTGTAAACGGCACAAACGGTTCTAATGGTGCACAAGGTGCTACGGGTGCGCAGGGAACTCAAGGTTTACAAGGCGTAAATGGAACAAACGGTTCTAATGGTGCACAAGGTGCTACTGGTGCACAGGGTTTCCAAGGTGTAAACGGCACAAACGGTTCTAATGGTGCACAAGGTGCTACTGGTGCACAGGGCACTCAAGGTGTAAATGGAACAAACGGTTCTAATGGTGCACAAGGTGCTACTGGTGCACAGGGTACTCAAGGTGTAAATGGGACAATTGGCGCGGATGGCGCACAAGGTGCTACGGGTGCGCAGGGAACTCAAGGTGTAAATGGAACAAACGGTTCTAATGGTTCACAAGGTGCTACTGGTGCACAGGGTACTCAAGGTTTCCAAGGTGTAAACGGCACAAATGGTTCTAATGGTGCACAAGGTGCTACGGGCGCACAGGGAACTCAAGGTGTAAATGGAACAAACGGTTCTAATGGTTCACAAGGTGCTACGGGTGCGCAGGGAACTCAAGGTTTTCAGGGTTTAAATGGAACTATTGGTGTTGATGGTGCACAAGGTGCTACTGGCGCACAGGGATTCCAAGGTGTAAATGGAACAAACGGTTCTAATGGTGCACAAGGTGCTACGGGTGCGCAGGGAACTCAAGGTTTTCAGGGTTTAAATGGAACAATCGGTGTGGACGGCGCACAAGGTGCTACTGGTGCTCAAGGCTTCCAAGGTTTCCAAGGTTTAAATGGAACAAATGGTGTCCAAGGAAATCAAGGATTCCAAGGAATTAATGGCGCACAAGGCGCGACTGGTGCTCAAGGTTTCCAAGGGTTAAATGGCACAATTGGGGCGGATGGTGCTCAAGGTGCTACTGGTGCTCAAGGGTTCCAAGGTATTGTCGGAGCTATTGGCTTTCAAGGTGCTACTGGGGCTCAGGGGTTTCAAGGAACTCAAGGCACACAAGGAAATCA
>Ga0194130_10004905_pt1 | contig 16607 bp, 23 predicted proteins | sample TA2KigsurfametaG_FD_160084 | JGI IMG/M metagenome (GOLD analysis project Ga0194130, IMG submission 160084) | Freshwater microbial communities from Lake Tanganyika, Tanzania - TA2015050 Kigoma 12 surface | ecosystem: Environmental > Aquatic > Freshwater > Lake | place: Tanzania: Lake Tanganyika... | reverse complement strand
TTCGGGCATGAGCGCAACCAGCGTTGCGTCTGGCAGCGGCCCCGTCTCGATGTCAAATACGCACGTGAGCATTAGAATGGCGCGTTGTCGCTTTGCTTGTCCAAAGCGAGTTCGATTGCCTTCATCAACCGTTGGTCGTCTGCCGATGGCTTGGAATTTTCCTTGGCCGTTGGCAACCAATGTGTGACCAAGCCTTGCAGATGTTCCGGCGTTAAATCGCGCAACGCCTGACCCTTGCACTTGCCTACGTGAACCTTGATGTCGCCATAGTTGCTGCCCGTGACGGCATCGGCTGGGCCTGCCTTGCGCTCGGCAACCGGCTCCTCCGTTGCCTTGTCCTCGGGCCTGACCGCACGCAGCCGGATTCCTCCCTTTAGCTGGCCTGCATAGCTGATGGTCGGGTCTTGAAAAGCCACCATCTGCTTGCCTTGCCAGTCGTCTGTGTCGTCGCTTTTCAAAAGCTTCGCGGCCAGTTCGGTGTTGATGCGATTTAGCACCAGCGGCTTGGCCCACTCCTCCTCGAAGTGCATGACCCATTTCATGTCGCGGGGTTGGTTTTCCGGCGCGACGTTTTGCTGGTCGACGGTTTGCACGGTTAAAATCCGGCCCGCCTCGCCCAATTCGTGCTGGGTAAGGAACCGGCTATTCTTCATTTCTCCTATCTTTGGCATACTATGTTTTTCCTTTTTTTGCCGAAGTTTTCAGTCGGCTTGCTGTTCCGGCTCAGTGCCAGAAAGTGTCATGCGCCTCGCTAGGTGATTGGCTTGTGTAATAATCTCTCTCGCGCACCAGCACGCGCACTGCTCAACCCACAAGGCCGCTGACTCAGCGTTGTGAGCAAAAACCACCGTCAACTCGTAGCGAACCTCCAGCGCAGCCAAGGTCGCCATGACGCATTCCGGCTCGATCCGGCTGCGGTATTGGTGCGCGTTGATCTCGTCAGGGTTGCCCACCACCAGCAGCCGCTTGAAACGGAAGCCGCGCATCCGGTGTAGCTCGCGCTCAAATCGATTTCGTTCGACGCCAACGCAACAGGCCACCAAGTCGGCCACGCTTTTGCGCTCCACGCACATGAAGGTTTCGCCGCCCGCGAAGCTGTAATCGCCCGTGCTGAGTGAGCCGGTTTCCGACTCCAGGCGCGTAAACACGAGCGGCAGTTGTTCGCGGGTGTCCACTACGATGCGCGGCATCCGCCCGCTTAAATCCGGCAACTTGGTCTTGAGCGGTTGCAGCGCGGGCAGCTTCACTTTGCGCCTCCTTGCGCTTGGTATTGCGCGAGTAAGCTGGGCAAATGAAACCGAACCGCCTTGCCAAAATTTACTCCTCTGATCACGCCCGCAGCGTTGAGTTGCTGGACGTAGTTTTTGGACAGGCGCAACGCGGTAGCGGCATCGTCTATCGTTCCGAGGGCAACCCCGTTCGCCACATCGGGCGCAAGGGTAGGCCACTCGCGGAATTTTCTTGGCTTGCTCACAGCTTGAAAAACAAGTGACCGCCGACAACCGCAACAGGTGTTTTGCCTCGCGACCAATACGGCGAGACAGACTTGGTATGGTAGTGATTGGCCAGCCCAACCGTGGCGACGGCAGCGGGCTTGCTCGCCAGATCAAGTGCTGACTTCCACGCCGTGCTTGTTTTTGCGCGAGCTACGAGCTGCTCAGGCGTTGTTTGATTTAGGCAGCTAAACTGCTTTTTTGCCGTTACAACTTGCCACTCGGTCTGCCTTCTCTCCACGGCGCGAACCTGTACTACCTCACGCACAGCTCGCATTCCCGCAACACCATCGCCAGCGGCCTCGGCCACCAGCACGGCGGCGACTAGCTCTTGACTCGTCGGCTGCGCGGCGTGCGCGTTGCACGCGACAGCGACAATGCCAGCGGCCACCTTCAATGCCCGTCGCACTGTCAAGGCCTCCTCCAGGATTCGCGTTCGGGTTTTGCCAAGCCGATCTGATTCCTTGGCCAGCCAATCGGCTAGGTCGGGCGGCAGTTTGAATGAGCAGAGACGTTTTAGTTTGCGATGCTTGTTTGATTTCACGCGCCCATTCATATGTGTAAATAAGCATAATGCCAGATAATTTTTTTATGACGTACATACGATATGCAATTTGGTTTAGTAAAACCGGGCTTTTTAAGCAGAAAAAATACCTTCCTTTTTTGTTTGCGAGATAACGACCTAACCGGACAAAAAACTTAGACGTGCAAAAAATTACGTGTATTTACATGATGGTCTTATTATTTACTTGCAAAGCGTATATACGTAGGGCAACCTTAAGCTGTGAAAACGAAATCTCTGTGCATAAATAAGGCGACTCGAACTTTCCGTCTGTCTGATAGCGTTCAAGATTGTTTGCGGGCCGTGTCGCGTCGTTCGGGAATATCTATGTCGGCCTTACTTGAGAGACTGGTGGAAAAGCATCTGCTAGCTGAAGCCCTCGTAATGGTTCAAGAGCAGTTGCAGAATCTGAGCGAGCCTAATTTAGCCGCGCAACCTTCCAGTCCACCCGCAACCGACGCGCAGAACGTCGCGCAGGCCGCGCTTGCAGGGCTTGCGACGAGACGCGAAGCTGCCTCACCCATCGCTCCAACTTTGCCGCCAGCGCGATCCGGTCAAAAGGCGAAAGCCGTCCGGCGATGACTTCAAGTTCTGGCTCTAGCGTTACACGTTTGCGAGGTTGTTTGTTCATCGGCTCATCGTGCTGCAATAGCTCGGACAAGTGCTGTCCCATTACCTAGAATTGACTGCCAACAAAACTGCCAACAAGCTTGCCAGCATTGAGAAACCCTAGGAAAAACAGCACGTTTGATTACCTTGACACGGTAGGGGTCGCAGGTTCGAACCCTGCACCGCGCACCATCCTTTTCTTCCAATGAAACCCCCAAAATGCTTGGTTTTTGACGTGTTTTTGGCGAATTCTTCGAGCGATCTGTTTTGCCCAAAGCCCCACCTTAACCCATGTCAACCCTTGGAGTTTAGGAAAAAAACTGCCAACAAACTGCCAACAGGCTTGCCCAAATGACCACTCGGAAAGTAATGATTCGCGGCGAGGTTCGCTGGATGGTTCAGTTTTGCCACGGCAAAATTCGTCGTCGTTTCTTTTTCCGGTCAAAAGCCTTGGCGGATCTTAAACTTAGTCAACTTAGGCAAGACCGCGAAGCGTTTGGTCGGGGTTGGGTTGACCTAGAATCTAGCGAGCGGGCGATGGTGTGCGAGATTTTGAACGAGGCCAAGGCCAAGGGTGTGTCGCTGCGTGACGTTTGGACGGCTTACAAGGCTGGCAAGGTCGCGAACGTCGCGGGCAGCGTCACGGTGTCGGAGGCTTTAAAACAACTTGTCGCTGCCAAACGCGCTCGCAACTTGCGGGAAAACTACGTGGCGCACCTAGAGCGTACCGTCCGCCAGTTTGCGTCTGGCAAAATGGAAATGCGCGTTGACCAGTTCACCGTTGACGACGTAAAGGCTTACGTCGGCGGCGTGGCAACTCCCGGTGGTCAAGCTACTAGGCGAGGTCGGTTGCTGGCCTTCTTTGGGTTTTGCCAAGGCCGCGATTGGCTGGCGATGAATCCCATGCTAAAGATTGAGCGGCCCAAGATTGACCGCGAGCGACCTGAGTTTTTGCCGGTTGATACGTGCCGCAGGCTGGTGGATTGCTTTTGCCCTCGCTCACTTGGCTGGCTGGCTCTGGCTTTGTTTGCTGGCATTCGCCCGCAAGAGGCCGCGCAAATAAACTGGCAACAAATCGACCTTGAAGGCGGAACGGTCAACCTAGACGCTGCGACCCATAAGACCCGCAAGCCGCACACGGTCACGTTGACGCCGAGCGCAAAGGCGTGGCTTGGTTACGCAAAAAAACTGGGAGCAGAATTGCCAGTGGCAAAAACCTCTTTGCGCCGGGACATGAGGCAAGCCCGCGATGCGATGCAGTGGCGCACTTGGTCAAAAGACGTGTTGCGCCACACGTTTTGCACGTACGGCGTGGCGAAATTTGGGCAAGCGTGGACGGCAAGGGAGGCGGATCACAGCGAATCGGTCTTGCGTCGGCACTATGCCAACCAAGCCAGAGCCAGCGATGCCGAGGCGTTTTTTAGACTGCTGCCGCTACTAGCAAAAACGTGAGCCTGTCTTCCCCCGATTTAGCGCGTTAAAAGGTGGGAAGAATTGCGCTAGTGCGTCGCCTCAAAGGTTGCGTTGTGCTGGGTTGCCAGCAAGCGAATCGAGGTTGCCACATCGCGCAAGAAGGCGTCTCGCGCTTGGCCGTTACGTTTCCACTCGATTGTCATGTACTCAGTCATTCGCTCGGTTTCGCCGCGATCCGCATCGGCCCAGCCAGTCAGTTGTATGGTAATTTTCATTTGAAAAAGGGAGATGAAGTTGCCGCAAGAAAAGCGTCGCGCAACTTAAATTTGCCAATGCAGAACTATTGCTTGACCTCCGCAAAATAGGCCACCTGCCGGACGCTTACCGAATTAGCACGGCGAATTTTCAGCATTTTCATTATGCCAAGTTTAACTGCCCGCTGGCACATCACAAAGGCGGTGTTGCGTGATCTGTGCCACACCTTTGCCCATTCTTCGGCATTCTTAAACCCGGCTGGCACTGGCTCCTCTAGCTTTTGCAAGCTCGCGTGCTGGATTCGCTCTAAAAGTTCGTTCGCTTTCATAGCGGCAAAATCCATTCGGCTTGATTGGCTGGCTGTTCATGTAGCCAAAGCACGCTCCGTCCGCCGGTTTTTCCTTCGTGGTAATAGCCCCACACGAATCCCTGTGACCACGACAACGTAGCACGACGACAGTGCGCGTAGTCCATCGCTGGCATATTAGCCAGCGTGCCGACGCAGTACCCGGTGGGAGAATCGCTACGCCTGCCTTTAGCTACGGCGGCGCGATGTGTGTGCGCGTGGACAACGTGACCGTATGCCTCGGCGTGATCACGAGTGGCATTTTCTGAAAAAAAGACACCATGCATATATCTAAACCCACCAATTGTTCGGCCCTGATAAATGCCGTCCCATTCGATCAATTCGGCTTTTAATTGATGGCAGCATTTCATCATTTGCTGAATCACCTCGTGAGCGCAGTGGGCAACGATAGCGTTTGGTGAAGCAGCCAAACGCCAGAGCCTCTGCTCGTGGTTCCCGGCAAAGCAGATAGAAGGGCGTAGTTTCTTGAGAAAATCTAAGCCGCCATCAACGTCTGGCTGAATGGGTGCAGATTCGTCGTTGTTTCCTTTTGCACCGGAACGAAAGGCCGTTGTGTCGCAGAAGTCACCTAGATGTATGCAAGTGTCTGGCTTGTATAATTCTCGGAACTTGATAACTGCCTCCAATGCTTTTTTGTCCGCGTGGATGCCATGAGAACAGCCAACGGCCAGCAGCTTCTTCCATTTTTTGCCGACGTTCATCGCGCAACGGGTGGCACCGGCAGCTTGAGGTGGTCGGTGGATTTACAGCCAGCACTCGCGCAGAGATACACCGCGAGCAAGAGCGTCGGCCACATTGCAAGTTTCATAATTGGAGTAATTTAGTTGTGATTCGACAAAGACATAACGGTGCGGTTGTCCATTTTTCGTGACCGCAAGAATCGCGTTACGATGTGCGCCATCGCGCACGCCGCAGAGCGAGACGCCGTTGGGAATCAGCACGGACGATTCCAACGCAGCGGCTCCCACGTCCTCGTCGCCGTACAGTCGCCGGGTGGACAGAATAAGCTCGGCCACGAATCGCTTGTTGATCTCCTCGCAGTTCCGGCGCAGCGAGTTGTTGGTCAAGGGCTGCTCTGGCAAAGTGTTCAAGGTGCGTTTTACGTCGCCCCAATACGGCCAGAACTCATCGCGCAACCACGCTTCGTCGTAAACGTGAACCACGGGCGCAGTCGCCAAGTCTTGCAACCGGCAATCCGGCGCGATGATGGCCAGTCCAAGCTGGAACTCTAGCCACGTGATTTTCACAGTGATCGCCTTTCATCCTCGCAGCGAGTCAAGGCAACGTCGCAACGCGCAAAGGCTTCGGTGTTGCGGGCTAAAGCCTTGTCGAGCTTTTCGGAACACTCCTTAAAATTCACATCGTGCGCGGCGGCAATCTCCTTCAGTGCTGCCAAGCGTTGTGCGCTTTCCTCGAAATACTCGCGGCGTTGCAAACGTATTTCGCGCAGGAAATAAACCGTGGTGACTATGACCGCTGCCGCCGCGACGTTGCTGCTCAAAAGTTGCTCAATAATCTTTTCCATATCAGGGTCGCCAATGTTCCGCCGTTCGTGCCGTCGCCAATCGCAACGCAAAAGCCTCCTCCTGAGTCACGTCCCATTCGGCGGTCTGCTTGGCGGCTTCGCGCACTCGGCTCACCGTGACCCAAATTTCGCGGGCTAGATCAATCACAACTGGAACCACGGCCACCCATGAGCCGGTGGACTGCGTTTGGCTGGCCTTGGATTCGGCCACCAGAGCGTCAACGGCTGAAGCTTGGCCCGATCCTGCGGTTGAGGCGGGATTCCACACGCGAATCTCGGCCACTAATGCCTCGGCCACGGCTAGGGCGGTCATCAGGCTAGCGCGATTCTGTGCCGTGCGGTTCACCTTGTAAGCGAGGCGCAGGCGGTTGGCCGTCTCAAACGCTGCCAAGGCTTTAGCTCGCATCTGTGACGCAACGTGGCGCACTTCTTTCGGCAGGTCAGCGCGGCGGCGAAGCTCAACCGATAAGAAGGAATCAACCGAGGCCAAGCCAACCGACAGGATTTGCTCGGCACGAATTACGGCGGACGTTTCGCCCGGTTGCGTGTGTAGGCATCCGCACAACGCGAGGACGCTGGTTAGCAAGGCAAGTAAAAAACGGCTCATGATGGTGGTTGGCTTAAAGGTTGCGAGCGATTGGAGATTGATTGGTCGACGTAAGCCCGAACTGCGGTCATGCCTGCAATCGCGCTAGCAATGCCGGTTCTTGCCCATTGCATCGTTGACCAATCGCTGAGTTGGGTGACGTTTTCGGTTTGCGCCAAAAACGCTGTGCCAGTCGCAATCCAGAAATAGCACTGGGCGCGAAGGTCAAAAATGAGGGCAAAGCGGTTCACGAGTGGTCACTTTGGTACTTAGCACAAGTTTTCAGGCACGGTGGTTTGGCCAAAGTCGTTGTTTCCCCACGCCACCACAGTTCCATTCGACTTCAAAGCAACGGAGTGAGCATAACCCGCTGAGATGGCCACTACGTTGCTGAGGCCAAAAGGCACGGTGGTTTGGCCATCGTCGTTTCTTCCCCACGCCACCACAGTTCCGTTGCTCTTTAAGGCCACGGTGTGAAACCCACCCGCCGCAATGTCCACTACGCCGCTCAGTTCGGCAGGCACGGTGGTTTGGCCATAGCTGTTTAATCCCCACGCCACTACCGTGCCATCCGACTTTGCAGCCACGGAGTGAAAATCACCCGCCGCGATAGCCGTCACGCCGGTGAGGTGACTCTGCGGGTAGCCGTGTGTCCCGCCCGCAATCTGAATAGTTCCATTTGACAATAAGGCTATTGAGACTGCCATCCCCGCCGCAATAGCCACCACGTTGCTCGTGCCGCCCAAGGAAAGTTGTTCATTGCTGTTATCTCCCCACGCCACCACCGTGCCATTCGATGTTAAAGCTAAGGAGTGATGGAGACCCGCTGCGACGTGCGTGCATAACGCCCCGCCCGCTGCGTCTGTAAACCCCGTTATTTTACTGTCAGAGTCGTTTCCCCAGCCTACGACACCTCCTTGCGACCCGTTATCTGAAATTATGCAAAGATTGTGCGTTTGCCCAGCCGAGATTGCTATTACATTAGTTAAAGTTTGTCCGCCGTTAGCTAAACCTTCTGTTGTTCCAAACCAATTTGGGGGTATTATGGCGTTGTGGCCCCACCCCACTATTGTGCCATTCGACTTCAAGGCCAAGTTGTGCCAATGACCCGCCGCGATAGCGGTCACGCACGGGGTGACGGGCAAACTGCTTATAATGTATGGATTAACTAACATGATTTAACGCTCGCCGATAAGGGCGACCTTCAAGCCTGCCGCATTTGTCCCCGCGCCCGTGATGTCCACGGTGATTTCGTCGCCCTTCGCAATTTCGCGCACGGAGAGAGTTGCCGTGGAGCTGGTTTTTTCATTCTCGTTAATAGTCAAATTGGTGCTAAACACGGTGTCACCGTTCTTTTTTACAACGATAATTACAGGGCCAGAGGAAGAAGCTGTCGCAAGCGACGCAACGATTTCGTCGAGGCGGAAGTCACACTCAGCCCGGAACGTGATCTTGGCCGTGCCTGTCGTAAGGGCCGTCGTCTCGTCACTGGCTGCAACCGTGAACGCATAGGGCTTCGGCTGCGCGAGCCACGGGTAGAAGTACCACCGGCTTTGGTCGGTGGGATGAGCGAAACCCAAAAGCCGAGCAGGGTAGCCTGTCGGAATTTGCGTGATTCCGCCCGCCGTTTCTGATGCGTAAATCGGCCCGTTCGCGGTCAGGCCACCGCTCGGATAATCAACAATGGCAGGCTCGGATTGAACCGTACCAGCGACGGCATTGGAGCCAGCGGTAACTGCCACGGCAATGCGGGCAGAGCACTTAACCGGCGAGTAGCTGTTTGCGTCCACCAGCCACCATTTGCGCTCAACGCTAAACCGCTCGTCGAAATCGTGGAAGACAATATCGCCAGCGGAGAAATCTTCACCCGCTTCCGCAACTATTGGAATTGCGTTTTCGCCTGCTTCGCCCTGCTCGCCTTGTGGCCCTGCATCGCCTTGCGGCCCTTGCTCACCTTGCGGCCCTTGCTCACCTTGCGGCCCTTGCTCGCCTTGCGGCCCTTGCTCGCCTTGTGGCCCAGCAGGGCCAACACCACCGCCCTCGCCAGCGTCGACGTGTTCGTAACCAGTCTCGTCGGCTTTCACAGCCAAGAGTTTGCCGCCCGCGCCTGCTAAACTTAGCTCTGCCAGCGAGGTAAGCTCTGCGTCGAGCGGTTGCTTGGCGGCTAAATCACTGGTGAGGTTGGTGATTTGCGACTGGGCCAAAGTCAGCGGATCACTGCCGCCGCTGGCGTGCGAAGCAGCGTGCGCGGCGTGGTCGGCAGAACAACAAGTATTTGCAATGTAAATTTGCCCTAAACCGTCTACCGCAATGAGTTTGTTTCCGCTGGAAGAAGAGGCGATGTGAAACCAGTTGCGAATGCCCGCGCTTATCTGCTCCGTCCAAGTCGCTCCCGAATTTGTCGAAGTATAGATTGCGCCACCAAATAATGCAGCGCACAGTCTTGTTCCGTTTGCCGACGATGCAACTGTGACGCGAGAGCCAATCGGAATTTGATTTGGCACTCGCGCCGTCCAGGTTACCCCCGAATCTGTCGAAGTGTAAATCTGGCCCAAAACTCCCTCGTCTTGTCCCGCAGTAGCCGCTATAAGCTTGGTTCCGTCAGCAGATGAGGCAACAGAAATCCATGGTCGATCAGCATCTGTTATTCGTGCTGTCCAGGTCACGCCTGAATCCGTCGAAGTGTAAATCTTGCCGTCACCCACCACTGCCACAAGCCGTGAGCCGTCTGACGACGAGGCGACACCTATCCAAGGCCGTGAGCTTTCTCTTTCCGTCCAAGTCACCCCCGAATCTGTCGAGGTGTAAATTTGGCCTGCATACACCACCGCGCAAAGCTTCGAGCCGTCCGCTGACGAAGCAACGGCACTCCACTGGCGGTTGCTTTCTCTCGCCGTCCACGTCACTCCCGAGTCTGTTGAGGTGTGGATTTGCTCCCCATAAGTTAATGCAACTATTTTTGAACCGTCCGAAGACGAAGCAATTTCCTTCCAAACGCGGTTTTGTTCTCGCGCTGTCCAGGTTACGCCCGAATCTGTCGAAGTAAAAATCTGGCCGCTTTGTACTGCGGCAACAAGTTTCGTGCCGTCAGACGAAGATGCAACCGCCACCCAGTTCCGGTTGCTTTCGCGGGCTGTCCACGATAAATCGGTTACCTCCCCATCGCCCGCAGCGTTGACAAGTTCGTAACCAGTCTCGTCAGCTTTCACGGCCAGCAATTTGCCGCCCGCGCCTGTCAAACTTAGCTCTGCCAGCGAGGTAAGCTCTGCGTCGAGCGGCTGCTTGGTCGCCAATAGACCAAGAAGCAGGCTTTCGTCAACATCTTCGGGCAAGCTGGCTTCCGTGGTCAAAACCTCGTTGCTGATGGTAATTGGAGCTTGGAAAGTGAACTGCTCCTCGCCTGCGCCTTGGATTAACTCAACTTCAAAGGTCTGGCTGATTTCGTCGCCCGTGGCGGCATCAAGCGCAGCCACCATTTGCTCGGTGAAGATGTTAAGGACTCCTTCAAAACAGTAGTCGTCGTTATTCCAAGTCAGCGATTGCGCGGCCAAAATATCCCCACCGGGATCGCCAATGCCGACGCGACAAGAGTAGCCTTCTAGCTCCTCAATCTCCGCTGGCGATCCCAACCCGCCGTTAGGCGTGGGCGAGAGGAAGAAAATTCTTAGCGACAACTTCGATTCCCTAAACCCCTTCGGCAGTTGGTAGGACGATAGGTTTTTCTCTGACTGAACGAAAGCCCCGGTCTGATTGGAGGGGCGAAGATTAATGTAAAGGTCGCGTGAGGCCATAATGTTAAAGAATTAAATTCTTGGATAGGAAAAGCCAGAGGCGCGATGGATTCCCGCTTCGTCGTCTAGCACAGTCTCCCAACCGTTGACTTGTGCTTCAGAAACCCACTTGCGAGCGTCAATGTTTAAGTCAATATAAATTCCGCCATCGCCTACGTTTTCCAGCAAAGCAACATGGATCGTCGAAGGATTAGCCGGATCCCAACCGCCGCCCAAATTTACCGCAGGCACGATGTAAGGAGGCCACACAACTTCCAACAGTGGCGACTGATTCAAGGGCGTTTCTCGCGGCAAACCGGTCATAGAATCAGTGGTCAAATAAACATCTCTTGCAGGCGCGTAAATCAGTCGTAAACGGCTTTGCATCCCACCAGCAAATCCGTCCACGCTTCTAAAATCAGGATAGGTGGTGGTTCGCATCAAATAATCTTGCGTGAACCAATACAGCCAAGCCGGATCATGCGGTGTGCCTTGCCCAGTGCTGTAAGCTGAAATGATTGCGGCGTCGTATTCGTGATATCCGGACACATTAAGATCGGGCGGTTTCATCACTTGAACCACTTCGCCGCTGTAAAGCTCCACCGTCAAACTGTTTGGCTCGACGGAAAGCACTTGCCCAAAACTTATCTCAGAGCCGCCGCCGCCGCCGCTTGCTTTTCTAGGCAAACGCACTGAACGAACCACTCCGCGAGTCGTGTGTTGCACGGTTTCGCCGGGTGAGCTAATCGGGCGAAGCGAGTTGATAGCTTCCGTTAGCCGGTCAAACTCCTGGCCGATTTTGCCGCCGAAAATGGATTTGGTAAGCGGAAAGTTCATCACGCTATACGCTCGTAAATGGGTGAGATGCGGTCGCCATGCCACCACTCTTGCTCCAGCGACCACTTGCCGTTGCTCTGCTGCTGCTTGGTTCCGTTGCGAGCCAGCCACTCGCCGCCTGCTGGCATTTCGGATTGCACGCCTGCTGGTGGGGCAAAAGCCGCAATCAACTGAGCGCGGGAATAGACCTTGTTGGCCGAGGCCAGAAAAGTGTAAGCCGAGTCAAATGCAGAGATAACTCGTGTGCGACGGAGGACAATTTGCGAGATGGCAAAGGCAATTTTTCCTTGAGCGATCATCTCTACCATTGCTTTCGCTTGCGGGCTTGAGACTAAATCAATGTGCTGCTCGCGGGTTCCGTTTCCGTCCAAAAAGTTTTTTATCAAGTCACGCTCAGTGTCACCGTCTACGCCCCCGCCACCGGGAAGTTCGTCAAAGTAATCGCTCTCAATTATGCTTTGCTCCAGTTCGTTAGATTGTACTGACCAAGTGGTGATGATTTGCGCCTCCTCGGAAACCGATGCTCCGTCCTGCGCGTTGGCATAAGACACCTCAACCACCGCCAGCGGCCCCTCGTCGGGGATGATCCGAATGTTTGACCCGTCGATTAAAAGCGTCGGCACAAACGCATTGACCGCCTCTTTTGTGCCGCGAAAACGTCGCGTCGTTTTCCAGCCGTCGCGCACGCTCCACACGCGCTCGGCCTCTAGCTCGACCACTTGATTGTCGCCAATCGAGATCATGTGAGTGCGCCAGCGGTTTGCGTGCTGGCCAGTGCGGACTGCGCTCCGAATTTCGCAGTGTCTTTGGTATTCTTGGCGATCTCCTTGAGAAAATTCTCACCGGCTGGCTGCGCGGATTTTCCAAACGAAAAGCCGATGCGTTCCAAACTGTTGACCAGCGGATCGGCAACCTTGAAGCTGGCCGCAACTTCTGTTTCGGGTTTTTCCGGTTTAAGTTGAGCCTCGGCGTCAAGCAGTTTTTTCTTGGCCGCTAGCATTGCCAAATTTTCCATGGTGCTATCTTGGCCTGCTGCTTCTGCTCCCAAAAAATTTGCCTCTGCCCCCATGAACCTGGCTCTCAGCTTGAGTATCTTTTCCTCCAGTTTTAGGCGGCGTTCGGCTTCGGGCAGGTTTTTATCTTCCATGTCCTGCACTTGCTCACTTAAGGCTTGAATTTTTGCTTTGGCTTTTCTTTGAGCTTCTTCGGCTCCAGCAACCGGCATTCTGTTTGCTTCTGCAATGCTTAGGTTTTGCGCGGCTTGGTCTGCTGCTTGCCTGTTTCGCTCGGCGTTGGCAACTTTGTTTTTTGCGTCTTCAACCGATTGCTTGTTTTGTTCGGCTAGTTCTATTTTTTCTTTAAGTCGTCCCAAGCTAAAGCTGTCAACTTGGTCGCCCATCCTAGCCTCTGCCGCTTGTAACTGTTCGCGGAGTTGGTCAAGGGATAGATCACCGGCCTGTTCGCTCATCTTAGCCTCTGCCGCTCGTAATCGCTCGCGCAATTCGTTAAGGTTAAAATCGCCGCCTTCAGCTAGGAATTTGGCGTCGGCAGCTTTTTTGGCTTCGCGCAGGGCGTTGATGTTTTCTTCCTCGGCTTTACGCTGTTTTGCTTCTTCGTTTTTTAACCGGCGAGCTTCTATTGCCGCATTTTCGCGCCGTTTCCGTTCATCATATTCGTCAATGGATTTGTCATAATCTCCGCCCTCGCTAAAAAAAGTTGGGGCTTGGTCGACAGCCTCGCTAAAGGACGCCCCACCTGCTAAAGATCCGACAATGCTGGCAGCGGCTTTTATCGGGCTTGCTGCAAAACGACCAACCAATTTTAAGAAATCCACTAAGTCTTGCAGACGGCTAATGACAAAGGACACCACCGGCGCAAGGTCGGATTGTAGGGTTTGGACAAGCGCAGAAAAATTGTCGCCCGCTTGTTTCATCGCTTCGATGTCCTCGGCAGATATGATCGGAGCTTGCGCCCCGGTTTCGTCTAGGCCCGCTTGGAAGGTAGGAATCAACTCGCCCGCGCCGCCGCCGCCAACGGTACGCAAGGCAGGCAGTAGTGCTTGCGCGTCCCCGGCTTGCACGGTGCGGGCAATGATTTTGATTAACTCATCCAGCCGTCGATTTTTTAGATCGTCCATGGCAACGCCAAGGCGAGCAAATGATTGAACAATTTCGGCATTGCCTTCCAAAGCCTCCTCGCGGGCAACGGACAACTTCTCAAACACGCCTTGAAAGGTTTCCAGCGAAGACCCTGATTGGCGGGCGGCATAGTCAAACCGCTGCAACTCGTCGGTGGAAATTCCCAGGCGGTCACTCATGTTGCCAATCTTGTCCGCGTAATCCACAACTGCTTTGCCCGCCGCCACCACCGCCGCTACGGAAAACGCACCGGCTAGTTGCCCTTTAAGTTCTGAGTTAAGGCTTTTGCCCAGCCCCTTGGCGGCTGACTCTGCCTGCTTGACGCCCGCTTGGAATCCGGACGAGTCCAAGCCCAACCGCGCTAAAATGGACATGAAGGCCATGCTAGTTTAAGCGGTTGTTAAGGCTATGCTCTAGCTCGACGAGTTTGGCACGCAGGGCTTCGTCGTCGGTGGTGTCACAGATTTTACAGTTCCCCTCCATGGCGTGGCTGGTGAAATAATCCCAGAGGCACAATCCCCAAGGCCGGTCAAGCAGTTCGGCCTCTGAGAAATTTAGCTTGCTCATCAAATAAACCTTAACGGTTTGCACCAGCGGAACGTGCAAGGGATCGTTGCTTTTCTTGTCTTGCGGCACAGAGAAAATGGGGAACGAACTGCCAGCGCGGAGGTACTCAACGAACTGCTTTGCGGCTTGCGCTGGGGAAAAACCAAGCTCTGGTTTACGCCCGCCCCACCAATAACGGGGCTGCAAACTGCGTTGCCACTTGCCGACCAGACTTGGCAGCTTGGGGTTGTCCATGTCGCGCAGGGCTTCAGCGTAAGTCTGCGAGCAAATGACAATCCCTTGAATTACATCTTCCAATGCCGGACGACCGCCCATTACAAAGGCGTTGTCAAAACGCGACAGCAACAGAACGTGGCCGAGCGAATAAGGGCGAAGCCGAATGCCCAAGACGCTGACCGGGGTTGGTATCGCGGCAAAATAGAAATCCGCGCCCATTTGAAACAATCAGGAGAGGTCGATGCCTTCCAACTTCTCTAGCGTAAGCGAAAAAGAAACCACGCCATCAACTCGCTCGTTGATCGACGCCGCCGTGACCATGTATGAGCTATTGGTCGAGGCCGCATGAGATCCTGCGACGGTAACGGTTGTTCCGATGGCGGGCAAAGTTGCAGCAGCGGTAGGCAGGATTTCAACGGTTAGGGTAGTCTTGAAATTGTAATAGACCACGTTGACTACCTTGCCGTCCGCGCCTCGGTTGTCGGCACGCTCGGCCTCGTCGCTGCGCTGGATGCTCTGGACAATCCCGCCGACCACGCCCGTTCCGGATACGGCTGCGTCTGCGTGAATGCCCCAAGTAAGTGATGTGCCTTTTTGAACGCTCATAAAATAAGATAAAGTTGGTTATCAGTATGCCTAATGATGGCCCGTTGTCAACTAGGATTTTAGATTGAGGCCGGACAGCAAGTGACGCGGAACGAAGCGGAATTTACGTGTGAATCGTCCTCGACTGATTGGCTCAACTGGCCGAACTCCACCATAAAAGCCTTGAAGTCGCTGATGGCCGCGCTCAAATCGGCGGCGGCGGTGTCGGTGGTGAGCGCGTCAAATACCGTGGCGCAACGAAGTTCATGCTGCGCCGGGGTGCTATCGGATTTATTTGAGCGCACGCTCACTACCAGTTCGACTTGTTGGATTCCGGTGAACTGCAAACCCTGCGGCGGGCTGGCCGAGGTCGCCTCGCAGATCGCGCACGGCAACGTAATGGCGTCGGTGTCGAGGCCGGTGAACACGGCGAGGCCGGTTGACGAGGCAGCGGAAGCGATAACGGCGGCGGCGGCTCGCTCGACCTTGGCTTGGACAGAGGAAAAGGGCATGGCTATTTGGTTGAGGTTTTGGGCGGGATAAATTTGTTGGCCGTCTCTTGCATTTTTTCGGCAATGTATTTGGCCATGTCTTGCGTCTCCTCGTTAAATGCGCGTTGAGTTGCTGCGACCATAAAAGCCTCAACTTTGGGCATTTTGCTTCGGTCTTTCGGAGTGGCGTTGTTTTCAATCTCAGCCGTTGGCGACAGGCTGTCTTGGGCGGGTTTAACGCGACCAACTGGACGCCCTTTGCGTCGTTCAACTGCTGAAGAACCGGCCAAACGGCGAATGGCTGGCAACCAGCCTGACCGGAAAAAGCCAGCCGAATTAACTCTAGCCGTCACAAACGCTTGCAAAAGTTCGTTTAGGTTTTTGCTTGTTTCTAATTTTCCAAGCCGCCGCAGTTGAGCAACCAAAATGGCCCGCGCACGCGAGTTCTTTTGCACCACCAGCTTTTTCTTTTTGGTTGGCTTGCCGCGCTTGCCAATCACTGCTTCGTAGGATGCGCCAAGCTCGGCAGCAATTTTGGCTCGGTCTGCTTTGGGTGTGGCGGCATACGCTTTGAACGCTACGCCCCCGGCCTTTTTGTTAATGGCTTCGGCCAAAGTCTTTGAAGTCAGCGTCACATATTGTTTTAACGCCTGGTCAAATTGACGGGTGTCAAAAGTTATGCTCATCGACAGCGGGAAGGCGTTTCCAAAGGCGGAAAAACAGGCAGCAAATTTGTCGCGCAGCTAATTTTCAGCCGGGTCAGAGCCAAATCCAGCGGGCGCAATTCTCGGCGATTGGCAAACCGAATTCGCGCCTTTAACGCTGCCAGTGCCGCCGCCTCGCGTGCGTAAGTCATCGGTTCGTCGCCACGCATTTGAGTCTGGCTTCGGTGTTGATCTGGCTCAGGTCGATTTGCTCGATCCGATAGGAGCGCGAGCGATGCACCACAACGCTGCCTCGCGCTGGGGCTGGCGTAGGCAAATCCAAAACGCGAGCCGAAATCGTCACGTCGAAGTCGTCAAGAAACCCGCCGATGTCGTTTTTGCGGCCAGCCGAGCGAAAGGTTACGGAACAAGGAATGGTGGCCCCGTTAAACGCGAAGGTTTCGCCTAACTCGGCAAAAATGTAGCTGAGGTCGGCGTTTTGTTCACTGGACAAGCTCATTTAATTTTGGTCTGCCCCGACGTTTAGGA
>Ga0194130_10004904_pt1 | contig 16607 bp, 9 predicted proteins | sample TA2KigsurfametaG_FD_160084 | JGI IMG/M metagenome (GOLD analysis project Ga0194130, IMG submission 160084) | Freshwater microbial communities from Lake Tanganyika, Tanzania - TA2015050 Kigoma 12 surface | ecosystem: Environmental > Aquatic > Freshwater > Lake | place: Tanzania: Lake Tanganyika... | reverse complement strand
GAATCATTGGTAGCGATTCGGTGACACTTGATTCGACAGCAGCAACAGGTACGTATACCTCCAAGAACGTTGGCGTGAACAAGCCGATCACAATTGCTGGCCTCGCACTTGCTGGTACACATGCTGCTCGTTATACGGTGCAAGCACCATCTGGAGTCGTAGGAACTGTCACGCAAGCGACAATCAACACGTCAGGAATCACAGTTGTTAGCCGTAATTACGATGGTACGAGAAACGCGACTTTGAACACCATCGGACATGCGCTCAGCGGTGTACTTGGAAGCGACGTCGTGTTACTTGACGCGAGCGGCTACTCGGCCACCTACGACACTGCGACGGCTGCTGTGAGCAAGGCAGTCACCGTGGCAGGTCTTGCCCTGTCCGGTACTGACGCCACCAATTACAGCGTCCAGCAGCCGGCACTAGTGGGCGCTATTAGTAAGGCAACAGCAACTGTGTCCTTCACATCGGCACTGACCGTGGTGTACAACGGGTCCTCTCGCACAGTGTCGACTGCAACGAGCCCAGGAGCACTAACAGTCAATGTCACGTATGCCGGTCGTGGGTCAACGTCTTATGCGTCGTCGGTAACGGGTCCGACAAACGCTGGTACGTACACCGTTGGCGCCACCGTTGTTGACACGAATTATCTGGGTACTTACTCGTCGAACTTCGACATCGAGAAGCAAACAGTCACTGTGATCGTCGATTCTGCGGCCCTCACGACAACGTTTAACGGTCGTTCTCGCATCGTTGGCGCGTCGACAACCCCGTCGGGCAAAGCACTTGTGGTGACGTATGCGGGCACTGGCTCGACGTCGTACGCATCGAGCACCTTCGCGCCCACCAATGCGGGTTCGTATTCAGTGACGGCAACAGTGAATGAGCAGAACTTCCAGGGTGTTGCGTCGCAGACGTTGACTGTTGCCAAAGCAGCACAAGACTCGCTGTCGATTGTGAACAGCTCGTCGGCAACATATGGTGAATCAATCGCTCTCATGGCAATGGGAGGCTCGGGTAACGGCGCGATGTCATATTCACGCGTCAGTGGTTCGTGCACGGTTGATCCTTCAACCGGATTGATGGTTGCAAGTGGTATTGGTACCTGTGTGGTGCAAGCAGCACGAGAGGCAAGCGCCAACTACGTCACAGCGACGAGCGCAACAAAGTCCATTGTTGTCAGTCGTGCACGTCAGTCAGTGTCGTTCACGTCTGCGATGCCATCGAACCCAGCGGTTGGTGACACCTACACCCCGACTGCAAGCGCCACCTCTGGCCTTGTCGTAAGTGTCCTCATCACAGCGGGGGAGGGAACGGTATGCACACGTAACGCGTCAACGGTGTCATTCATTGCGTCTGGGTCATGTGAAGTGACGGCCTCGCAGGCGGGTAGTGCCACGTACGAAGCCGCAACGTCAATTCGCCAGACCATCGTCGTCGGAAAATTGAGCCAAGCAATCACGTTCTCTCAGCCAGCACGCAAACGTCTCGGTGACCCTGCATTCATGCTTACCGCGTCAGCATCTAGCGGCCTGACTGTGACGTACTCATTGTCGAGTGGTGGGTCTGTTTGTTCTGTCACTTCCAGTGGGCTCGTGATGATCGCGGCTCTCGGAACATGTTCAGTGGCGGTGTCTCAAGCAGGTGATTCTGCGTACTCAGCAGCTGCGACCATCACTCGAGATGTTGAAGTCATTGCAGATGTTCCGAGCGCGCCAAAAATCACGTCAGTGTCTGGCGGCGATGCGATGGTCACAGTCGGGTATGCCGAGCCATCATCAAATGGCGGTTCTGCCATCGTTGGATATCGCCTCAGTGCTCGTCCAGCATCCGGCGCAACGGTGACAAGTTCGCAGTGCGACTTGGTTGCTCGCACATGTGTGGTCAACGGCTTGGTCAACGGAACGGAATACACCGTGTCGCTGTCTGCCGTTAATGCTGCCGGGGTCAGTGAGGCCGATGTCGCCCCGGGCACCACTTCGCCTGCGCCCGTTCTCGAGGCGGTACGCAATGTGGCGGGTCAGCGGGCTGATGCTTCGATGACTGTGACATGGGAAGACCCCCAGTCCTTCGGTGATGGAAGTTTCGATCGTTACGAACTTTCGATTCGCCCAGAGGATGGTGCGTTTGGCACACCGGTGACTATCCAGTCGATTGATGAAGAAGTAATGGCGATGTCACTTGATGAGCAGGTTCATCAGCTCACATCACAGTCTCGGGTGTATACGTTCAACGGACTGCTCAACACGAAGACCTACTTCGTGAAGATTGTGACAATTACAACTTCGCGACTTGCAGCTGCTGCGTCAAACACCGCTGCGGCGACGGTGCTGCCGTTGGAAGCGCCGTCTGCACCACAAGACGTGACCATTGAGAGCACCAATGGCCGAACCGCGACGATTTCGTGGAAGGCCCCGCTGTCTGACGGTGGCTCACCATTGACGTCGTATGTCGTGACGCCGTCGTCTGGAACGTGCTCCTTGGCGACTGCATTGTCGACTATGTGTTCAGTCTCTGGTCTTGCACCAGGTCAGTCATTCAGCGTCACAGTACGGGCAGTGAATGCGATTGGGCAGTCGGCATCTGCCACAGAAAGTGTCGTCATGCCCGATGTTCCAGGGACACCATCGATCTCTACTGTCACATTGTCAGGAACGTCAGCCGCAGTCACCTTTGCTGCTCCAACTCAGAATGGTGGGCGACTCATCACGAGCTACAGCATGACCGCGGTGAATTCAAAAGACACTGCAGACATTGTGCGTTGCACCACGACATCACTTTCGTGTGTCATCAACGGTCTGAAAGTTGGCGCCACGTACAACATTGCCGTCAGGGCACGAAACAGCGTCGGCGAAAGTGCCTCATCTGCGATGTATTCGTTGTCGTCGGCAGCGCCTGCACAGGCCGCACCGGCACCGACAATTTCTCGTGGTTCGGCAGCACCAACGACGGTGTGGGAGACCTACAGATCTGAAAACTCACGCGTGACTCGCGGGCTTGTTGGATTGCCACCAGCTCCCGGCACGGTGAAAGTTGCTGCAGCAGGTTCACGCACGCGAGTAATTGCGTCGGGAACGAAGGCCACAGGTGGCCCCATCACACAGGCACTCATCACAGTTGCATCCAAGACCGGCCGTACTCTTGCGCGAATCAATGTTCGTGTCAGTAGCGAAAATCCTTCGGCCACCGTCACCGTTCCTTTCAAGAGCGCAGCAATCAAGGTGTATGTGCAGTTCGCTAACGACTACGGAGTGTCAACCGGTGGGCCAATTGGAATCAACGTGAAGGAAGGCAACACATACGACTCAACTGTTGTTGCTGGCAAGCCCCAGCTGATGGGTTCAATCAGTGGCTTGCCGGTGTACTTCAATTCGGGTTCGGCTGCACTGACATCGGCAGGCATGGCCGATCTGCGCAAGATCGCAACCGAAGTGAAGCAAACGACCGGTCTTGTATACGTGACCGGATATGCCCGCCTTGATGAAGTACGCGGTTGGAAGGTTGATGTGCTGTCTCGCGCTCGTGCAGAAGCAGTTGCCAAGTACCTTGCCAAGTTGGGAGTCCGTCAATGGATTCGCTTCCAAGGCGCCGGGGCGCTGAAGTCTGACTGGGGCGATTGGCGTGACCGTCGGGTCATTGTGCACGCCGGTGGACCTGTGGGGGTGGCGTAAATGGACCACCACCAAGGTCGCTCGAAAAATCGGAGATATAAAGGAATAGCCATGTCTCGTGTAAGCACCGTTCGAAACATCCTCGTATCGCTCATTGTCGGCTCGTCCGCTCTCACAATGGCGTGGAATCAGCCGGTGTCTGCCAGCGAGACGGGCCCCAGCGGATTCAACATCGGCTTCGATTTCTCTTGGAATGATGCGGCCAACCCCGCAGGGTATTCGGCCTCATTTCTTGAGACCGACGGGGTGACCACCAATAACTGTGCTGGAACCGGACTCACTGCAAGCACTCGTACCTGCAATTTTGTCTTCGACTACAAAGTTGCCGGCGCTACCCAGGCGTCAGTGAAGCATGCTGGTCGCTGGATCACGTGGAGCAATCCCACCACGTATGTCGGTGGTAAGCCGGCAACTTCTGGGTGTAGTTCTCCAACCGCCGATTCCGGAACACTCGGCAAGGCGCCGCTCACTCTGTTTGACTGCTTCAACACCAACAGTTTCGGACAAGTCATTTACCCAGCAGTTTCAGGTGCACTAACTGAATTCCGCATGAGTGCAACATGTCTTGTTCCGAGCGGCACCACACCAATGGAGCTGTATGCCCTCATTTATGAGCTGAATGCAGATGCCACTCGTATTCCCGGAACCGCGCCGCTCGCAGCCACGTTCGTTCCGCTGACGTCATGCCCGCGTGCCACAACATGGCAAGGAAAGACCTTTCGCTCAACGGACTTTGCATATCTGACTATTCCTTTTACCGGAGTATCTCTGTCGGCAGGAAAGTTCTACGGGGTGTACTTCGCTGGTAAGGGCGTTCCCGGCACAGCCCCAATTGGTTCAGGTTCCGCTCTTGAAAGAGCGAAGCAGGCAACGACCACCACAACCATCGCTCCGACAACTACAACCACCACCACGCCATGGAGTGCATTCAAGAGTCAGCAGAACAGCATTCCGAAAACTGCCACGACATTGGCAAGAACTACTGGTACGACCCTGGTGCCCACTCTGTTGCCGACCCTCACCACAATCCCATCGGCACTGGGGGTCAACACTGCAATTAGTGCAATGTTGCCGGCAGATGAATCAAACTTCATTCTCAAATCGAACACACCTCTCACATGCGTCGGTGCTTCGTACTTCATCATCGCGGTCAAAGCAGGTACTTGCAGCATGAGCGTCGCCAAGCGATCAAATGGCGTTGTTGTGCAAACCGTACGTGCTCGCGTCGCTGCTAGTGGCGCAAGTGGTGGAGACATTGTCGCGATACCGGAGCCAACCGTCGTGTATTTCGCGAATGGCACATCAACCTTTAGACCATCTGCACCTAAGGCAATTTCATCGGCGGCGAGTGCTGCGAAGAATGCGCGCGCCGTTTTCGTCGGCGGCTTCACCGGCAACACAAGCAAAGACAAGAACAACCAAATTCGCCTCGCGCAGGGACGAGCGGTGAAAACGCGTGCAGCCCTTCGTGACGCCGGTGTGTCAGCCACCATCACAATCTGGACTTACGGCCGGACGGGGGCCGTTACCAGCGGCAAGACCGAGGTTGAACAGAACCAGAACCGCCGCGCGGTCATTTACATCGTTCCCCAGGCGGGGTGACTGCAACCCCAGTTGGGGGCGGGGCGACGGGGGCAACTGGCAGGTCATCGCACCTGGTGAGTCGAATGACATCAAGTTGTCAAAGGGTGCGAAGAAGATCACGTTCCGTGGAACCAAGGCTGATGGCTCGACGGTTGAAATTGAGAAGGTCATTGATCGTATAGATGAAAAGACCGTTGAAGTTGAACCAGTTGCTGCAGGTTCAACTGACACGTCGAACTCAACGGATGGTTCTGCGTCGTCGACAAGTAGTGACAGTGATTCTTCCGGATCATCACCGTTGCTCATTGGCGCAGCGGTCGTGTTGATTCTTGTGCTTGCTGCGGTGGCTTTGAATGGCCGCCGTAAGAAAGCAGCGAAGTAGCAGTTAGCGGTTACGCGGCAAGCCGAGATGTCGCTCGGCAATGTTGTTGCGCTGAATCTCGCTCGTACCACCGTAAATGGTGGTCACGGGCGAGTGACGCGCGTCGTAATCGATGAACCCTTCGGCAGCAGCACCATCTTCATGGAAGCCAAGCAACCCAGGTTGTGCCGCAACATGCTGGAGGGCACGAGCTTCACGTTGGTAGGCCTCGGTGGCGAACAACTTGGCCATCGACCCTTCAAGGCCAGGTAATCCACCACTTGCCGCAATCCAAGCCGCGCGCTGAGTGAGCAATGTGGACACGTGCATGTCGATTGCTGCTTTCGCCATTTCCACCTTCACTGCGGGGTCTTGCGCGAGGCCAACGTGCTGTGCCCACTTGGTGAAGTGCGTGAGCAATGGCACACCTTGGTTGGTGCCACCCATCACGCCGCGTTCGAATGCAAGAGCAACGGTCATTGTGCGCCAACCACCGTTCACTTCACCGAGGACAGCTTCGTCGCCAACGGTGACATCGTCGTACCACGTGGCGTTGGTGTGTTCACTTGCCATCGTGTGCACCGGTTTCACGGTGATACCGGGTGTGTCCATCGGCAAGATGAACATGGTGAGGCCACGGTGCTTTGGCAAATCTGGGTCGGTGCGGGTGAGCAGAATGAGCCACTTGGCAACGTGCGCCATGGTGGTCCACATCTTGGCGCCATTGATGATCCAGGAATCACCGTCGCGAACCGCGCGCGTGACAATTGATGCAACATCAGAGCCGTAGTCGGGTTCGGAGTAGCCCATGCAGACACCGGCTTCACCCGTAACAATCGATGGAATGATGCGCTGCTTCTGTTCTTCGGTTCCGACGGCATTCACAACGCCGGCAATCATGAGGCTCACGGCGATGCCGTCGTACGGGGCGCCCGCTTTTTCAAGTTCGTTGAACAAGATCCACAGTTCAATCGGATCGCCTTTGCCCATGCCAGGTACGGCGCGCTCAAGTAGACCGTGCTTTGCGAGCGCAAAGTTCAACGCAGGAAGGTCGAACGTGCCGGTGCGATGAATTTCGTCAATCGCTTCGTTGGTGACAGTGTCGGCGATGATCGTGCGCACCAAGTTGCGGTAGGCGACAGCATCAGGGGAGAGCGCGAAGTCCATCAGTTGTCTCCAAACATCTTGTCGGCCAGCGCGACGTATTCATTTCGCGGATCACCCGCGATGAGGCGCCACCCGCGTGCTCGTCGGTAATACATCTGAATGTCATATTCCTCAGAGAATCCGTAGCCACCGTGAAAGTGAAGGCTTCGGTCGGTTGCGTGAACGGCAGTTTCGCCGGCGAAGAGAAAAGCCATAGATGACACCACCTTGAAATCGGTGTATTCGTTGAATTCAGGTTCGACTACTTGCGCAACCTCAGGCTGCGACGCCCAAGCAGCCTTGTGCGTGAGTATGCGGCTTCCGTCGATGAGCCCAGGAAGATCGGCAAGTCCATGTTGAACGGCCTGGAAAGAGCCCACTGGCACGCCGAACTGGTGACGTTCCTTCACATACTGCACCACAATATCGAGCGATCGTTGGGCGATGCCTACGAGTGCTGCTGCAGTAAGTGTGTTCCATTCAGCGACGATGCGTTCGAACGACGACACATTGCCAAGAACGGTTCGGTCTCCATGACGCGACGAACGGTGGGCGAGCGGTTGGCACGCGTGGTTACGTGGGGCGACACCAGGTGCTGATGAACGAACAGCGACTACTTCGTTTCCGTCGACACCGATGACGATGTCAGCGATGGCACCAGCGGGAACATAAGACCACGTACCGTCAACAGCGGGCGTGAGCGCGACAGTGCCGATGACGTTGCCTTCCACCAAGTCAGTGATGGGGTGGGCGCGTGCCGCGACGATGTGCTCAACAACGGGGATCGGCGCAATGGATGCTCCGACAGCCTCAGCAACAATGACGGCATCACTCAGCGACGCACCACCGCCACCATGTTGTTCTGGCACTGCCATGCCGGCCACACCAAGGCCAAGTGCTTTCTGCCAAAGGTTTGCATTGAAACCCAGTGGCTCGGCAGCGCGCGCCACCTCAGCAGGCGATTCGTTGGTAAAGAACCCATTGAAGAGGTCTGCGATTGTTGTTTGATCTGCAGTGAAGCCAAGGTCAAAGGCCACGTCACTCTCCTCTCGTGTCGTGGACGACGCTAAGGCACGATGCAGTGCTATGCGAAGTCGAGGTCGTCGTGCTTCAGTTCATTGAACATGGCGAACAACTGCTTCACTTCCCACGGGCAGTTCACCTGCATGCGGTCCTTATTGATGTAGTAGTTGCTCTCAACCTGGTTCTTGTCGGTGACCAATGCCAGTTTGCGGCCCTCTTCGTCCATCAGGTTGTTGTAGTCCCAGAAGGCCTTTTCAGTGACTTCGACCGTTTTGTGCCCGTTCTTGAACATGTGCATGGCTGCCATTGCCACGTATCCGGCCCACATTTGGTACCAGGTAGGAAGCGCCACACCACCAGAGACAGGCTGTGAGTTTGGTCCGTACATGATGAAGAGGTTCGGGAAGTTCGGCACCATCATGCCGATGTACGCGCGCGGATCTTCCTCTGCCCAACGCTCGTGCAGGTTCATGCCACCGCGACCGATGTATTCAGCGGGCCACAGGTATTTGAGAATGTCGAAGCCAGTGGCGGTGACCACCATGTCAACCTCTCGCTCGGTGCCATTGGCGAACTTAATGGTGTTCTCGCCAAGTCCGACGATGTCTTCGGTGATCAATTCAACGTTGTCGCGGGTGAGCGTCTTGTACCAGTCATTGTCAACAATTGGGCGACGCAACATTGGTGCGTAGTCAGGAATAAGACGCTCGTACAGGTCGGGGCGGTTGTTGGTTTCGTTCTTGATGTAGGTGATGAGAATGTCGCGCACCGCGTCGCTCATGGGACTGATGCCACCACCTTTGGCTTGCCATTCCGGATCAGGAATGAGGTAGTCCTGGTGATACGAGAAGAGGTGCATGATTGCGGTGAAGCGACACCAGTTCCAGTAGCCAGGCATGTTCTCATTCAGCCAGTGAATTTCCGGTTCCATGGGAGCGCCGTACTTGTCGCGAGCACCCATCCATTGAGGTGTGCGTTGACACACGTACACCTGCTCGGCTTCTGCAGCGACGACCTTCAGCAACTGAACACCAGTTGAACCGTTACCAAGAACTGCGATCTTCTTGCCCTTCAAACTCATGCCAACGGGCCACTCGGTGGGGTGTACCACCATGCCTTTGAAGTTCTCTTGCCCTTTGAACTGAGGCTTCTTCGGGTTGGCGAACAAACCAGAGGCACTGACGATGATGTTTGCCTGTGAGGTCACCGTCGAGCCGTCGGGCTTGCTGAAAGTGAGATGCCAAATGCCGGCAGTCTCGTCGAAGCGGGCTTCCTTGAGTGCGTGCTCGAGTCGCACGTGAGGCCACACACCTTGCTTCTTGGTGGTGTCTTCCAAGTACTGGCGCACTTCTGCACCACGACCGAAGTACTCGCTCCACTTGTGTTTGATGTCGAACACGAACTCGTAAGACGCATTCATCGTGTCGACACGAATGTCGGGGTACTTGTTGATGCTCCAAGTGCCACCAAGCTCGTGGCGCTTTTCATACAGGGTGTAGGGAATTCCAAGTTGCTCGAGTTGAACAGCAGTTGCAATGCCATTGAAACCACCACCGATGATTGCAACGCTGAAGTCCTTGGGTACGTCTTTCTTGCCCATGCCTTCTGGCCAAAACTTCAAGAAAGGCCAATCCTTGAAACTGAGAAGCTCCTTACGGATTGCAAAGTCTTCTGCTGTATTCGTTTCTTGACCGAATGCGACGAACATGAGGTCTTTCAATTCATCGTCGGTTGGAACATTCAGCGTTAATGAGTCAATCTTTTCGTGCAGAAGATTCGTGAGTTTCTCGATGAGCGCTTCTTTGTCTTCCGGCGTCAAAGTCTTCACCGGGCCGAAGGCGCGTAACTCTTCGTCCTTGCTCGCTTGGTATGCGGCAACACGCAAGGCTGCCAAGTCTGAATACTGCACGGCCCTACGGATGTAATCAATATCGACGTTCGTCATGCGTTCCCCCTGTTTGTCATGCGACATTCCTTCGCTGTCTACACTATTCGCCACGGGGTCTTCCCGCACCAAGGGCGTGGGCGAATACTCGCGCACCTCTCCTATTGCAAACGTGAAAGAAGGGTCCTATTCACCATGCAAAAGAAATCGATGAATTAACGCGAAAAGGAGAGCAGGAATTCAAGGTCGCCATTGTCTTCGGTGGTGATGCCACCGAAGCCCGGATTGGGAATGGACCAATCGGCGAACACCACATTGATCTTGCCGGCAACGCGAACAGCGCCGTTGGTGAGTTGAGCTTCCAATGGGAAGGTCACCGACTTGGTGACCCCACGGAGTGACAGATCTCCGGTGGCATCGATAGCGAACTCGGTTCCGCTCGTCGCTGCATCGGGGAGTGTGATGGGTGATGTCAGCGTGAAGGTTGCGGTGGGGTAAGTGACGGTGTCCATGATGCGACCACGAAACTGGCTGTCACGCTTGCCAGAGTCACTCTCGATACTTGCCATGTCGACAGTGAACTCAGCGGCGCTCACCGCATTGTCGGCGATGGTGAGTGACCCTGTCACCTGGGAGGTGCGACCAACACCTTCAGTGTCTTGGCCGAACAACACCTCCTTCACGCGGTAGCCAACAACTGAATCTTGAGCAATGGTCCAGGTGCCGGATACATCACCACTGTCGGCTGAGGTTTGGTTGGTGTCAGCCGGCTGTGTTGCGGTAGTGGCATCAAGGCTCAATTCATCGGGTGCATCTTCCTTGATGAGGTTGATGTACACCCAAGGTCCGCCAACGATGAGCACGACGGCAGCAACTACGACGGCGAGTAGGGACTTCGTGCGCTTCGACATAACGCCACAGTAGGGGTGACCAACGAGAAGTGTGAACTTGTGTCACACTGAATGCTCCTTTACTCCTAGGGGGAATCGTGAATCGTCGAGTATCTGCTGTCGCGCTGTCGTTGGTCGCAGCCATGGTCGTGTCGAGTTGTGGTGGCGGAGAGTCATCATCCCGCACTCGCAACGATGCGCTCATTAGCAATACCGGCGGAGACCTTGTTCTCAATTGCTACGCGACCGATGATGAGCGGGCTCGAGCCCGCGAAGAAGCAACCACGTTCTGGTCGAATCGTCTTGAGGAACTACGGCAACAACTGGCTCGAGAGGAGGCCGTAGAAGTCATTCCTGCTCTCGACGTGAGCGGTGGTATCCCTCGCGAAGAATTTGCCGACGAGGCCTCCTACGTAGAGGCCGTCACTGAAGCGCAAGAGGCTTTCACGCGAGACAAAGAGCTAGAAGATGCACAGCGTGCGTCGAAGGAACAGGCAGTAGCTGCGTTACGAGCCACAATCGAGCAGGCAGAACGCGATCGTGACGAGGCCTTGGCACGTATTGATGATGCGCCAGCATGTGTCGGTGACCCAGGTACCGGATTAGAAAGTGGACCTCAAACAGATCCTCTGGGGTTGGCGCCACCGTGTGTAACAGCTGCCGCAGCAGACTTGGTCGGCTCGGTTGGGTCGCAGACCTTGCGCATCAGAGTGTGTGATGCAGCAACAAAAGTGTCGCTGCAAAACTATGACATCAGCTACAACTCGCTCGGTGGTTCCGAGCAGCAATTGTCTGAGGGAACTGGTCGATTTATTGCAGTCGATATCACCACAAACCAGACCACCTACAAGGCCGTGTCGTGTTCAACGAGTGGTTACATCGACTCTTCAATAATCACGGTTGATGGTCAAAACGTCTCAACTGAACGGCTCGACGAGAGTGACCAGCCAATTGTCGTTGACTTCTGCGGGGGAACCAGCCAGCCACTGACGGATCCCTCTGGTGGTGATGGTGGCACACCAACAGGTGGCGGAGACAACACCAATCAACTGCCGGTAGCAGATGATGGCGGTCTTGATAACGAAGCCATCTATGCACTCGGGCAACAGTGTGGCCAGGACGTTTCTTTCGACGTGAAAGAAGTGCTAGACGTTGACAACACCTACACCGCAAATGAAGAGTTACTCGGTGTTGCATCGTTGGCATGTGCCATTACTACTCCGCAACTTCGTCGTGTTGAGACGTACATCAAAGCCACGAACTTGGGAAATGAAGAGCCAGGCAAAGTATTTCACAATGGTGAAGACACCACCTCTACAAGTGGTGAAGTGACTTTCGTTCTCGACGAAGGAACATGGGCAGTTAAGGCCGTCTTCCGCTTGGTCTTTGAGCCTTCTGAAGGTGTGTTCACTGTGGTTGACGTGCCATCAGTCGAAAAGGAATTGGTGGTGGGACCCTTCTTCGATGATCCCAATATCTGTCGCCCAAAGTTGTTCACGTTGTCGGCAGCAGTGGATGGTGTCAAGACTCTTAGCGCCAAGTGCGACTACGTGAAATACGGGCTAATCGCAGTCACATCAAAGTTTGATGAATCGATGTCACCTGATGCTGAGTACATCATTCAAAAGTTTCCAGCACAACACAAAGTCGGTGCAAAGGTGCTTGTTCACGATGTTAGTGGTGGACGTGGATACATCGGCTATTCCCAACAACTTCTCAGCTGTGACGACGAATGTCAGTCAGACACAACCGATGACAATGTCACCCTCACTCGTACTGAAGATTCTGTTGAGTTGAAAGCAAAGGACCGTTGCGCCTCGAAGGGAGAGGGATACGACACGATGGTTGTTGCATCGCCGTTCCTCGCGTTGCAACCCGACCTTTTGTTACGTCAACAAAACGATGATGAGGCGAGGTTGTTCTACTCGTCGACTGGGGCTGGGTTCAGAGAACTATCAAACAAGTTGTCTGTCAAGAGCAGCTCACCATGGTGGTGGGTCGGTTCGATGTGCATAATCAACGGGAAGTGGCCAGCGGATGCGACTCAAGCCATTGACCCACAACAATGGTTGGTGAAGTTGTCCGACGTTCCTTCACCTGGTGACGATGAACCTGCCGCAGATACAACGTCAACGCCAGTAATCGCTCCACCAGCAACGCCGATTGCATCCGTGGTGAAAGACGGTGCACTTGTTGCTACTTCAGCGGCTACGTCAGTTGCTGTGTCGCCAAGCGCAGTGGCGGCACTTCTTGAGGAACTCAATGTTGAGTCAGCTGTTGTCGCTGTCAGCTTTGACAACGGAGCATTCATCCCGCTCTCACGGCTCACTCCTCAGCGACTAAGCGTCCCAACGGATGCAAAAGTGTTCAAGATCGCCGTGGCAAAAGCCGGTAGCGAACCAACCGTCACCGAGTATCCGGTTCAGCGCATCGAGCCTGTTGACGCAGTGACTGGCGTCGTGGCTGACGAAACCACCAGTGGAAGCAACACGTGGATATATGTGGTCATCGCAGTTGTTCTCCTGCTTCTGCTGTTGGTCATTGCCCGCCGTCGTCGCAAAGTGAGCGATGACGAAGCGTCAGTGAACTAGCGAACAAAAAAGTTCGAACTAGGAAAGTGTCTTTCCGAGGGCGTCGTATACCGGAAGCCATGCGACGTCTTCGGGGCGCTCAAGACCAGCCATGGTCAACATGGCCATGCCAGTAGGAATTGCGAATAACACCATTGCGACGAGGCGTACATCGAACACTGCGCCAATGGCACCGGCCTCTTTGGCCTTGGTGACTACGCGCTCGTACATCGCGTAGTGCTCGCGAATGCGAGGCACCAACTTCTTTCTGGCTTTCGGGTCGCGCCACGCTGCGTAATATGCCTCGATTAACAACTTCTGTGTTGCGGTTGGTCTGGTGTCGCCCGCGTTACGCGGCACGAGCCCAGCAATTTGCACGAGCCAATCACTGTAATCGGCGTTCAGAGCATTCGTGAGAAAAGTGGCATTGCTCTCGATTTGTTTGGTGAGAGCATGCTCAAGAGCGGCGCGAAACAGATCTTCCTTGTTCTTGAACCACGTGTACACAGAACCCGGAGTCATGCCAGCACGCTTGGCGATGTGAGTGAGGCGGGCCCGCTCAAACCCGACAGATGCAATTTCGTCTGTTGCAGCTTGAAGAAGCTTGTCCTGAGATGCGAGTGCCCATGGCCGACGCTTGCGACCATTAACCGTGACAACGCGAGAGGGTGACTCCGCCATGGGTGAAGAGTACCCGCCTTGTAATGCCACTGTCTCAATGGTTGAATGAGAGTTCAAATATAAGGGGGGCCACATGGCTCGAGCAATGTGGACGCGCTGTGTGCCGGGCGTCGTGGCGGTGTCGGTACTTGTGTCAATCGTCATTCGTCAGCGCCGCTCGGCCTCAAAGCACGTGGGTGCCTGATGCGCGCCCTTCGCCTCTCGATTTCAGCTGTAATTGTCCTCTCCCTTACTGCGTGTAGCGGTGGTGGAGGGTCAACAGCTGTTATCAATGAGAATGCCTCGTCTGGAATGATCCCCGAGGAGCATGGGTTCTCATTTGCCAATTTCGGTTCACGGGCCACGCCAGAAGTGTTCAATGCTGACGATCTCGTGCAAATGTTCGGTGCGCAGGCCTGTGTTGATGAGAACACAACACAGTGTGTGCCCACGGCAGAGGCCGCCTCGTGGGCGCGAATGGTGAACGAAGCTCGCGCGTCTGGTCACTGTGAAGGATTGGCTGTGCAGTCCGCTTCTCGGTTCTCCGCAAAGTCAGATCCGGTGACGGTCCGACTGTCAAATGAAGGCGACGTCACACACGGAATTATTCGTGCATTCGCCACTCAGTTTCTGCCCGAAGTGCAGGAAGCGACAAACAATTGGGCGAAGAAGTCCTTGGCAGAGATCGTCAATGAATTGGCTACCAGTTTCAAAGCAGGCAGTACCGCTTACACGCTTGGTGTGTACACCGACAAGGGTGGCCATGCCGTGCTGCCATATGCCATTCAGTTCCCCGAGGACGAACTTGCCGTCATCAAGGTGTACGACTCAAACTGGCCAGGCGCCGAGCGATATGTCGTCATTGATCTGAAAGAGAAGCAGTGGTTCTTCTCGTTCAATGGCAAGGACCCCAAAGCTGACGAGTGTGCATGGACCGGTGGCGAAGGCGACATGGATCTCACGCCAATGGATGTTCGTACTTCGGCAACGTGCCCCTTCTGTGGTGACAAGTCCCAGGTTGCCAAGACAGTTCTCTTGATTCGCTCAGTCGACACTGATTGGTCTGTGAAGACAAAGAACGGAACGTTCAGTCCCGCTGACTCGGCAGAAGTCGATGGAGTAAGTGGTAAGGCCATTCGAACGGCTACTTGTGAAGAAGTGGTACGAATTCCTGAGTTCGTGCTTCTCGCCGATGAGCCTGAGATTGAACTGGTGTTGCCCAATACATCATCGGCATACATTTCGAACGGCACGTCGATGGTGGAAGTGAAGACAGAGGGAAAGAAAGACCGTGCTCCGGTCAAAATCACCCGCGATCGCATTGAGGTGAAAGACCCATCGACAAAGTTGACTGTCGCCAACAACAACCTCGCTACAACCGTGAGTGCAGATCAGTCTGTGGTCCTCATCGAAGACACTCAGATAGTGGTGGAAGTGAATGTGGGCGGCGAGACACAACAAGTGGTTGTCGATCAGTCCAAGCCGCAAGTGGAAGTATCGGTTCAGAACGGAACAGTGCAACAGACAACGAACAATCTTGGTCTTAACGAAGTCGTCACCGTGGTGGCTCCAGAGCTGACGCCACCAGATGTGAAGGGTGTGTTGCCACCAACGGCAGATCGTGACCTGAACAACACCAACTACGTGTCGCAACTAGCGGCCGAGGCGTCAACTCGAGTTCGGAATGCAACACTTGAGACCTCTACGACAGTTGTTGAGTCAACTACGACGTCGTCGACAAGCACTACGACGTCAACAACTACAACGCTGCCGGTCGGTGCACCGAAGACGGTGCCGGCAGAGTCCACAGTTACTGCGCTACCACGCCCCTCAACACCTCTTGTAAGTTCATCGAGTCTTCAGCCAGGTCAGGCAACAACAGTGACAGTTGGTGGGTTTGTGCCAAATGAATGGGTCCAATTGATTGTTGCTTCAACTCCGCAAGTACTCGACACAGAGAAGGCCGATGCATCTGGTCGTGTGACATTGAGCAGCGCACTTCCGAGCAGTCTGGGCTCTGGGTCACATACTCTGGCGGTGTACGCACCCGTGAGCAAACGTGGATTCAAGCAGTCAATAACAGTGGCTGCCCCGACAACCACTGTCACGTCAGTAGCAACTCTGACGACGCCGACGACGACCATCACGTCGAGTCTGAACACGTCAACGCAGACGACGGTACGGACGTCAACCTCCACAACAAGCACCACTCTTGTCTCACAGAATCAGTCGCAGACAACTTTGCCGCCGACTACAGCTGCACCGACGACAGCCGCACCGACAACTGTTGCGCCAATTCAGATGGCCACTTTCAAGGTAGTCGTGATTGGATCAATCTCAAATTTGCGTGTGGACATGGGATCATCGGCACAAGAGTGGGATCAGGTGTGGGATGAGTGGAACTGTGTGGGTGTCTCAGGATGCCAGAATGCAACCGCGAGTGTGCCCCTCAACGATTTCCTCTTTGTGCGAGTGAGGAATGCTGCTGGAAAGTATGTGTCATTCGGTCCTGGGGCAGGGAGCAGTTCGATTCAGAGCAACGATATGTACTACCCATCGTTTGAACAGCGTCGATGTGGACCTTCGTACTCTGGTTGGTCTGACCAGAGCAAGATCTGTGTATTCACTGTTGACCTCTCTTAGATGTTCGGCTGGGCCGCTCTGATCAGGAACCAATCTGGTCTCCGCAATCGTCAAACCTTCGTCGGCCGGAGGTCGGCACCTCTAAATTGAGGTACGTCCAAGGGGGTCACATGGGTTCCATCAAGAGGGGATTAGCCACGTTGATGGCTGCCTCCTGTCTGGTGGTGTCTGCAT
>Ga0194130_10004898_pt1 | contig 16622 bp, 24 predicted proteins | sample TA2KigsurfametaG_FD_160084 | JGI IMG/M metagenome (GOLD analysis project Ga0194130, IMG submission 160084) | Freshwater microbial communities from Lake Tanganyika, Tanzania - TA2015050 Kigoma 12 surface | ecosystem: Environmental > Aquatic > Freshwater > Lake | place: Tanzania: Lake Tanganyika... | reverse complement strand
CCTCCGGGCTCCTTCCGCAGCCCCGGAATCGTGTTTGTTTTCTCTCGACATCGAACATCTCCTTTCGAACATTTTCTCTATGAAATGTCCCAGGGAGCTGTCCATCAAAATCGCGGAGCGGGAGAAGTCCAGTACCATGGGTACCGCTCTGCCCTCCGGGTAAATAAAAGAAAGAACTACGCGGCCGAAGCTTTATTTTGCTTCGTGCTCACGAAAGACGCACGCTGGTGGACCGAAGATTCGCTGGAGCCCATCGGAGTCGAAGTTGGCGAGACTTCGAGCTTCTTCAGTGCGTCCAGAACAATACTTCTTTCCTCTGTGCGGCCTTGTTCTTTCAGTTGATTGTCGAACTGCCTGAGCAGTCCCGACAGCGCCTGTACGTCGGCGCGAACGGGTCGTTGGTTGGACATATCTAATGCTACTAGCGTCTTCGCATTTCGGTTTGGATCATTTCTCAAATTATTTTTTTCAGCACTAAGTAGTTTTAGTCCGACCGAATGCGATATCGCCCTCGCTTCAAAGCTTGCTTGGATCGATCCGCCAGAGGTTTTGCTGCCTCAAATTGGATATCCAAATAGACATATGACCATAGCGTATGGCGTCTCCACCGGGTCCGACCCACTGCTTAGTCACCGTGTTTGTCCTGGCATCAATAAACGTGATCGGAATGTCAAAAACCGTCACCCAAAGCCCACCACCACCAAAGCTCACCTCACCGCCACCACCTGGAATTCCTGCCTCAATTTTCGCCAGAATGGCATCCGTTTTCGCGTCTACGCGAGTCACCGTGCCGTCCCCTTGGTTTACAGTCCAAACGCTGCCACCGCCCGCCGTAAGGAACCGTGGCTGGGGTCCTACTTCGATCTCTTTGAGCACCGTGTTTTTCTTGGCATCGACCTTCACCAATTTGCCACTCTTGTTGGCAGTCACCCACACAGCACCTTGAGAAAACTCCACCGCAACACTCCCGGCAGGCACGGTAACTTCGGCCTTCACCTGGTTGGTTTTCGGGTCGATCCTCGTTAGCACACCCTGTGCATCGCTAACAATCCAAATGGAATCCTTGCTTACTGTCACGCCGCCTTCGCTATCGGCCGGGCCAACAGGAATGGTTGCGACGACCTTGTTGGTCTTCATATCGACGCGCGCGAGCCCCTTGCCTTTACCTGTTCCACGCTCGCCGCAAAGCGGCACCCACACGCTGCCGAATCCCGCTGTGAGTCCAGAGCAGGGCCGCGGACCCACCTCGACGACAGCCACCACCTGGCTGGTTTTTGCGTCAATCCGGTGGACGGTGTTCTTCGGACCGTTCGATACCCAGACCGCATCTTTGGTGACCACTTGCCAGTCTGGTACTCCCGGTACGCTGATCTCGGCTACGGGCTTGATCGTGTCCATTCCGCGCTTGACTCCAGGAGTACTAATACCTGGTCGCACCACCCTCGGCCCGCCGGGTCCCTTCTTTTTGAGAGCCGCTTCCTGGGCCATCATCATCGCGCCTGCCAGCGCCACCAAAGCAAGTGTCTTTTTCATCTCACTGATTCTCCGTGCGCCACTACGGCGGTATCTGCTTCCACCGCGCGGCTGAATTTCATCACCATCACAAACCCAATCCAACTCAAAACGGGCGGCACCAGCGTATCAAGACCAGCCCATTCCGCTGGCGCTACAAAGTGCGCAATCAGCCGGGCACTGGTTCCCGTTACGATTGCCGCAACGGCCGCCTCCGCCTTGGCGGTCCGCGAGTGCACACCATAAAAGAGCGGCACTACACAGCCCGCAAATACAATGTCGAATGCAATCACCAGCAGGATCCCTGGCTCAGGCTTCACATACGCCATCAACCCTGCCAGCATCGCCGTCGGGATCGCCATCAATCGCGATATCGTCAACATCTTCGCGTCATCAACCGGGGTCTCGCGGTAGCGCTCGAACAGGTTACGAGCGGCAACGACGCTCATCACCAGCATTGCCCCGTTCGCTGTTGACATCGAGGCCCCCAGTACGCCGATGAACACCATCACACCCACCCAATACGGCAACAATCCGTTTGCCAGAGTTGGCAGCACCATTCGCGCGTCGTCTACCTTCGGCACCAGGCTCACGCTATACAACCCCATCACGGTCGCGCAGCCTCCTACCACCAGCGTCAGCACAGCCGCGTAGTAGCAAGCATTTTTGGCAGTCTTTCCGCTCTTGGCACTGAACACTCGTTCCATGAAATCGAGAGCCATCGCGTTACCCAGCGCGAGTGACAAAAAGCCGGCCCAGTTCGGCAAAGCCCCGGCACTCAACTTGGTCAGCGCACTGACATCCAACTTGCCCGCCGCTACGGCCGCGTCCATCGGCCCGGTCCCATGAGTTACCAGCAGGTAAACTGCCGCGGAGATAAAACCAACCAACGCTACATGAATCTGGAAGAAGTCCGTCCAGATCGCAGAATAAAGCCCACCCGCCATTGTGTAGGCCAGAATCACAACCGTACCCACAACCAGCGCCTGCGTATAGCTAATCCCGCTCACCACACTCAAGATCCAGGCGACCGCGCTGAGATTCCCTGCAATCAACACGGTGAAGCACACGAGCGTCACAACGCTCACCAGCAACTCCGTACCTTTACCGTAGCGACGGTAGAAAAACTCAGGCAGTGTCAGCAAGTCCATTTCGTTGAGCGGCTGCGCCAGGTACTTCCCCACCACCAGAAGACTGACTGCCAGCCCCAACGGTATCAGCAGACCACCCCACAAATTGCTTGACCACACTAGGGACACGTTACCCAACGTCGCATTCCCATCCACCGCTTGCGCCAGCAAGGCCGTCCCCACAACCAGAAACGGCATCGACTTCCCACACACCGTATACCTCTCACTTGACCCGCGCACCTGCGTATACGTATACAAACCGATCGCCAGGGAAATGGCCATAAAAATGACCACCGGCCAGAACATCGCTGTCATTGAGTTTCGCGCTCCTTAAGGGTTGTTCCAGCGAGGGAAAGAAGCGCTCAGACGGGGAGACTCAACCAAATTAACAAATCATGGGGCCAATCGCCGCACCTTATGGACCTCATCAATAATATGAAAGCGCCTGTGCCCGTCCCCGGCCAGATGCAGCGAATCCAGTTCCACCACATCCACCAGCAACACAGCAAAATTCTGGTAGCCGACCTCGCTCTCTTCTTCGGTTGGTCGCCGCCGCTCGAGGCCTGGGGGGAACACATTTGGGGCATCCCAATCAATTTCCATTCCCGGCACCGAGGTGGCCAAGTAGGTCCGCTTGCTCATCGGCAGACACCGATCCCAGGCCGAGCGCGCCACAGCATCATCCGTGTGTAGCATCGCAATCCCCCTGACCCGCACCTGCCACTTGCCCGGCCCATCGTAAAACACCACGCCCACCACTGGCTGCTTCTTGAACTGGGCAAACTTCGGGCTTCGCCGGTCAATATGAAAGCGCAAGATTCGCCGCTGTTCGTCAGCCTCTCGCAAAGTCAGCACGCGTCCCGAAGGGTAACCCTCCTCGTCCACACTCATCACCACAGGCTGCCGGAATGGGTGCGCGCGCTCTCGGGTGGCTCTTTCAAATTCCGCCCAACACAAGCTTCTTTCGTCTGTTGTCATGGCTTCGTTGCTACCCCGCAAATGTGTGGCCCCGCCAACCACAAAGGCAAATGAAAATGCTCTACTTCTTTGATAGTAAGTCCCGCCTCACAAATCAAGCGCAAAGTCTCGCGGTTTGGGTGACAACCTCCTGCGCAGCAGCGCCAGGCAGGTAACCATCGATCCTGCAACCGCCGCAATGGGCTACCTCGATCCGCTGCCACATGCTCCACAAACACCAGCTGGCCGCCAGGGCGTAAAGAGGCAAACAATCCTCTCAGTACTTCTGTAACTTCTTCAACACTGCACAGCACCAAAGAGCAAATCGCCGCCTCATACTCGCCCGGTTGCGCTCGATACGGTTCGACGAGCAATCGGCCCCCTTCCGGAACAGCGATGTTCCGGGCCAGCCATCGGTTCGGCTCATAACCCGTCCAAACGACATCTTGGGCCAGGTACTGCAGATTTACCCCATTGCCCGCTCCGATCTCCAGCACTCGCCCCTTCAAGCCACAGAGCAGCGCACGTTTCCGCTCAGCTACCATTGGCTCGTGAAACCGGCTCGCCAACCTCATCAACCAGGCGAACCACATTTACTTCAGCTCAACTGTGACCGTCCGATAAGGCAACTTTCCTTGATTGGTCAGCTGCGGCGCGGCTTCACCCTTGTCGTGCCAGATCACCTCTCCTGCTTTTCGTTTGCGAATGGTGAGTTCACCCGTCACCGGATCCTTCCGCTCGTAGGCGCAGTCTTCCAAAAAGATGATGACCTGGTCCGTTTCCCTCACACCAGATTCACGCGGAACTCCAGGTAGATAGGTCGTTTCCACGACTTTCACTTTTCGATTTTCCAGCACGGTTTTCACTGGCAGCGCGGCCGACAACAGCCACCCGCCCATAAATGCAGCTAATATCAGCAGTCGCGAATTTTCCATAACGGTTGCGATTATGCTAACCTAACAGTCGAATAAAAGGTTGATTAAGGAACGAAGAGGAGTACCCCCCTTTAATGGCATTGGCAGTTGAAGCGAAAAAAGAAATTGTGGCGGTAAACGCCCGTCACAAGAAGGACGTTGGTTCGACGGAAGTACAGGTTGCCCTGCTGAGCGCTCGCATTACGCAGCTCACCCAGCACTTCCAAACTCATAAGAAGGATCACAGCTCACGCCGTGGTCTTCTGTTGCTCGTCGCGCAGCGGCGTAAGCTGCTCGACTATCTGAAGGGCCGTAATCCCCAACAGTATCAGGCACTGATCGCAAAGCTCGGGATTCGCAAGTAACCAATTTAAAACCAATCCAGCAGCCGGAATTCGCTTCTCCGGCTGTTGTTGTATTTGGGGTATAGCCTGATCTCTCCTTGATCTGATTCAAGACCACCGCGTCCTATCGTAGCGACGCGCTCAGGAGGAATCATAGATGATTCACACAGTAGAAATCGATCTCGAAGGTCATAAGATTACCATCGAGACCGGCAAGATGGCCAAGCAGGCCAATGGATCGGTCGTCATCCGGTGCGGCGACTCGGTCGTCCTCTCGACGGCCTGTTCCAATCTCAAAGCCAAAGAAAACCAGAGCTTTTTCCCGCTCACCTGCGATTACCGCGAATACACTTACGCCGCTGGTAAGTACCCGGGTGGCTACATCAAGCGTGAAGGCCGCATGAGCGAAAAGGAAACGCTCAATGCCCGCCTTATGGATCGCCCGATCCGTCCACTGTTCCCCGAAGGCTACCTGAGCGACACACAGGTTGTTGGTTATGTGATCTCGGCTGACCCCGAGCGCGACCCTGGCATCCTCGCCCTTTCCGGTGCAGGTGCGGCCCTCGCCATTTCCGACATCCCCTTCCATCACTTGCTCGCCGGTGTCCGCGTTGCCGTCCTCGATGGCAAGCTGATCGCTCTGCCGTCCTACGACGAAGCCAAGCGCGCCGAGATTTCGATCGTGGTTGCGGGCACCGAAGCTGGCGTTGTCATGGTCGAAGCCGGCGGTTTTGGCGCCCCGGAAGCCGATGTCGTTCGTTGTGTTGATTTCGGTCTCGAATGCTGCCGCAAGATCATCGCCGGCATCAAGGAACTCGTTTCTAAAGCTGGCAAAACCAAGCGCGTCTTCACGCCGGCCACCTTTGATCAGTCGACCTATGACGCGATCGAGAAGGCCGTCAAGACCGACCTCACCGACGCCCTCGACACCAAGAAGTACACCAAGCTCGATTCTTACGCCAAGGTCGACGAATGCAAGGCCAAGGCCAAGGCTCTGTTTGAAGGCGACACCGACGAACTGAAGGCCAAGCAGGCTGTCGCTGGCAAGTACTTCGACATGCTGAAGGAAAAGATCTTCCGCGAAGAGATGCTCGACAAGCGCCGTCGTCCCGATGGCCGCGCTTTCGACGAAATCCGCAAGCTCGAAATGGAAGTTGGCATTCTGCCCCGCACGCACGGATCCTGCTTGTTCACGCGCGGTGAAACGCAGGCCCTCGTCACCACGACGCTCGGCACCAGCGACGACGAACAGAAGATCGAAATGCTCGACGCCTCTGAAACCTCCAAGCGCTGGATGCTGCACTACAACTTCCCGCCCTTCTCGGTCGGGGAAGTCGGCTTCATGCGTGGCGCTGGTCGCCGCGAAATCGGCCACGGCAACCTCGCCGAACGCGCCATTGCGGCGGTTCTTCCTCCGCCTGAAAAGTTTGGCTACACGCTCCGCTGCGTCTCTGACATTCTTGAGTCCAACGGTTCTTCATCGATGGCCAGCATCTGCGGCGGCATCCTGTCGCTGATGGATGCGGGCGTTCCGATCAAGGCGCCCGTCGCTGGTATCGCCATGGGCCTAGTCAAGGAAGGCGACAAGTACGCCATCCTCACCGACATCGCCGGCGCTGAAGATCATTACGGCGACATGGATTTCAAGGTGGCCGGCACACGCGACACCATCACCGCCCTGCAGATGGATCTCAAGATCCAGGACGTCTCGAGCGGCCTCCTCACCGAAGCTCTTGAACAGGCCCGCCGCGGCCGCATTTTCCTGCTCGACGCGATGGACCAGTGCCTCGCCGAACCGCGCAAGGAAATGTCTGTCCATGCTCCTCGCATGTACCAGGTCACCATCCCGACCGACAAGATTCGCGAACTGATCGGCCCCGGCGGCAAGGTCATCCGCGGCATCGTGGAGCAGACCGGTGCCAAGATCGACGTCGAGGACGATGGCACAGTGAAGGTCTTCGCGGCCGATTCTGTCGCCGCCAACAAGGCCCTCACGATGATCAACAACATCTGTGCCGTGGCTGAAGTGGGCAAGACCTACCTCGGCACCGTCACCCGCATCGCTGACTTCGGCGCATTCGTCGAGATCATCCCTGGCACCGACGGCTTGCTGCACATCAGCGAAATCAGCGAAGCCCGCGTTCGCCAGGTCCGCGACGAACTCAACGAGGGCGACCAGATCATGGTGAAGGTCCTCGGCGTCGAAGGCAACAAGATCAAGCTCAGCCGCAAAGCTCTTCTCAAAGAGCAGCGCGAGAAGCTTAAGGGCACCGCTGGCGCTTAACCTTCAACGAGTCAAGTGAACGACAAGCCCGCCGCCTCCAAGCGGCGGTTTTGCATTTCAACGGACAACTTTTCATACACTTTAGTGAAACGATGATTTCTATCAGGCTCAACCCGGCAATCGAAGATCGCTTGACTCAGCTTTCCAAGAAGACGGCCCGGACGAAGACCTTTTACGCTAAACAACTCATCGAGAATCATCTGGATGATCTTGAGGACCGCTGCCTGGCTGAATCTCGCCTTGAATGCCGCCAACCCGCTATGAAAGCTAGCCAATTCAAGAAAGCACTTGGCGTGGGCCATTCTTAATGGAGAATATGATCTGCGAGATCGAGGATCGACGCCTAATTGTGTTGGTAGTCGCAGTTGGATATCGAAGCACTGTCTATAGCGATCAGGCGCTCGCTTTTGGTGTAATCTTGAGCTACGTGCACCTGTAGCTCAGCTGGATAGAGCATTTGGCTTCGAACCAAAGGGTCGGGGGTTCGAATCCCTCCGGGTGCACCATCTAAATCTTTCAATTTCAATTGATTGCCATTCGCAAGCCCAAGTCAGCACTTGGGCTATTTTCGTTACTGTGCCCGTTTTTGTGCCCGGTCTGCTCCTCTTCAGCCTTCAGCACTGCCGCTCGAACAGTCTCCCAAGAGGGGTGAACATAGCGACGGGTCGTGCTGAAATCGCTATGCCCCGCCAGATGCGCCAGCGTATAAGGGTCCATCACTCGCGCCCACCGCGTAAGCCTGGTATGCCTGAACGTGTATGGTACGAACTGCGCAACGCCAGATTTCGCGATCGCGGTTTTGTGGCCGCGCTTGATGCTGCTTTGGTCAATGTGTCCGCTCTTTGTTGGTGCAGGGAATGCCCATTCGCCGCCTATGTGCTCCCGTCGCCAGTCGAGAATGACCTTCACTCGGTTGGAAACTGGAACAACTCGCCGCGCGTTTGCCGTCTTGCCGTGGGCGATGCGCAAGCTCTCACCGTGAACCTCTTCCCAGCGAAGCCGATAGGCTTCCTCGGGTCTCAGGCCGCAGTCCAGTAGCACCAGCGCGAGGTGATAAACCATGTATGGGTCGCGCGGCGGTAGTGGGGTCTCGCCTCGCAGCGTTGCCCGTATTCCCTGCTTTGCGGCCTCATACTCGGCCAAGGCTTGATCGCCCACTCCTCGGGCAGCGTCAAGATATGCCACCTCCTCGGCGGACGACAGAACGCGATCCCGTCTTCGTTCGCCTGGAAGTAGCGCCACCTTGGGCAATGCCCTTGAGGTCTTCTCCCACTCGGCTGCCAGCTTGAATATGCGCCGAAGGACTTCAAGCTTCCGATTCAATGTGGAAGTCTGATAGTCCATACCGCGAAGGCGTTCGACGTATTCGTGAATATCCTTGGCCGCTATGCCATCAAGGCGGTGCTTGCCTAACGATGGGAATGCCTTGAGTGACTGAATGCCACTGCGATAGTAGGCCACGGTCGAAGGCTTTGCGGAGAATCGCGTCTGGATGTACTCGAAGAACTCTCCCTCAGCAAAGTCGATCAGGACAGGTGCCTTCTTCGCCGGCTTGATGCCCACCTCGCCCTTGGCGAGTGCTGTCTTGTGGGCCGCTTCCATTTGTTCGGCAACGCGCTTATTGCCCTGCTTTGTGGGACGGCGAATCTCCTCGCCATTCCATCGGAAGCGGTACCACCAGACCTCGCCACGCTTGTAGACGCTCATGCGCCCTCCGGCGTCTTGGCGGTGTCAACCGCCGCAATGGCAGCATCAAGGGTTTTGCGATAGCGCCTCGCGAAAACCTCCAAATCACCTTGAAGTTCATCCATTGCGCCCTGCAGGGCTTGGGCATCTTTGAGAATCGAAGCGGCGTCCAATAGGTTGCCTTCGTACAGGTAGAGTAGGCCCACAACGAAATTCTCGATCGGGGTTGTTTCTCCGCCGTGGTTCTTCCAGATCTCTTTGAGGGTCCGGTGCGTTGCCAATTCCGTTTTTTCCAATTCGGTTGCCTTGCCGTCGGCACCTATCAGCACTCCGTGACCATTGCGCACGGCATCCGCCGCAATCAGCGCCGCTTCGAGCTCGGCATCGTTGAGGGTCTCGAAGGGTCCGCCCTCCTCGAAGATGGCACCGCCAGGGCCGCACTCGCAACCACCGTCAATTACGCTCCAATCTTTGTCCAAAAGTGGCATATGATTTCTCCTTTGTTTGTGTTGTGAATATGCGCCGCCGCGCCGTCTCGCGGTGCCAGCGGCAGGACGTGAGAGACGGGTCGCCTAGCCGCGTGTGGTGCGGTCGCTGAGACTGAAAACTTGTTGGGTATGCTTGCCCGATTGGGCAGGTGGAATGGGAAGATAACTAAAGGCCATTTCGCGCTTACCTCGCGGATTGGTTTAGAGCATCGGAAGGATTGGCGTCCTTCCGATGCTCGCCTAAAGAGTATCACAGCCAGCCCTCCAAGAAAATTCCAGAATCCCTGAGACAATTCCTAAGCTCGCGCCACTATCACCATGCATCTCGGCGCAAAAATGGAGGTGTGAATTCATGGTTCATCCCTCGGAGCGCCACGAGGGAAAAAGGATTCTCCCAGTGCAGCTCCCACCCGATGTCATCGAGATATTTTTCTTTCTCTCCGCTATCGCCTTGCGCCTCGGACGCACCAGTAGCGGTTCCGATGATCGCGTGTGGCGACGCGAACGGGACCGCTACCCCAATTTCCACTGTAAGGACTAAGCGCCATGCGCCCGCCACTGTCAAGCGCATGTGGGAAAGTCTTTGCGATAGCGGCGGGGTGTACGCGCCTCATCGTACGGTGTTGCTAATGATTGCTCAGACTTTCTAATGACCCCCAAAGGGTAATCAGCGGGACACGCCGAAGGGTCGCGTGATGCCAGCCCAGGAGACCAACTACCAAGTTCCTGAGCCCTCATGCCGCATTCTCCCGAAACATTGTGACTCTCGAATCGAACAAGATGTCTACAGCCCCAACTGGCCCGCCGCGATGTTTCTTCACCGCCAGCTTAAACGCCTTCACGGGGTTGGACACGTTTCCCGGCTCCGCTCGTTTCGCCACAATGAACAGCACAATATCGGAATCCTGAGCGATGGCCCCAGATTCCCGGATGTGATGAAGCCCCGGCTCTTGCCCTTCCGATGCCGCCTCCGATCCTTTGTTTGACCATTGCGCCAAACTCAGCACAGGAACGCGTAGAGCCATCGCCATTCGCTTGATGCTTCGAGATATGGCGTCCACTGCCTCCGTCCGGTTCTGGCCCTTAGCGCCCCCCGGAATCAGTTGCAGGTAGTCCAGCACGATCAAGCCGATGCTTCGCCTCTTCTGAAGGGCCTTCACCTCTCCCCGTATAGCGTCCACCGTCAGCGCCGAATTGTCGCAAAGGTAGATCCCTGCCTTTTCAATCTCGGCCACCGCGCGGGCCAATGCATGTCTCTCCGTCTCGCTTGCCGTGCCTTGCTGGATCTTTCGGCCCGATACTTCCGCAATGCTGCAAGCCATGGCCCGGACTACTTCGGCCCCGCTCATCTCCATCGAGAATACAGCCACGCCCACGCCTTGCCGTGCGGCATCAATCGTAATCTGGCGTGCCAAAGAGCTTTTACCGCCGCCCGTGCCGCCTCCCAAGGTGATTACCTGTCCCGGCCTGAACGTCGGCACAATCTGAGCCAGCGGCGGAAACAGCACGCGGACGCCTTCGGTGGACGCCTCCGCAAATAGCGCGTCGAGCCCACCCACTTCGTTCACAATCTCCTGTGCAGACTTCAGCCATCCGCCTGAGGCTGTTGGGATTGCTTCTAGTCCGGCTTGTAGATCGGCCACCAACTTCGTCGGCTCCTCCGTGCCATTCATAGCCCGGAACTTGATTTGCTCCGCCGTCTGGAGGATATGTCGCAAGCCCCGCTTCTTTTCGAGAATTGCCAAATAGCCTTCCGAATTGAGAAGCCTTGGAAGCCCTTCAGCCAACTCCGTCAGATACCGCAATCCGCCAATGGCTTCGATCCCTCCATGGTCCATCGCATAGCGCGCTAGCATGATGCGATCAACTTTCCCATCGCGTTCGTAAACTGCCCTTACTGCCTCTAGAATGCGCCTGTGAAAGTCCAGAACGAAGTGGTCCGGCGTTAGCCTAGGCAACAGCCCTTCGGTCGATTCTCCGCCCTCTAGGACGCAATGCAGAACGAACCGTTCACACTCCAAGTCAGCGGGTAGAACATCTTCAGTCAAAGGCCACCTCTTCCAGATATGGGGTTTCATCTTGTGCGGGCTGTGCCGCCGTGGGATAGTCCAGCCAGCGCCGATCCTGAAGGAACTTCACAGGCGACGGCACAAACTTCCCGCCATCGCTCCGCCATTGCTCAGAGACAAGCCACCGCTCCAAGCCCTGCAACACTCTAGCCTCTTCCTCAGGGGAAATCAGACTCAGCCAAGTTTGTGCTGCTAGGTTCATTTGGATCTTCTTCGGGTACCGATCAAGGAATTGACGGACGGATGACCGCGAACCGTCTCCGTCTCCGTCTCCGCCTCCGTCTCCGTCTCCGTCTCCGTGCGCGGATGACCGCCGTGTGTCGGTCACTTGACCGTCCTCTGACTGCCGCATGACCGTCATCCGTCTGTCAGGTGGCGGATATTTGGATATTGCCGCGCGTGTTCGTTGGTTGAACTTGAGGATTTCCAGGTATGGCTTTCCATCCACCTCGTAGCGATGGATAAGCCCCGTTCCGGCCATTTCCGCTAGGCATAGCTCGATTGTTTCGGGTGGGAAGGCCTCAAGCCTCAGGGGGAAGGCCGAAGCGCGTATAACCGCCGCACGGCCATCGAACCGCCCGAAGTCATCCGCCACCGACATCAGCCGTCTGTAGGCTAGCTCTGCCTCAATCGACAGTGCATTCACCGACTGGGAAGTAAGGATATTAGCTCGCACGAGTCGGTTCGGCATTGGCAAACCCCTCATTTCTCCGCTCGCTCATCGCCTTCTTGACTGCCACCGCAAAATCCCTTAGGGCCTTTTCTGTAAACGTCGGCTCCGTGCTGAACTTCGGCGAGAGCGGTTGCCCGGACCTCATGGCATCTCGGGCCATGCTGCGAAGCTGACTAGTGCTGTATCGAAGCCCGTGCTTTTCCCGAAGGATGCGCGACGCCTCCGCCGCCGTGGATCTAGGCATGGGCCACCACCTTGGCTTCGAGCCACGCATCGATGGCTTCAATTCGGTAGCGGACAAGCGCTCCGATTTTGAGGAAGGGTGGGCCTCCGCCGACATAGCGCCAGCGGCGGACAGTGGCCAGCGATACGGATAGCGTCTTGGCTACTGTCTTTTCATCGAGTAGAAGGGAATCTTGCAACATCCTGATTGCTCCATGTCGCCGGATGCGACGCTATCAGGATCGTGAACAAGGTGAGTGAATGTCAGTGAGAATCAGCGGGAATTTTTGGGAGAATTCAGGAACGTTTCAAGGTTGGGCACATCCGCTGGCGTCACTTCCTTTTTTCCTATCTTAGACAACGCAGCGCAAATGCTGTGCCAAGTCTCTATTCTTCCGGGTCGTTCGCCATCGAGAATGTCATTAGTAGTGTTCTTGTCCGGTCCCCCGAATGCACTCAACCTATTGGAACTGACACCCAACTTCATCATGGTTTGCGTGAGCCACTCCACTGGGGTCTTGCTGGTTCCGGTTTCGATAGGCGGAATCCCGTGTACACGGCCATACGACTCCGAAAGTGCATACCCTTCATACTCACGGCACTGGCTTATTGATTTCTCTGCGATGTTGTCCACGCAACACTCTACATACGCCCGTTCTGGATATAGACTGAACGGCGCAGAAGGCTCCTTCCAGTCTCGCCATCTAGGAATGTACAAACTCTCGGCCCAAAGATCATGAGGCCGAATTGCACCAAAATTGTTACCGTAGCCGGGCCATGTGGCTTCTAACAAAAGCCCGCCACGAATCACTAATCTTTCAAATTCGTCTGTACGCTTATCCGCCCACTGCCACTGTTCTTGTTGGTTCACTGTGTTCGTGGGTACTCCTCTGAATTCAAAACTCCACAACGCTGGTATTGGGTCAGGGTCATGAGGCCCTTTCCTTAAGATGCATTTCAAGAACTCTTTATCTGGATAGGCCTCAAACTCGCTTCTGAGGCGTGCCCATTCAGATGCGAGCCAAACTGCATACTTGATGTCCTCAAGAGCTTCCATCGCCACCTCCGCGATACCTGAAAGTAGATTGACCGCCAGCGCGTCAGGTTCACGCGCGTTCACCCCGTCGGGCTAGGCGGCCTCACCCGAAAACGTAGCACGGGAATAACGTTCGGGAAAGGGGTACGCACAAAATCAAAAGGCCACTGGTTCCGAAGCGCTCCGAAGATATCCACGATGGCCATCTCAAGCGGCTCGTGAGTTCTCAGAAGCGAGGTGCGAGCCCAAAGGCTCAGCAACGGCCAATGGGTGGGCAATGAATTCCCCTATTCCGTATCTTTCGCATCAGGCGATACTGAATTGCGAGAGGCTTCGCCACTATTGAAAAGTGATTCCTTAAAATCACGAAGTGCTTCCCGAATAATCCTGGGAGCCCCAGATCCAATGCGGATATTGAAAGTACTCCACTAATTGTTGATCATGCAACCCACAGTCCATCTGGATCCAGCGTATTCTAAGGGCCTGACATCGCCGATCTGAAGCCCCATTTCGAATCCGATTTCGCGGAATTGCCTCTCTAGCACTGCAGCAATCAAATCCCTTGTGCTCGGATCAGCAACGACCAAGTTAGCTATAGGATGAGCAGAGAATCTGTCCGCTTGTGATCTGAGCAGTGTAAGAATCTCGTCAACTTTATCGTCTAGTGTTCTTGGCTCAGGGCGCGTCCCTGGAGATGGGAGTCGTTGCAATTCAGCTTCGAGGTCCGGCCAGTTGCGTTCGAATGCTCTATCCAGCACTTCTGTTGGAAGTGGTTCCAAGACGAGTGCATTGAGGTCTGCAACCAATCGATGGACATCTTCTCTACTTGCTTCTTTTCCTTGAAACCACGCAAGTGGCGGTTTGAGGTCCGATGGCTTCATTCGAATGCAAATTGGAATGACTCTAGTGCCTTCGATGGCTTTGCTGATTGCTCCGGCTTCGAAGTGAATCCATTTTGATTCATTATTTTCTGGGGTGATGCAGAGGATTCCGAACGTTGACGTTCTCAGGATTTCAGCGATTTCATTAGCGGGTCGCGCTCCAGAAGCAATGTCTACTGCTGACATCCATGGCTTGAGTGCTTGGATAACTTCGGGTAGCCACTTCTTGAGCTTTTCGGCAAATGGCCGACTCTCTGATCCGCTCCAACTGATAAAGATGTTCATGGCAGTAGCCATTATTGTAATTGGGCATTGGATATCACCATTGACCAAGCGAACTCAACTAGGGTGATGATCTTCGTGTGCTCAGCCTACGTGGCAGAATTTGATGACTTCAGTTTCACGTGCCTGGTTAAGAGTGTCGAATGGTTTGGGCTTCCCCATTGCTGGGAGTGCTTCAGCTTTCACGCAAAGTTTGTGCCCACTTTTGTGCCCACCCTACGTTGAGAAGGGTTGCTCAGTATTGCCAGTCTGCGGCCTCCTTGGATCGGTAAATCATTGGAGGCTCACAGCTTATGGCATTCTTGAGTAACCCTTCGAATTGCCTGTCAGTTATTGAAAATGAATTGCTTGATGGCTTCGAACCAAAGGGTCGGGGGTTCGAATCCCTCGGGGTGCACCACTTCCCCTCCTCTAGTCTCTCTCCCAGCTATCTGCGCGCAATGGACGAATAATCAGAAATCTGAAATAATTTTTGGGTAACGACGATCTTCCGCAGAGCCCTGCCTCTCCTACTCGCCCTTTCCCTCTACGCTCAGCAAGACACGGGCACGATCTCCGGCACCATTACTGACCCCCAAGGAGCCCTGATCGCCGACGCGCAAGTAGCCGTCATTCAAGTCGACACCCAGGCCAGGTTCCGCGCCACTACCAATGAGAGTGGCAAGTTCGTCGCTGGCTGGCAGGTCAATTCGATCGGCATCGTTCAAACGGGCCTCCCGCTCATCATTCGTGGTGCCAATAACTTCATCTCTGATCGTCCCGACTCAACCGGCATCAGCGCGAAATTGGACAACCCCAGGCAGACTCGATGGTTCAACACCGATGCGTTCGTAAATCCTCAAGAGTTCTTCCTTGGCAATGTCGGCCGCACCCTGCCTGACGTCCGAACTCCCGGCACGGTCAACTTCGACTTCTCACTGATGAAGAACACCAAGATCCGCGAACGCTTCACACTGCAATTCCGTGCCGGGGCGTTCAACGTCTTGAATAAGGTCAACTGGACCTCACCCGCTCGTAGCTTCACTCCCGGCCCCGACGGCAAGAACATCTCCGCTACCTTCGGCGGCATCTTCGGAGCTCGCGATGCGCGAGTTGCGCAGCTTGGCCTAAAGCTACTCTTCTAGCAATCCTCGGTGCAAAATAGTATCGTGAAACGCCGATCCCTTCTGCAATCCATCGCGGTCCTTCCTGCCCTGCAGGCAGCTCCGCCTTACCGTGCCTGGCTCGGCCCCGATTACTGGGCCAACCCTTTGCAGGACTGGCGCTCAAACGCGAACCGCTGGGAGTGCCACGCCGCTGGCGGCGATCGCAACGTCTTCTGGCTCTCGAAAGAGATTGCCCCTACACCCACCAGCTTTGAGATGAGTGTGCGGCTCGGTACATTGGCACCACTGCCAGCAAACGCCAAGGGCTGGACGGGCTTCCGCACCGGCATGCGCGGCGCTTTCGACGATTACCGCGACACCGCCATCCGCGGTCTCGGCGTCGATTCCGGCATCACCGCCGACGGACAGCTCTTCATCGGCTCTCCGAATCTCAACAATCCCCGCGTCAACTCTCTCGAAGACCTCACTCTCACGCTCACGGCCCAAGGCAACCGCTACACACTCAAAGCCGGCAACCAAACCGTCGAAGCTACTATCCCGAACGAATGGCTCTCCGGAGGTGTTGCGCTCGTATGCCACTCTGGCGACACGCCGACTCGCATGCCTCGCCGCACCGAACCCATGGCAGCCAACACCGGCAAGCCCAACCAGGCTCGCGGTGGAGACATGTGCATGTGGTTCTCGGATTGGAAGCTTACGGGCCCTTTCGTCGTAAACAAGCCCGAGCGCGCCTGGGGCCCGATCCTGTTCACTCAATACACGGTACACGCAGGTGTCCTTAAGATGACGGTGCAACTCGCTCCTCTTGAAGGCGACGAGAGCCCAGCCACTCTTGAGCTCGGTAACACAAAGCAGCTCCGCGGCCAGCTTGACACCTACTCAAGCACGGCATCCTTCCGCGTTGAGAACCTCAAGTGTTCCGCTCCGGACGTGGTGGACAGCGCGTTGGGAGTGAATTATTGCCATTGAATCACGCAGCAATTTTGAATTCAACAGAAAAATCGCGACGAGCTTGAGTTGGCGTTTTGTAGCCGAGAC
>Ga0194130_10004897_pt1 | contig 16623 bp, 11 predicted proteins | sample TA2KigsurfametaG_FD_160084 | JGI IMG/M metagenome (GOLD analysis project Ga0194130, IMG submission 160084) | Freshwater microbial communities from Lake Tanganyika, Tanzania - TA2015050 Kigoma 12 surface | ecosystem: Environmental > Aquatic > Freshwater > Lake | place: Tanzania: Lake Tanganyika... | reverse complement strand
CTTGATGGCAGCCCTAAAGGCTCAGATCACGACCTTGGCTAAAACAGTTGCCAAGATCGCTAAGAAGGTAAAGGCATAACGCCTTCACCAAAAAAGCAGTAAAGCCAGGGCCCCCGCCAAAAAGCGGGGGCCCTGGTGCTTTTCTAGCCCTCTCAAGAGAGTTAGAATGGGGCTGTTAGGGCGTCTCAATATCCAGAGAATTTCGTTTTGGGGCTATACGTAGGTTCCAAAGTGAACGTTCAGGTGTTGAAAGTCCTTTCGTGCGTGTATACATCGGAAGTAATTTATTTGCCGGTGTTTGCCCGCAATTGTCAGCCGACCTTGAGAAAGCCTCTGGGTCGACTAATGAAAGGAAATCAATGTCTACAAAGACATCTCTGCTGAAGCGCATTGCGCAATCAGCGGTGTTGGCACTTGTCGGTGGCCTTCTTTCTATGGTGGCCACACCTGCGGCAAATGCTGCTAACCCAACTTCCATCTCGGCGACATGCGTCGCTCGTGCTGGTGTTGGCGGTTTCATCAACGTTGCTTATGACGGTGATGGAGTTGGTTTGTTGAAGGCAAAGCAGACTGCTCGAGTATTGGCTGGAGGCGGAACTTATACCCTACAGACCAATCTTCTCGGTGGTAGTACGGCCTACACAATTGACTCAGCATCAACGTCAGCATCATTCCAATTGATGGCAGATACCATCACAACTGGAATCTCATCTGTTACCTACCTAGTCTGGATTGATTACGCAGCCGGTAAGGCAGCAGGTACTGCATCAGATGCAACCCCAGATGACACCAATGACATCACAACTTCGGTGACCTGTAATGTGGCAGGAGCTCCTGCTTCATTTACACTCAGCGCAGCTAGTGCAAGCATTGGATCAAATGAGACTGCAACCTTCACGGTAACTCCAAAGGATGCCAGTGGTTACACCACCCTTCTAGCTAAGGGCAGCGGTGCAACAGCTGAGTCAATTACTGTCACCGGCTCACAGGCATCAACAGGTACTGCTGTATTGCAGATTATGAACGGTGTTGATACTTCAACAGCCCGCGACAAGACAACGTTTGCAACTGGACGTTCGATTGGTCAGAAGGCAACCTCGGCAGAACAGCTTGATGGCGGTTGGAATGCGAATTACGAAACCGGAACCATGCGTACTTCAACAGGAACTGGTGCGACAGTAGCTACTCGTCCAAAGGTTACGTTGGATTACCGCGATACAGATGCATCTGCTCAGTTCATTCCAACTGGAAACATCGCAGGACGTAACGCCGCAACAGCTGAATCTGTAACTACCAACGGTGCATTTACGGTTAACGTATCTGCAACTGATGCTGCAACAGCTACCTTTACAATCGCTGGTGCCGGTGATATCGCAGGCGCAACTGCCTCGACATTTACCCTCACCACAGGTACTGCTGGTTACGGTGCTACACAGGGTCATTCATTTGGCTCAAACACAGCAGTATCAGCAACTGCAGCTGGTCTAGGACTTCGCACCGCTGCTTATGGAGCGGTGGCTGGTCTAACCACTCCAACAACCTATGGTTCAAAGTCAGTTGGTACTACTACCTACACCACAACTTCGTCTACAGCACGCTCAATTAGCTATGTAGCAAGCACTGTGACAGGTAAGACCATCAACCTCAAGCTTCACTCAGGTACAGATGCTGCGACAATTGCTGTAACAGTCGCTGCTAGAACTGGAGTGACTGTTCCAACAGGTATTACTGCAGGAACCTTGAACTACACAACTGTTGGTGATGGAACTGAGACAAGCGTTGTAATTGCACTTGCCGCAACAGCTCCACTATCAGGACAGGGCTATAGCGTCTCCTGGAAGAACAGCGCTATTCAGACAACAACTCTGAACTTCACCTACGAAGCTCCAATTGTTGATAGCACCCGTGGAAGCGTTGATCAGGTTCCAACCGGAATCGCAACCGCTAAGAACGTAACTGGTGGTACTAACACCCTAGAGCTAACAGTCCGTGATCAGTTCTACGATCTAGTAAGCGGAGCAACAGTTCTTATGACCATCACTGGTCGTAACGCTGTTACCTCTTCTGCGAAGACAACTGATGCACTAGGTAAGGCTGCATATACTTGGACTGACTCAGGCGCAGTTTTGACAGGTTCTGGAGCGACTGGAACTACAGATGTTGTGACAATTACTGCTCAGACATCTAATGCAACCACCGCTAAGGCAACCTCGCCTACGACTACAACAATTACCTACTCAGCAACTCTTGCTGCTAACACCATTACGGTAACAAACGATGGTGCCGCAGATGGTGTTGCGGCAGGTTCTTGCGCAGCATTTACAGCAACCGTCCTTGATGCGAGCGGACTAGGACTATCTGGCTACCCAGTTACATTTACTGGAAATGCCAATTCCTACTTCTCATCTGTTGCTAACACATCTACCTACTTCACCAGCGCAGCTGGTGTTGCTACCGCAAACTTCTGCGGTAAGTTGGTAGGAACAGCTACAGTCACTGTTGCATCCGGTGGAAAGAGCGGAACTAGCTCATTCACTGTGATTTCAGGCACTCACCGCACAATCGCTGTTGATGCAGCTACTGCAACAATGGCTCCAGGTGAGAGCAAGCGCGTCACCGTAACTGTTAAGGATGCATTCGGAAACGTTGATCCAGATGTAGCGGTAACCATCGCTTACACCGGAACAGCTGGTCGAGTCGCATCTGTCAATGGCGTATCAAGTTCAACCTGCACAACCAATGCAAGCGGTCAGTGCGTAATTGAGCTTGCTGCAGATTCAGCAGGTACTGGAACACTCACCCTTACGATGACCGGCGGAAATACATCTACCGCTGCAACTCTCGGTGATGGTTCAGCTACGCCAGCACGTGTTGCCACTGTTTCAACAGCAGTGACCATCTCAGGTAAGAACGCGACAACTATCGCTGTTGAAGCTGCTCAGGCAGCTGCTGATGCCGCAACCGATGCCGCCCTCGAGGCGATCGATGCTGCAAATGCCGCTACCGATGCCGCTAACCTCTCTGCAGAGGCTGCTGACGCAGCAACTGTTGCCGCTGAAGAGGCACGTGATGCCGCTGATGCTGCAACCGCTGCCGTTGAAGCCCTTGCCACTGAGGTTGCTACCTTGATGGCAGCCCTAAAGGCTCAGATCACAACCTTGGCTGCAACAGTTGCCAAGATCGCTAAGAAGGTAAAGGCGTAAGCCCCCTTCTTCAAAAGCAGTAACCTCAAGGCCCGGCCGAAAGGCTGGGCCTTGAGGGTTTTAAGATGCGCAGGTAGGCGTCATGAATCAAAGCTTTCTTAAGTTAAGGAATACGTGTTAATGAAAAACAAGATTTTGGTCACAGTTATTGGGCAAGGTTACGTGGGACTACCCCTCGCGTTGTCTTGCGCAAATGCCGGTTATCGAGTGATCGGTGTCGAGGTCGACAAAATGAAATTTGAAGCACTAGTAGATGCCAGAGTAGAAAAGTTGGGCGTCGAAAAGGCTGAAGTTATTGCAGCGCAGCAGTCCGGTTTGCTCTCCTTCAAAAGCGACTATGCAACAATCTCAAACTGTGACGTGATTGTGATTTGTGTACCAACACCACTTTCTGAAACTGGCATGCCCGACTTGTCAATATTGGAGGAGGTCTGTGTCAATATATCGCAACATGTGAAAGAGGGTAGCTTGATTATAAATGAGTCTACGAGTCACCCTGGAACATTACGAAACATAATTCAGCCAATATTTGATTCGAGAAAAAAGAAGGTTAAGTTGGCAGTTGCTCCTGAAAGGATAGATCCAGGAAACTCTGTTTGGCGTCTTGAAAATACTCCGCGAGTAGTTGGAGGTATTGATGAAGAGTCCACGTTAGCAGCACGTGGATTCTACGGGAAGATCTGTAATTCCGTTTCGACCGTTTCATCGCCTGAGATAGCAGAATTCTCTAAAGTTTATGAGAACACTTATCGTCAAGTGAATATTGCTCTCGTAAATCAGTTGTCACGTGTGGCCCGGAAAATGGGATTAAGTTTCATTGAGATTACAGAAGCAGCGTCAACAAAACCTTTTGGATTCAGTACTTTTTTTCCTGGAATTGGCGTCGGTGGGCATTGCATACCCATAGACCCGATGTACTTGTTTAACTTGTCCCAGGATTTAGGAGTCCCAGCAAGCATAATTGAGATTGCTCAATCGATTAACCAGCAGCAACCTACCTATGTTGCTAAGGAGATTGAGGAGATGTTTGCCGATAAGAGTCTTCGGGTTTGTTTAGTAGGTCTCGGGTACAAGATGGGTTCGGGTGATTTGCGAGAGTCACCGGCCGTTAATCTACTAAGTGTTTTGCGAAGTCGGTTCACTTCCGTCACTTGGATTGATCCCAATGTGGAGATGTGGAATGGAGAAGTTTCCGAGAGCACGAAAACCACTGCAGAGGTTTTCCTTCTGGCAAATTGTGCGCCAGCGCTTGCAGCTGAACTTCAAGCGCTTCACCCAAACTCTAAGTTTATTGATCTGGGAGGAAGTCATAGGAATAGAAATGAGGGCGCTAGGCAATTCTTTTGAAGTGCAATTGCGCTAGGCTTGAAGTGTGCCTACATTGTTAAATTCTAAGTCAAGTTTTGCAATTCTGATATCACTAATTTCAGGTTTAGTAGCAACAAATTTTCTAGATCCCATTAACTGGCCAAAACAAATAGCCCTAATCACAACTACTCCAATACTTCTCCATATCGCATTTAGAGATACCAAAATACCGTCAGCCCTTAAACTTCTTTTTAACAGAAAAATCTTTTGGTTGATTCCTACCCTTCTACTTCTAATTTCAATTGCAATACTGTCGCCTGCGAATGCAACTAGAACTCTTTGGGGGCTATGGGGTAGATCAAACGGTGTGCTGGCCTATCTGAGTTTTATCTTGATTGCCCTTTCAGGGTATGTTTTCAATTCGAGATTTGAAGCGATTTGGTCTTCATTAAGAGCCTTGAGCACATTTGCATTTCTAACAGCCAGCTACGGATTAACTCAGTATTTTGGAGCCGACCCCATACGTTGGAGTAGTACGGATCAAGTTTTTTCTGTATTTGGTAACACAAACTTTGCCAGCGCCATTTGGGGAATAGGAACGCTGTCTACCATCAGCTTGTTGCTTTACGGTCCTAACAAGCGGGACCGTGGTTGGCATCTTTGGATTTTCGGAACTATTACAGCCATTGCTAGCCTTTTGACTAATTCGATTCAGGGACCGGTAGCTATCGCAATTGGCCTCATTATCTTGTTGATTCCCAAGATTTTGGCAATGCGAAACCTTGCAAAGGCATTGGTTTTTCCTTCTATTGTGTTGGGCTCAGTGATTTCTGTAGCAGGAATTATTGGATTAGGACCGCTGGGCACTCTTTTCAATCAATATACTCTAAAGTTAAGAACTTTTTATTGGATAACTGGACTGGAGATGGGTAAATCCAATTTCTTTCTCGGAGTCGGGGTGGACTCGTATGGTGATTATTATCGTAATTACAGAACATTAAATATGGCAGAAACTACTTCGATTGATTTAATTGCCAACAATGCTCATAATTCGCTGATTCAGGTCTTTGCAACTATGGGATTCTTCGGTTTGATTGCGATTGGAGTTCCCGTTTTTACAGGGCTTTACTATGCAATCCGCATTATCTTACGAAGAAGAAAAAATCTAAAGATAGAGCAATTTGTTGCGGCAACTCTTTACTTTGTACTATTTTTGATTTCACAAATTTCGATAGACAACATTGCCGTTGCAGTCTGGATGTGGTTCTTTCTTGGTCTTCTGCTTTCCCAATATTCAATACTCCAGCCCGGTATTGCTAAAGCTGGATTAAAAACTCAAAGAATTTCGCTAGGTAAGCCAGTAGCATATTTGTTGAGCGCAGCTTGCTTCACAGCGGCATGGGTAAGCGCATATCCGGATAGAGAGGTGTTGAAAGTTTTCAATGCTCCGGTCTACGCACAAGATACTCAATCCATTGACTTACGTGAAGAGAGATTACTCGCCATAGTGCGAAAGTCTGATCTTCAAGAAGGGCAGTTTGCATTGGTGGTTCAAGGCTTATCCGCTATCGAAAGGTACGGAACATCAATCTTGGTTTTAGATGCAGCTTTAAAGAAGTTTCCAAATGATTACCGATTGATAAATGAGTTGGCGAGATTGCAGGAGAGTTACGGCGACCCCACATCGGCTTTAAACTACAGAAAAAAACAAATTACTCTTGACCCTAGAAACTCTCGAGCCTACTTTAGTGCGGCAGTAATATTGAAGAGACTTGGTCAAGTAGCGGAGGCTAGAAACTACGCAAATTCGGCATTTGAATATAAGCAATTCCTCTCAGTAGAGGAGCAAGATTCTTTGAAAACTCTGCTCAGTGAACTAAAAGGGTAATTTAGGGATTTAACCGCACAAACGCCAAACTCTTCTTCTAATTCTATTTGAGATCAGCCGATAAAGGGTTCCTAAACCATCTTGGCATCCCACTGTGTGCAAGAACAATCTTTGTACGATAAGCTTCTCTGCATTCGAGAAAGACCTGCGAACCCATGGATGAGTTAAATCATACAAAGAGAGTAGCAGTCTCTCCGTTGAGAAGGAGTTTCTCTCATATAAATATAGCATGTAATCAAAATCAAAGAAGGAATCGTTAAGGAAAAAATCTGGATTACGCGACCGTATCAATTCAATTCTCTTTTGATTCACTAAATGCCTCATCACATTTGATGTAGATTTCTTGCTCACGACGTATTCCATTAAAGTCTCTCCGACACTCACTATTTCTGAATTATTACTTAAACGCAACCACAGACTAAGGTCCTCAGCAGGAAAGTCCGAAGATCTGTAGCCACCAACATCAAGAAATGCGCTTTTATTAATAATCGCACTAGGGTGACTAGTGCGCTGGGAGTGAATCAGAGATAACTTAGTATTAGCAGGATAGATGGGACTTCTTATTGTCCCAAGGGCCGAACCCGCATCGCTAACTACCCGGTAGTCGGAGAAGATCGCTGAAACATTTTCCGCAAAAAACATTCTTTGATACTCAAGACGATTCGGAAGGTACTTGTCATCGATATCAAATCTTGCGATCCACTCGCCTCTTGATTCCCTAAATCCTAAATTCAGCGCAGAAACCAGACCTTCACCTTTGTTAGTGAGCAGTCTAATCCTAGGATCCATAATCTGAAAATTCTCAAGAGCTTTATATGTGTCATCAATGGAATTGTCGTCAACAACTATTAGTTCATCATCGTGACCAAGGCTCTCCAGCATTCTCGGCAAATTTCCTGTAATTAAAGCTGAACCATTCTTAACGGGCAAAACACCGCTGATCAATTTGTAGCTCTTTCTTCAAAAGACATTAGGGACTATAGACCCATCAGATTTGCTTGGCGCTCAAAATCAGGGAATCTTGATCTTAACTCACCAAACGATCCCTCACCAAGAATTTGTCCACTGTTCATTAGGAAGATTTTGTCAGCATTAACAATTGTGGATAGTCGATGAGCAATGATTACAGTCGTAATTTCTTTGCTCAACTCTTGGAGTGTTGCCGTTATCTCGTACTCCACAATTGAGTCAAGTGAACTTGTTGATTCATCAAAGACCAGTAAGTGAGGATTGTTATAAAGAGCTCTTGCGATTCCGATTCTTTGACGCTGACCTCCAGAAATACTTGTGGCACGCTCTCCTAGAATTGTTTCTATACCGTTTTGTAGAGAGTTCACCCATTCGGACAAACGTGCTTGTTTCAGGGAATTCATGAGTCTTGCCATGTCCACTTCTTCAGGTTCAACTCCGAAGCAGACGTTTGACTGAAGCGAGTCCTGCATAATGTGAACATCTTGCGGAACGTAGCCTATCTTTATATTCGAGTTTCGTAGATCGAGGCTAGGAATTCCGAAAACCGTAACTTGGCCCGATTGTGCTGATTGAAGTCCTAGAATCATGTCTACAAGGGTAGATTTACCAGAACCCGAGGCTCCGACGATTGCAACCAAAGACTTATGGTGAATTTTCATACTGACATTTTGGAGAGCAGGATAACTACTACTCGGATAGAAAAAGGTTACATTTGACAGTTCAATCCCTAAATCGGTAGTTACTAGGAGTTTAGCTGGCGAAGTGGCGATATCTTTGGACCTGTAAACTTTAGCTTGAGCAAGAAAGTCAGTAACTTCAAAAAATAAGTCAGTAGCTCCTGCTGCTCCCTTGAAATTAAGCCAACCTGACTGGAGTTTGAAGATTGATGGGCCTAACCTGCTTGCACTGGCTACGAAGAGTGCCAGTGTGCTTGCTGCCTCCACGGCTGAATAGTTCCAAAATGCAAACCCTGAAATAATTAATCCCATTACGATTAAAGAAATCTCATAAACATTCTTCGAAATCTGGGGAAGGAGTACTTGCCGAACCAAGATTAATTTTTGTCTCTCTTTAATTTTTGCAAAATTCGAAATGAAGAAGTTGGATCGATTACTGACTGAAATCTCCCTGAATCCTCCTGAGACGTCATGAATTAGAGAGTTGAGTCGTACAGAGTTCAAGGTACTCTCCGCCGCCCAGGATTTTACTTTATTGCCAAGCAGATAGTTCAGAGTCAATGCGGTAGCTGAAAATGTCATAAAGGTAACAAGAAAAAGTGATGGAGAAATGACAAATAGTAAGAGCCCCAAGAAAATTTGGAGAGCAATTTCGCTACAAAGAGCTATAAAGCCGCCAAGAATATTCGTACTCGCAGAACGTGAACCGTTTGTAACTGAGTGATGGAATTGGCTTGAGTTGAAACGTCTAAAGTGCGATACAGGAAGACTGACAAAGTCATTAAAAATCCTTACAGAAATCTCTTTCTCTCTACTTGCTAAGAATCTCCCTAATTTATAAGTTAACCAGAAAGAGAGTATTGATTTGGCGATAAAGCACAATGCGGCAACTCCCCCCAGAAACCCGGCGATTTGTTGAGGTGCGAGTGAGTTCCAGCTGAGGAATTGCAGTATCTGATCAACAATCTGAGGAAACTGCCGACCTTGGATCGCGCTAGTTGCGATTGAAATAACTAATACGAATAGAGATATACCTATTAGATCCAAGATTATGAGTGACAGCTGAGCTCCAAACGCCAGCCAAACAACCCTCTGATCTTTTTTTTCCAGCAACCTGATACAACGCAAAAATAGAGTGATAGGGTTTAGAGAGTGCGTCTTCCTCGCTTGTCTCACGGAAGAATAGTAGTGAGTTTGCGTTGGATTTCCCCATACCGGTGCGTTGAGTTGAGGTTTCATGTTTGGTAGCGAATCCATCAAGAGTCCCTTACACCGCATTGCGGTAGTTATTCCCACTAAGGATCGCTATAGCAATCTACTCCTTCTTCTAAAAGGCATCGAACGAAATGTCAATATTGATTTGGTTATTGTTGTTGATGCAAGTAAATATTTTTCAGAACACTTATTGCCTAGAGAGATAAAGTCGACTCCATTGGTGCATTTGAAGTCAGGAGTCGCATCTGCGGCTGTACAAAGAAATGTTGGGTTGGACTACCTTAATTCATTGGATACCAATTTCGATTATGTGGCATTTTTGGATGATGATGTAGAGATAAACTCAGATTATTTCTCGCTAGTTACTCAGACATTCGTGAACGATGACATTTTAGGCGTTTCGGGAGTTGCGGTTGCTGATAAAGTCAAACAAGGGGCAAATTTAAGCAAGTGGGGACGCCTGTTTCTTGACTCAATCGGATATACAGGCGCTAGTGGTTCCGTTACTAGAGCCGCAATCAACGTCCCAATAGATAGCAAGGATGGAGTGAGGGAGCCGGTAGATTGCGAATGGTTGATTGGTTGTAGTGTTTGGAAATGGCCAAAGATTAGTGATCTTCGATTTGAGGCAGATTTTCCAGGCTCATCTATTTTTGAGGATGTAATTTTTTCTATGAAAGCGCGTTCTCGAGGAAAGCTTATTGTTAACCCTAACATTGTTTTGCGTCACCACCTCCTATCTTCTCCAGCTTCATTTAGTTTTGAACGAAACCGACAATGGGCTAGAAATAGATACAGAGTGAAGGAGATTTCACCTGAGAGGTTTAGTTCATGGAGGTATTGTTTTGTAAACTTTCTATCAATGTTGAATATACTTTTTAGAAGAAGGGCAATCTTTGGAGCCATAGGGGTTTTGATTGGTACCTTACAAGGATTCCTTAAGCTATGAAAGTCGCGATTACGGCCCAAGATACCGATGGGGACTTTAACTTTGATTCCAGTGGGCCCTGGAATGAATTTAAAACTGCCCTTCTAGAGGACGGGCATAAAGTTGTGAGACTCTCCGAGGAGCCCGATGCAATCATTTGTAACAACTATTCGCCACGACTCCTTTCGCGACTAAAGAGCATTCCTTATGACAGGAGAGCTATCATTTTTTGGGAATCTCCCACGAGCGCTCCACAAGTGTTTCATTCAAAAGTGTTAAATCTTTTCAAGTTGAAATTCTTTCCTTCCCCTATTTGGGCATCTAAATTTAATGGTGAGTATTTTCTATGGCCACAAAACACGGGGTATTGCTTAAATGCAGATTCTTGGGATTCAAGAGCGAGTAAGTTTTGTGTTATTGCGTCTGAGCAGTTTAGCTTTGTTGATTCCGAGTTGTACTCACTTCGTAGACGAGTGGTTCGAGACTGCACTTCCATAATTGACTTATACGGGTATGGATGGGATCGATCAAGATTTTTCAAGTATTATCGAGTTTTCCAAGAAATAGTCAAGGGACTTCAGTCACGAAAGTTTAAGCTCCAGCAACTCGATCTGCGACTTAATACTCCTACTAACTATGTCAATTCCGTTAGCGACAAAGCAGAGATTTTACAGAAGTACAAGTTCTCATTAGTCATAGAAAATAATCTTGAATACGTGACGGAAAAGATCTTCGACGCACTTATAAACGGATGCGTAACAGTCTATGTTGGACCTAGTTTGGGAGCATTCGGGATACCTGAAGAGGTCTGTTTTGCCTCTGGGAAGAATGTCAAGGACTTGATTGGTGTTTTGGAAGATTTACCACACGATGCGAAGAAGGTGTCCTCTATTAGGGACTCGATGAACGGCTTCTTGGGGAGTGAAGAGTTTAATCAACATCAAAATTCTTTAGTCTTGCGAAAATTAGGTATGCGAGTGAGCGAACAATTGAAATCGCGAACCAAATAGGGGGCTCTTTGACGCGTTTACATGTCTATGGGTTGGGCGATGACGAAACCGAATTCCTTAGCTTATCAGAATCGCACATTTTACCGAAAGATAAGCCTCTTTGCTTCTACTTTGATTATATTAAGAGCTACCCTCTGGATAAGAAATCGGTAAAAGTGTTGATTCTTAGAGAGCCACGAGTAGTTCTTCCAAGCCAATACTCTCGTAGAAAAATAAAGGAATTTGATCTAGTTATTTCAATGGGTCATAAACGCGCGAGAGACATGAGTCTAAAATACACAGTGGCATTTCCATACGAGATGCCAAGACGACTTCCTTATAATCCCAGTAATTCTCGAGTCAACTCGGTCGTGTTAATAAATTCTAATAAGTTTGGTTCGATTGCAGAGAGTAATTATGGCCTGCGACGATTGGCGATAAAAGAGTTTCAAAAGACAAGCTTCGGTATTTCACTATATGGACCTAACTGGAGACTAGGCAAATTAATCGAATTAAGGAAGCGACTTTATTCACTCAGAGATACGGTTCTTTCAGGCATGAAACCAAGCTTAAAGGAGACATTCTCAGGATTTAGTGAGACTTTCTTTTCTTGGAAGGGGGAGTCTTCAGACAAATTGACTACTCTGTCGAAATATAGATTTGCCCTAGTGATTGAAAACCAATCTGATTATGTGTCCGAGAAGCTACTAGATTCAATTTTTGCAGGCTGTATACCCATATATATAGGACCTGAGTTTGAGGGAAAATATGAAGTTTTAGAGGGGACAGTAATTCGGATTTCGAAAGAGGAATTGAGGGCTAGTCGTTTAGAAGAGAAGTTAACGGACTCGGACCTCAACAAAATTGCTAGGAATATCCTAACTTTACAAGGGAAAGAGGATTTTTGGCTTGCCTTAAGTAAACAAAGAGTATTCTCGTCAATCTTAGATTTTACTGCAAAATTCAACCTCAACTCAAAGACATAGTCTTCCTCCGCAGGACTTCGTTGCTGTGAATAATGGATTTCAATCAAATCTACTTGAGAAAAATTAAGTTACATTCTTGAATAGTGGTAGATTTGTGGGCACTAAAGAGCTTTCGGGAGAGCAATGCGGCGAATTTGGATTGTAGTTCTTGGTCTCTTTCTCTCTCTACTTACTTTAGAACCTTCAAAGGCAAACATAGAATCTCCCAAATATATAGACGTAGTCTCATTAGAGATGGTGGGCGGATCATCCAGATTTTCTGCAAATGAAATCGCTTCTGCTGTTCAAGGACAAGTTCTGCAATCTTGGGAGCGAATAGGGATTACTTTTGCACTTGGACGAGTTAAGCAGGAGAAACAGAGAATTGGTTCAAGTCTTGTTTGCTCCGGCTCACAGGTTAATGCTCAACTTTCCTCTACCAGAAGGGCGTTCTACCAAGGCGAAGGTCTGGGCGATGGTAAAGGTCGATATTTAATCGCAATTGCCCCAAGGTCTGGATGCATTTGGGAAGGTGTGAGTTTGATTGCAAATGAGGTAAATGATGGTGGAATTGTTTTCCTTCAGGACACCGCAAATGCCTTTGTAATAGCCCATGAACTTGGCCACGCACTCGGACTAGGTCACTCAAATCTAATGCAATGCAGCGGTGGTCGAGTCGATGGGCCATGGGGTAGTGGTTGTAGCGCGGTTGAATATGGTGGAGTTATTGATTTGATGTCTAATGTAGAAAATTCAGATCCACTCTCTACTTATCACCAATGGCGAATCGCTTTGCTCTCGGGCAAAGATGTCTTTCAATCGTGGAAAAGTGAAAGCGTTTCATTGAATTCGGCTGAATCAAAGTCAGGAACAAGGGCACTATTTCTACGCGACGGCAATGCCACATATTGGATTGAGTTTAGAAGAGCCGGTTCTTCAAACGGCTATAGACCTGGTTTAGTTATCTATAGGACTGATCCACCACCATCTAGTTCGATTGTTAGCCCGAATCCTGATGATGCTAGAAACGGTTTTGTTGGAACGGCCATAACAACAGATATGTGGATGCTTAACCTTGATGACTACAGATATGTAAATGGACGTATTTCAGGTTCGATGACTCTGCAGCCAGGCAAGACTTTTATCAATTTCAGTGGAAATTTGAGCGTAACTGCAACGCTAAACGGCGATGCGAGCATTGCGAATCTGAACATCACACGTAAGCCCGATGTAACTCCTCCACCCAAGCCGGTTCTAATCAATCAACGTGAGTTTGGTGCTCCTAATGCATCAATCATCAGACTCCCCTACGCGGATGCAGAAACTGAAATAGATTATTTTGAAGTTAGAGCAGGAAGCACAACCACTCGAGTTGAGACTAGAAATTCAGCCGGGTGGATGCCCACTTACCTAAATCCATTAACGCCTCCTACGAATGTACTTGTTAAGGATCTACCTGAGGGGTCTTACTCGCTCTCAGTTCGAGCTTTTGATAAATGGGGAAATGCAAGTTCCTGGAGCGATAGTAAGGAATTATTTATCGACAGAAGCTTTCCAACCTCCTCAACCAGCTTTATACCATCTGAGTTAACTTCTGAGGGAGTTAAAGGCACCTGGCAGGGTACGCGTGATGATGGCGCTGGGTTATGCGAATCAAGAGTTGTAAATGAAGAGGGATTTGTTATCCAGAGAGATACGAGGAAGTCCAACCCAAGATTTGAAGTGCCAAGAAGCGGTCAGAACCTTTTGTCCACTCAGATCTTTGATTGCCTGGGCAACGGCAAACAGGTTGATATAGCTGTTAAATCTAGTTTCGTTACTGCTGAGAAGATTCGAAAGACTGGCAAGTGGAGTGTTGGTCAAGCGCAAGAAGGATTAACTCCGATGACTTGTAGAGGTCAATGCACTGCCTCTATTACAGTGAAGGATTCATACGGATTGATTCTCGGATCAGGAAGCCCTGATATTTTGCTTGGAGGCAAGAAGGTAGCCCAAGTTCCTTCGGCAAGTAGTCAAAGTCCAAGAATTGTAGGAGCACAAGAGATTGGTAAGAAGTCACAAGTACTTCGACTAAGTGGCAAAGACTTCACTCTTTATGGTGTGACTATCTTGGCAAGCAGTTTTAGCGCTGAGAAAGAGATATATCGGGATGAGCAAATTGATGATCCAAGTCTTTCTGATGCGAAGCAAGTTACGCTATCTAAGTTTGGATTTATGCGAGAAGACTTTGTTCGCCCTTGGAACGTTCTTCCTATGGCAAGAGGTACGACGCTACTTGATCCAAGTCTTGACCTTTGTGCAGATAAGTATCAATCTGAGGGCGGCCGAGCCGAGCGACGACAGGTAATGGTCTTTAAGGACGCTTCTCCTTATCTTTTCCTTTCAAGTGAGACTGTCCGTTATCAGAGCGCCACAGCAGCAAGGAGTGCCCTAGAAGAATTGGTGTCGAATGTAGAGAAGTGTAAGAAGAACAAAGGTGGAATTGACGGTAGCGGACAATTCACAATGCACTCCTTTAGTGAATTTCCGCAAGGACTTTCAACTACAACTGGTGCGACAAAGAAAGTTTTCGTGCGACTTGTTATTGGCTCTGGGCTGGATGCGAGAAGCCTCTTAGGGTTTTACCAATTCAATGGTGACTTGTTTGTGGGTGTCTATGTTGTGAGAAATGGTGGAGAAGGCTTTTCAGATTCAGAGACTGCTCGATGGCTACAGGTTGCCGGGGTGATTGAAAAGAGGATGACATCTCCGCAGGGATGAATGAGGGTCCTTTAAAGAAGATTTGGGTTGCTGGTGAGGCGCTAATTGATTTAGTGCCTCTTAATGGCGAAGTAAAGGCAATTGTTGGTGGCGGTCCTGCAAATACCGCGAAGGCGTTAGCGAAGTTGGGCTTTGAAGTCTGCTTTATTGGTGGAATTTCAAGTGATAGTTATGGCGCTGCGATTAGAGAAGAACTGCATACGGTTGATCTAAGCCTCGCACTAGCAAGCGACTTGCCCACCGCGCTTGCTGAGGTGAGTTTGGATTCAAGCGGTTCGGCAAGTTATAAATTTACTTTAGAGGGAACTGCGACTTTTAATTTCCACAATTTGTGGTTGCCCAATGGTTCGCCGGACGTACTTCATATTGGAACTCTTGCAACTCTCGTTGAACCTGGAGCGAGTGAGCTTTATTCGTGGGCAAAGGGATTGGATTCATTAATTGTTTTCGATCCAAATGTTAGAAGTAGCGTTCTAAGTGATGCTGGGAAATATCGGGAAATTTTTGAGAGCTGGGCTTTGATTTCGAAGATAGTGAAGATGTCTGAAGAGGATCTGCATTTCTTAGGCTATAGCGGTGGTGAGAAAGTTCTTGCGCTTGGTCCTGAGTTAGTTGTAATCACAAAAGGTGCTGATGGAATGGAAGGGATTACGAGCAAAGGGCTGGTTTCGGTTCCTGGTGTAAAAGTTGAAGTTGTCGATACCGTTGGAGCCGGAGATACCGTTGGCGCGATATTGGTTGAGGGATTGTTTAGATATGGATTTGATGATTTGAAAGGAAAGAATTTGTTTACTGTGTTAACAAGGGCGGTGAGAGCTGCTGCGATTACTTGTTCTAGAGCGGGCGCGAGTCCACCAAGTGCCAAGGAACTTGATCTATGAGCATCTTGCATAATTTAGATGGCGGAGAGATTTCACTTGCGATCGATATCGATCAAGGTGCGCGAATTTCATCCCTTACTTATCGCGGCATCGAATGCGTGGTTCCATTTCGGGGTGAGGTTCTAACTTGGGGTTGGTATGCGATGGGTCCGTGGGCCGGGCGCGTTCGGGATGGATTGATTAGGGATTTAATGGGGAAGGCTTATCAACTACCAACGAACTTCACACCTCCGCATGCGATCCATGGTTTTACCTTGACTGGCGCTTGGCAAGAACTTGGAAATGGATATTTCGCGATTGATTTTTCATCGCCGTATTTGGGTGCGCGGATGGAGCAACGTTTTGAGATTTTAGATAACGCGCTTCGGTGGTCACTTGAATATGAAAGTGGAGATTGTGAGTTGCCATTTTGGATGGGATTTCATCCGTGGTTTCCTCGAGAATTAGAGCGAGGTGGATCGGTAGAGATTGATTTTTCACCGGGCAAAATGTTTGAACGCGGAAGTGATTACCTTCCGACTGGAAAGTTAATCGAACCTTCAAAGGGTCCTTGGGATGATTGTTTTACCGAAGTTCGTGGAATTCCAAAAGTGATTTGGGAGGATGCGCTTTCAATCGAAATCGAATGTGATTCACCGTACTGGGTCGTGTATGACCAAGACTCAGAGGGCGTGTGTGTCGAGCCCCAAACCGCGCCACCGGATGCTGCGAATCTGGGAATTGTCGGAGATTCTGATATCGAAGCGCTCTTTGTATTCGAAGAAATCTAGTTTTGAGTAGGGCCTCGAGGTACCGGGTTCATTAGAAGTGCAACTTTCTATATTTGAATTTAAGGTT
>Ga0194130_10004894_pt1 | contig 16631 bp, 25 predicted proteins | sample TA2KigsurfametaG_FD_160084 | JGI IMG/M metagenome (GOLD analysis project Ga0194130, IMG submission 160084) | Freshwater microbial communities from Lake Tanganyika, Tanzania - TA2015050 Kigoma 12 surface | ecosystem: Environmental > Aquatic > Freshwater > Lake | place: Tanzania: Lake Tanganyika... | reverse complement strand
CAGTCTTGGGTCGTTTTTACCTTAGTTTCAGCACTGGCAACAAGTGTGGTTAGATCTTGTGCTAGTTTTTTAAATACATCACCAGTTTCAGTATACCGGCTGAGATTAAGCAGCTCAATTAAGAACTTTTTTCTAGCAGTGTCTGCGCTGGTTAAAAACTCTAGACTACCTGCATGTGACTGGTAAACTACTTGCGTAAAAGTTTTGTGGTCTATGCCAATTATACTTTCAATAGCTTTATAAGTAGTAGTTGCTGTGTGCCCGCTTACGTCTTTGCCATTCTTAAATAGCTTAACAACCTGTTGGCCTTGACGACGGCTTTCTATCTTATACTCATCCGCATCTTTAGTAAATACTAGCTCAATTTGATAGCCAGTATCCTTTACATAGCGATTAAGAATATCTGCCTTTTTAATACCTTTTGAATTATTATTGTATAAGACTTCTTCTAGGATAAGAGCAATAGAACTTTTGCCGTGTCCATTTTTGCCTACTAGTTGTAAGAGCGGGCCTTTTACAAAATTAATTTCATTGTTTTGTGCATAGCTAAAACAATTAGACCATTTTAAGTGCTTTAGAGTTATCATCTAGTAATCTTTTTAATTCTTGTAGGCCACCTATCCATTTACCAGCTACACTAATTTGTGGTACGCTGCGTGCGCCTGGAAATGTAGAAAAGAATAGCTGTTTAGTTTCTACACTATCAATTGTTTTTGAGGAGTATGTGATGCCTAGTTGATCAAGTAGTTTTTTAGCAGTATCACAAGCCGAGCATTGTGGTTGTGTCCAGACTACAACATCACTAAGTGTTAAGTTTTTCTGCATTGTTATAGTACTCCTCTAGTACATCACGAATGGTATCGTCTGGAAGTTCAAGAATGTATAACAGGTATTCTCTGACTTCTTCTGCTAGTGTAAGATCAGGGTCTAAGATAAGCTGTGTTTCTTGCGCTCGTTTTACTACTTTTTTGTCAATAAGGTCACTGTCTGCAAGCTCACTTAGTTCTAGTAGGTTACCCTCAATTTCATAAACCGTATGATGCCAAGTTGTCTGCGGTTTAGGGTCACTAACACTAACTGTTTTCTTTAAAAGTTGTGGCAAGTTAAACTCTAGCCACTCATGTTCCAGATTATCCACGTCGAGTAAGATTGCTCCGGTAGATACTTCACCGCGATGAAAGCTAGTAGTATAAGGGCTGCCAGGATAAAGAATGTTTCTTTGACTATTTTCATAGTTGTGTAGATCACCTGCTAATACAACTTTCCAGCGATTCAGTAAATCTAGGTTGATTTCTGCCTTAACGTGCGGAGGAATGTCTCCACGAACATGTGTGAGTAGTATATCGCCATGAAAGTCTAGGGTACTATAATTGTCTTGAAAATCTCGTAGTTTATTGTAAGGAATAATATCTATTAATCCGCCCAATAATTTACTACTATAGTCATCATATACACTAACTAGTTTGTTTAGCCTGTGTGTAGCTTTTTTAAGATAAGTTAAAAAAGTAGTATCCTTTTTTAACATTTCGTGATTACCGCTGTAAATAATTGTTGGTTTAGTAAAGCTAGCTACTAGGTCAAAGTAAAGCTCTACTTCATCCATTGTGGGTAATCTGTCGAAAACATCACCACCAATAACAATTATATCAGCTCGTTCCTGCATTTTTGCAAACTGTTCAATGAATAGTTGAAACCTGTTCTTTGCCCAGTCAACGGGTACATTTTTTTGACCTAGTTTTATGTGTATATCTGCGGTAAATAATAAGTGCATTTTTATAGTGATAAAATAGCCTGCTAACCTTTTGGGTTTAGCAGGCTTGGATTAGGCTAGGTCTTTAACAGCTTCGCGTTCGCTATCAGTTTGATTTTCTGCTTCTTCTTCAACACCCTTTTGAAGTTTTTCAATAAGTGCTCGGACTTCATCAGCAGCAGGTCGCGGATACTTTTCATCAATAGACTGAGCTTTGTCTGCTAGTGCACGTTCAGTTTCACTAAGACTACGCTTTTTGCAGCGTAAAACTTGTAGTGTATATTCTACATTAAATGCAAGAGGACCGGTCTTAGTGCGCTTAAATACTATGTCCCAACCATCATCATAGTCAGTAGGATCACCTAAATCTTCTGCTGCAGTTAGGATTTGCTCAAACAGTTTTTTCTTTAGATTGAGTACTTTTACTTTACTATCCTTGGGATCAATACAGTTAACAGCATAGCTCCAAGTACATTTAAGATCAGGATAAAATTCAGGAACATGATCTTTTTCTAGATTATCGAACTTTTCTTTATCTCGGCTAAATGCTAGGCATTCAATCGGAATATCTTTGTTATTAGTGCCTTTTACCCAGTAAACATAGCGAGGAAGTACGCCGCCAATTAGACGAACTGAATTTTCACCGTCTTTGTATTCGTATGCTTCTACACTTGATTTTTGTGCTTTGCCTTTGGTTTGTTTAAATGAGAGTGCCATTGTTTTCCTCGTAAATAAATTTTAAAGTGTTGTTTTGTATTATTAAAAGCGGGTTTTGTCTTATAGTGGCTAAATCTAAGTCTGGGTATAAGCTTAAGTCAAGATATTTTTGTTTCAGCATTTTATACCTTAAATAATCTCTGCGTCCTGCTAATCTTATATAGTGTGCCTTAAATGTAGCAATTGTGGTTTTATCTTCAAACAGTGATTTTGCATTAACTAAAAAACTAGAACCGGGTACAACTTCAGGTATAGGTTTATGCTTTTCCCAAGCATTTTTAGGTATAGTTTTGCCTAACCACGCCTTGTGTAGGGCGGCTACTATATACTCTGAGTTGTACTTAGTAGCAGATTCTAATTTTTGCACGTTAAAGAAAAATATCATTTTACTCACTGAAAAGATATTATAGCATGTTGGATATATTTTTGCAAGTGTAAATTTTTACTGCGTTTCAATCTGCCAGCCCTTGCGTAGGTAAAAGCCAAGTCTAGCAGTATTTTGACGTTTATCCGCTCGGCCAGAAAATTGTAGATCTACTACTAGTGGCTGTATTTTGCCAGGATGTTGACGTTGTACTCGGCCAATGACTTGTTCTAGCAAACTATCATTACTAATTGGTACTGCTAAGATAACACAACTAAGTGAGTTGATTGAGATGCCTTCTGAGAAGATTTGACGGCTTCCAGCAATGCACATCTTTTCACGGTTGAGAAGTTGGTCTTTGATTTGTTGACGTTCCTCAAATCCGGTTTCACCAGTAACCAACACACAGCTTTCTCCGACATATTCACTTACCTTTTTAAGAAAATCTACTCTATCTGCAATAATTAAAACTTGATGCCCCTCAGCCATTTCATGTTGAGCAACTCCTGCAATAAATTTTTGATAATTTTCTAGACCACATAGGTGTGTTATTTTATTTACCCATGTAGCTCCTGGTTTAAGCACGATACCAGTATTGACTGCCCTGATTGTTGGAACCAATGTATGACTTTGTGGTGGTTTAACAACATGGGTTCCAAAGTAGTCTTGAAATATTACATGTTTACCGTCTTTTCGTTGCATTGTTCCAGACAAAGCAACGCGAAATCTAGCAAAGAAAGTGTCGATAATTTGTGAAAATGTTGTTGCTGGACAGTGGTGTGCTTCATCTAAGATTATAGTTCCAAATTCGCGACTTAATTGTTCGCAGTGTTTTACAAGAGTCTGAACATTAGCGATAGTAATAGCATGATCTTCCCAGTCCATCAAACCGCCACCAATAATACCTGCTTGCATACCAAATAAGTTTTCGACTTCTTCAGCCCATTGATCTCTAAGGGCAGCAGTATGAGTTACTACTAGTGTTTTTTGGCCCAGTTTTTTAGCTAGATGTAATGCAGTAAATGTTTTGCCCCAGCCTACTAAGGCATTAATAAAGCAAGTATCACTAATTTCGTCATATACTACCAACTGCTCTGGTCTTAGGCGAAATTTAGGGTCAGGAAATGGAGCAGGCACTAGCACACGTTTATCTATTACTTCCCAGTCTTGAGGAATTAAGTCACTTCTACCTTGGGGCATACTTATGATACCTTTGGGCAGTAGCTTGTAGTTCTTAATAGTTTCTATAGATTGAAAATGTTTGCTACCAGTATCTTTTTTAAACTTATAAGTTAGTTCGCTAATAATTTTATTGATATGCTGTTGGCCAGGATCATTTAAGTAAATTCTATTGCTAATGATTGCTTTCATACTATTTAAATAAACTTAAGATTGATCCTATGATTATTGCAAATACTATTATAAATAATAAACTTTGTGCAACTAACATAAGTAAAGTTAAACATCCCGCTAATATTTTTAGAGTAAAACTAATCATAATAGTCTGTGTGTTGTTTTAAACGGATCTAAGTATAGGCCGTATAGAATATAGCCAAGACCCCATTGCAGGACTCCTGCATAGCGTTCACCATTGTTTGGTCTGCGCAGCGATTTAAAACGCTGTGACAGACCCTCAAGCTCAAGCACACATCCTAGTCCGGTAACAGGTAACACTCTAGTAATCTTTTTACATACTAGCTTGGCGCGTGTTATTTTTCTGTACTGAAATACGTATCCATGTGTGTCGATAAACCACGTAGTAGGTTTTGCTAATTTAATTAAATCTGCTAGAAAGTAGATTGCTGTGCGTATAGGAAATAGTTTGGTAGTTTTGCTAGTACGTATTTGTAGCCTGCGCAGGCCTAGAGTAGCTGCTTTGATGTTTTTATCATCTACTACTCGTAGGCCTACTTGTCTATCTTCAGTCTCGGTATCAATGTACTCTTTGCTGTAGAACACTAGTCCACGAGACTCTTGTGGTTTGTGTTCGCCAAGTCTAAATACGGGCCAGACTATTTGCTGAATATTCATAGACTTTCTCAAAGTCACCAAAGCTGTAATCATCACCAATGTCTTGATCTACGCCAATCGGTGAGCCACTAATACTACAACCACGATCACGTTGAGTATTTTTCTTTAAGATTGTGCAATACTGCTCTACCTCTTGCTCCGCAACTAGGGCAACAATAGAGTCATGCACAAGCATAAATATTTTTGCATCAAGTGCTAACTGATTGCATTCTTGCTGTGTTTCAATAGCGCCTAACAAGTTCATATCACTAGCCAAGCTTTGCACTTCGCTGTTAATGCCGCTGCGTACCTCGTGTGCGGCAATGCCTTTGTCACTAGAAAATACATTTTCTAGCCTACGTTTACGACCAAAAAAGCTGTAAGTAAACCCATTAGCTTGAATAAAATCTTTGCGAGAATCTAGCCACTTTTTAAGTTTATTAAACTTGGTAAAGTACGCTGTAATATCTTCTTGAGCTTGTTGAACTGGATAATGGGTACCAGTTGCTTTTGTAACAGTAACCGAAACCTTTTGTGCACCCGAACCATATAAAATCCCGAAAGAGATAGCTTTAGCACTTTGTCGCATTTCAGGATACAGCTTTTTTACCTCTTCAACTGAACATGGCAAATTAAACACCATTTTTGCAATTGTGCTATGAAAATCGCCGCCACTACTAAACACCTGTTGAAGATTTTTGTCTGCACTAAGTACAGCAGCATAATACATCTCGGCAGTAGTCAAGTCTTGAGAGACTATTTTATAACCCAGCGGAGCTCTGATGCATCCTTTAATAATTGGATCGTCTCGTGGTATTTGCTGCGCATTAAATTTTCCACTAGAACTAAGTCGGCCGCTTGTTGTGAAAATAAGATTAAAATTAGTCCTAATTCTACCATCTTTGTCTAGTTCCGGTAAGATTTTATTAATATAGGTATTTTGAATTTTACCTAGTTGTCTAACTTTTAGGATTGCGTCTGGTAGCGGGTGTTCTTCGGCCAGCTTTTCTAACACTTCAGCATCTGTGCTAATAGCGCCGGTACTAGTTTTCTTGCCGGTGGGAGTTAAGCCTACGTAGTCAAACAGCACTTCGCGCAGGTGAAATACTGAATTTGGATTAAATATCTTACCAGTATTTTGCTCAAACTGCCCAATAGCTTCAAATGTAAAAATTTCTGACTTAGCACGTTCAATAGCACCGTCTAGGTATACATTTGCACGTTCCATGCGTTCACGATCAATAGGAATACCTACTTCTTCCATGTTCATCAAGAACACAGTACCAGCAATTAACAAGTTTTTGTATACCCACAAGAACTTATCATTTTTCTGAATAATAGGCCAAAATTTTTGATATAACTCATAAGTCACAGCTGTATCAATTGCAGCGTATTCAGAGATAATATCAAAGGGAATTAGATCGTAAGTAAAGTTTTCTTCTAGGATACCGTGTGATCTACAGTATTCTTTCTTAAAAGTATCCAAGGCCTCATCGTAGTTGCCATAATCGGTGTACTTTAGGGCCAGTTCTTTTAAGCCATGACTATCATTTTCATCTAACACGTAGTGCATAACCATTGTGTCATGTACATGATCTGGTCTAAAATTAATACCAAGATGATAACGAATCATCTTGAAGTCAAACTTTAGATTATGAAATACAATGTCAAATGTATTTGCAATGGTTTGTAACAGCTCAATACAGGCTTCGTCTAAGCAATCGGTAAGAATGTATCGGCCATGTCCTGACTTGTAACTAATACTAAGCCCTAGCACATAACCATCGCGAGGGTAGAGTGCAGTAGTTTCTGTATCTATGCATACTGCGCCTTGTGCATTGGCATAAACTTCTTGCAAGAACGCATAGGCTTCTTGAGTCGAATTAATACCTAAAAAGTCACCTGTTTTAGGTGCTTTCATTTCACCAGCATGAATCTTTAAAATCTTGTCTCTGGCTCGTTCAAAATCTGGCTTGCCTTCTGGCTTAAATGCAAGCATTGCTGGATTTGTGATACACACAAACTTTTCATCAACTAGCTGACCTGCCATGTTAGTTACACTAGTAACTTTGGCATATTCTTTGGCTGCTTCTGCACCTACTAGAATAACTAGATCATAGAGTTCTGGATCAAAATCAAGATCAACGTCTTTTTTGAGTAGTTTTGTAATTGGTTTACTACTCATGTGAAAGTGTTCAAAATCAAACGGAAAATAGTCTGAATATCTGGTACGATTTGGAGCTTTATCAATTAGTGCTACGTTTTTCATTTTTTATATCCAATATAACTTTTTATACTATTTACGTTTTCTTGATCTAGTTCGCCAGGATCTACGCCGTCTGGTAGTGTAATTATTTCTACTAAGAATCCTGAATCTTCTATAAGTGGTTTTATAGTTTTAGCTGCTGTTTCACCAGCTTCGTCACCATCAAACAAGATATAAATCTTAGTAATGCCTTGGGCACGGTATGGTAACAGCTTTAATTTAGTGTCGTTTTGTAGAGTATTTGTGCCAAAGGTGCAAACAACCGGGTGCAACCCTTTATCATATAAATTTAACATATCAAATATACCCTCTACTAAAATTAGGCTAGTAGTATCATAGGGTATAACAGCCGGGAATATTGGAATTTGTACTTTTGCAGGATAATTTATGTACCTGGGATTGCCATTACTCAAGGTATGACGAGCTACAAACACTTTTACTTTTTCAGTAATATCTGAAATAGGAAATACTATGCGATCCTGAAGTTTTTCTACTTGATTTGTGTAAAATGCCCCAAACTTTTTTAAAGTTTTTGCACTAATACCGCGAAACGGTTTTGTCCATGGCGTACTCCCGGTAGGCATACTTAGCCCATCCGTGGTTAGCATTAGATCGCCTAGTTTTTCTTTTAGTTTAGCAATTTTAATTGGTATTGGATTAGTAAATACATTAAAATATTTAAATACATTAGTTTTAAATCCACAACTAAAACAGTGAGCAATTCCAGTTATTCGATCTATTCTAAAACTAGGGTTTGAATCTTCGTGTTCAGGATTAAAACATTTTACTAAGTAATCACGACCACTCAGCTTAAAGTCAATGTTGTTTTTATTTAGCAGATCAAGTACGGGATCGGTCATTTTATGTATTCCAAGGCAAATCTACGTGTACTTCTTCAGTTTTCTTTGTGCCAGCTTTTTTAACTTTTTCTTGTGTTTGTGGTTTATCAATACTTTGTGGACTAATTCTTAGTGTGTCCCAGTCTATGGGGCAAGTAAATTGCATTTCTTTACCGCCACGAATTTTAGTAGTATCAAAACTAATAGCTTCTTTTTCTTTTTCATGCGCTTCCATTACTAGGGCAATATCTGCTGCATCAAGAATACCTTTGGCAAATCTGGCTTCGCCTGAGGCATCAATTTGATAGGGCGATACTAGCACAATCTCGTACTTTCTGGCTAAGTTTTTTAGTTTTTTGGAGATTTCTACTTGTGGTTTCCAGTCATATTGATCGGCACCATCTAATACAATTTGATTTATGTAATCTACTACTACAACTGATAGTTTATCTCCAAACTTAGCCTTCATTTTGCCTATGTGTAGATCAATTGCACTTAAACTTAAATCACGATCATCTACGATAACCATTTGATTATCTTGCTTTAGGGTAAAGTTACGAACTAATGTTTCTTCAAACTTAAATCTGTCTCTATGCCGCATAAATTCAAGCACTAGCTCGTCTGCATCACAAAACATTCCAGCACGAGCTTTTACTACTTTTAGGACTTCTTCATCTGTTAATTTATTTTGTTTTAAGTTTTGATGATTTACACCAGCTAGAATGGCTAAGTTACGCTCTACTACTTCTATAGCTGTCATTTCTATAGAAAAGTATAAAGAACTGTTACCATTCTCGTACTGATTAACAAAAATATTACTACTAGTAATACTCTTACCACTGCCTCGTTTACCGCCAATAAGTACGAGTTCTTGTCTAGCAACACCGCCCAGCACAGCATCAAAAGTATTATTAAGTCCAAGATAAACACGTTCTTTTTCTAAATCTTGAGGATTACGGAATAATAATATATCACTCATTGTGTATACTTTTTCCGATGTATGTGTTTTTTCCTCAATAGTCAGCACAATAGTTGCTAAATTTTCTTTTATTTCGTCGGAGTCGTAAAGCGGTAATTTATCTACAAATTTATCAAGTAATTTTACAGTTTCATTTTGAGTATACTGATCTATAAGAGCATCAAGTGCTACTTCAGCAGAAACATCAGGTACGTCAATTAGTTTAATTGTTGCTAGTGTTTTACTTGCCGGACCTTCTCTAATAGTAAGCTCTAAGTCATCAAATCCTGGTAGTTTACTATACCGTTCATAATATTTATTGATGACACTATACAAAGAGGAGTATGCCGGATCTAAAAACACCAGCTTTAGCTTTGCCCAAATATCTAGGCTCTGCTCTTGAAGCAGCTTGTTTAAGACAACGGCTGATACATCCACATTAACCTACCTTAGATTCATTGTCTACTATAACTTGGTCAATAATTTCTGTAACTTTGTAGAGTATGTGCTCACGCAACTTTTTAATATCGTGTTGATAGCTAGTGCCTTTATCAAAAAGCAAGCTTAATTGTTCGTGAGTCACTAATTGTTGCAGTCCAAAATAGATGTGATCATAGGCCATTGTAGATTCTGGCATAACCTCTACAACAGCCTGTTTTCCATAATTATGTACTGCTTGCTTTACTACTTCTTCAACAGTAAACGATTCTGTATCGTGATATGTAATTGTAACCTTCATTTACAGTTTCCAAAGTAAAAGGCCGGGAGGTTTTTAGTCTCCCGGCCCTGATTAAATACCCCGGAGGATATTAGGCAGCAGCCTTAGCTTCAGCTTTGGCTTTCTTATCAGCGCCTTTGTAGTCGGCAACATTGATGCCACGGCGAGTAAGCAGAGTACGCAGACCACGTTCGGTTTCGTCAACAGCTTTTGCAATTTCTGCAACGGTCATAGTTGCAATACGATCACCAAGGGCTACAACAGGATCAACCTGATCTTTAGCATGGGATTCGCGTTGTGCAGGGATACGAGCAATTTGACCTTTACGAGTCAGGCTGAGAGCTTTGCCACGAACTGAGGCAACACTCTTGCCAAGGGCTTGGGCAATATCTTCGATATATTTGCCACCCTCTGCCATCTTGATAAAGGTAGCTTCTTCACTGTCGCTATAAGTGCGAGCAACTTCAACTTTCTCAGCAGGCTTAACCATGCCAGTCAGCTCAAGTGCAAGAAGTTTACCTTGGATTTGCTTAGCAGTAAATTTAGCACTAGCAAACTGCTCAGCAATTTCTTTGTAAGTATAACGGCCCTCATTGCCTTCAACAAAATCAGCAAGCTGATCAGTTTCATCATCGGTGAAAGCAGTAGTTTTTTCTTTAGCCATTGAAGCAACGTCATGATCCATCTGACGCAGTTTAGCAGCAACGCTACGAGTAGTAAATCCAAGAGTATCAGCAGCTTCTTCAACAGTTGCAGCACTTACAGGACTTTCGTCACCAACAATACGCAGTAGACTAGCAACGGCTTCATCATTCCATTTTTTGGTTTTTTCAGTCATTTATGTGTTCTTTCAAAAAATTTGTTAAATTATCGACAATTTTAATATTTAGTTCTTCAGCACGTTTGCGTTTAGAACTAGTGCGGTTTGTTTCGTCAACTAAGTAGTCTAGGGTTTTAGTTACGGTTTCTGAGATTTTAAATCCTGCTGCTTCTAGTAGACGATATGCTTCTTGTTTTGTTTTAAAACTTTGCAATTTTCCAGTTATACAAACAGTTTTGGTATTAGTATTATCGCTAGTTGTGGGGTTGTCTGATTGAAATGAGAATGGCAGAAACTCTCTCATTTCTGGAAAATCTGTATTTAGCCATGTGATCAGATTTTCTGTTGCTTTTTCACCCAGCCCGGCTTCACGACAGGTTTCCACTGTAATCTCATCAATGTGATGGACTACTTTAGAAATTTTCTGTGAGGCTGTATTGCCGATTAGCGGAATGCTGAAACTTGCTAGTACAGTTGCCAAAGTGGCACCGCGGCTGCGATTAATTTCGTCAATAAGCTTTTCAGCCAGACGCTCGCTACCTAATGCACTAGCAATATCACTTTCTTCTAAATAGTAGAGTTCAGTAATATCTGCCAGTTCCAGTTTTTCTATTGTTTTAGCACCTAACCCCTTGATACCAAGGGTCTTTGAAAAGTGTTCCAACTTTTTGCCTAGTTGTGCACTGCACGCACTATTTTTGCAAAATAATTGATCGTTAGTCCACTCAAGTGGATAGTCACAACAAGGGCAGTTTGTGGGAATTATGATTTTCATAAGGCTTTATTCAACAGAATATAGATATTATACAGGTTTTGATTCGTGTTGGCAAGTCAAAATTTTGTTTGCCCTTGGCATCAAAATTTAGGCTTCAACTTTGTGAAGCACACACGGTATAATCTCACCAGCACGAATAACAGCCACTCGATCGCCAAGCTCTAGGCCTAGTGCTTCAATAAACCCAGGATTATTGAGAGTGGCTCGGCTTACTAGAGCATCGCCAATCATAACAGGCTCTAGAATTGCTACTGGTGTAACCTTACCGGTTTTACCTACTTGCCATTCTACTGCTAGCAGCGTGGTTTCTACGTGATCAGGACGTTGCTTACGAGCATAGGCACCTCGTGGATGTTTGCTGGTATAACCAAAGGCTTCAAATTCTTGGTTACTGTCACAGCGAAATACAACACCGTCTGTGGGATATACTTTGTCCAAGTCTGGTTCTTGGACTGTGGCAAAACCCAGCTGCTTAAGTGCCTGCATATCTTGAGTATAACTTGTGGTAATATAAGGCCACACACCATAAGCAAAGAAACTAATAGCTCGGGTCTTGAAATCATCCAAGTCTTTGAGATTTAGTGCACCTGCTGCATAATTACGGCTATTTTCTACATGGCTTGGGGCCACGATTTCACCAGTAACTTGTAGTGCACCCATGTGTGAGATTTTGTGCGGCACTAGTTGAGTATACAGCAGCTTATCTGTGATAAGTTGACCCTCCACTCCATCACCACGAGTAAGTGCCTGCACTAGTTCGCCCTGGACATAGAGTAGTGAAATAGCTGCACCGTCTAGCTTGGGGCTAATAGTGGCTTCACTATGACTTTCCATTAAGGGGTTAGTCTGACCTTCGCCTTCATAGTACTTTTGCAAGCTAAACATCTGCTTGTAGTGTTTAGCCTTGTTTTCAGCCGGGGCACTACCTACTTCGTTCCAGCCGATAAGATCAGCCAGTGCATCAAACTGTTTGTCTGTGATAATAGGCCAGCCATCATAGTAATGTTTACTAGCCACTTCAAGAAATTGTTTTAGTTTATTCATAATATAAATATTATAACAATTTTAATACGGCGTGTCAAGTAGGATTTTTTGTAATCAAATCATAGTATTTTTCTATGATCTCTTTACCCTCAGCTTCAGCACATATTTCCACTAGGCCATCTAGTAATGCGTATATATTTTCTAGGCTAGCTGGAATACTGATACCTTCGCGACTAGGAATCCAGTCTCCCTCATAGCTTAAAAAGTATTTGCGAAGTTGGATATAGAGTATTTCACGAAACTCATTGACTACTAGTCGTACTTGAAAACCTTTATCTAAGTTTTCTTCAATGGTTCGGTTAAATATGATATTACTGTCCATTAGAATCGTACTCCTAGCGCTTCCAGATGTTTTAGTGATGCTAGTTCACAAGCAGGTTGATATGCATACTGCAACCACTTGTCATTGGTTAACCATATACGATAAACCCATCCCCAGACTGGATGAGCCTGCTCGCCTACAATTTTAGCAGTGGAATCATAACGAGCACTGTAAACTACTTCGCCAATCTCAAATTTATCACGAACAGCGCCGTCTGGAATAAGCTGTGGGCGATTGTAGTCGTGTGAGCTATTGCGACGAGGGATGTGGTTGGTCTCTAAGATACGCTTAATAAAGTCTGTGCCACGATAAGTGCTCCTACTAATAGCTTCTACCGTTTCACCTTGCACATATTCCTTGATAATATATGCAGTCTCGTCTTGCGTAGCAGGCTTACCACGTAGTGCTGCACGGCGTTCGCTATCACGTTGCTGCTTGTCCTTGAACTGTTGCAGAATCCCGTCTAAGCGACTGGTATTGTATGCCATGCCTAAGATATTGCAGGCTTCTTTTTTAGTGATTGGCTTAGTACCCGGCACTTTAGGGTCGAGCAAACCAATAACACGTTGAAGATTAGTATCTGTCATACGTTCTTGTTCGATTTGTGACTTTTTTCGTGCCATGACTATATCCTTCAAGAAAATAAAGGGCAGCCTTAGCTGCCCAGAAATTAACCTTTGATAACACTAAGTAGATAAACAGCCGCTTTGCCGGTAAGTTTATCCAGAATGTCGTTATCAACTGCTGCACCTTTGGCTTCAATTGCACGCTTAAGGTCACTGATTGCAGCTTCTTTAGAGATACGCTTGGTACCTTCTCCAGCAGACTTACCACCTTCTTTAGTGGATTTACTAGCAGGTTCTTTCTTTACATAGACACCAGCCTGAACCAAAACCATGCGAACGCCATTAGGCGAGGCTTCGATTTCGTCTGCAATGTCTTTGATAATTTCGGTACTGGTTTCAGGGGTGGGATCAGCACCTTCATACATTTCAATAACTTTGGCTTTAAGTTCGTCGGTCCATTGAGTAGTCATTTTGTTTCCTTAGTGTAAGTTGTTTTTGTCAGAGCGTAAGTTGCCGGTACGTACAAGTTCATATTCAATAAGTTTATCATAGGCAGCTACAAAACTTGCTGCTAATAGGTAAAGTTTATCTGTTGGTATTAGACTGGGTGGTAGTTGTGCAGGATATGTTTTGTTTTCTTCACAAACTTGATTTGTTATTGCTACTAATTGTGTAGCTATTTTACTAGCTTCTTGTAAGGTTAGTGCGTCCCATATGCGAAATGGTTTTTCATTCATACCCAAGTGGTTTCAGTGATCTTCATTTTCGTTGGAATAAACTGGCGAAAATTGTGTTTAAGATCGTGTTTCTGCATGAGCAGCAGGATTTCTTCGTGTTGGCGATTTTTGACTTGGCGATACTCGTCAATAAAAGCCACAAATTCAGCTTCAGGCAATTGAGTAACATCAATACCACTTAAATTAGCTTGAGGTTCCCCAGTAACCACAACAGCACGATTGCTAGTATCACCGTTTTGCTTAGTATACTGAAATTCTACAAGTTTCATTGTTTGATTTCCTTTGAGATAAAATAATATTATATCAAGGCCAAGCACAAAGTGCAATATTAAATTTTTCTATCTTCTTCTGTGATTGACTTTAGCATACCCAATTTAGCTGCTTCAAAAAAGCTGGGAACAAAAATAATTACAGTTACAATAGGAGCAAATAAGGTATTAATAATTACAAATACAAACGAACTTAAATAAGGCGATCTGGTAATATCATTGTTAATCTCCAACTCACGAGCTTGTTTTACCAGTGGCCAGAATATATAACGCCAACTAACAAGGCCGGTGGCAAATGCTGCAGCTAGGTAGGCAAATAGTAATTCTAGCACTATTACCACCCACAAATAGCTTCTTCACTATTTCCTTGTGCCAGTTCTTCAGCATCTTGTCCGGCTTTGATTTCATCTTGTATTTGTTTAATGCGTGTAAGTGCTTCAATAAGATCATCAATATGTTCTAGCGAAATCGGAATCATGCGATCACAGCCATCATGAATAGCTAGTTCATCCATCCCACCTGCACCAGTACCAAATTCAATGTAGTTGTAATAGTACCTGTCATCAGCACTGCATAAAAACGAACCATCTTCTTCAAACAGTTCATCTTCACGATCATTTAATGCAAAATAAATTTTCATTGTAGTTCTCTTTCTTTAGTGTGTTGGTGGGCCCCCTGGGAGTCGAACCCAGTACCTGTCGATTATGAGTCGAATGCTCTAACCGCCGTGAGCTAGAGGCCCGCAGTTTATATTCGTTGATTCCACAGTTCTAGGGCGGTTTTGTATAGATGTTTATGTTTATGTACTTCTATACCACAATTGTTGCACTGCACCCAAGTATCCTCAGGCAAACCGGGTTTTTCATATTGTGGCACAATAATGTGCGCTACATCATCACTGCCGCAGAAAGGACAGGGCAGTATATGTTCTACTGTATTTTTTAAACAACTATTAGTTATGGTATCAAAAGGCCAAGCCCCAGTTTCTGGACTCTTGGGCCAAGGCCAGCTCGTGTTTTGCATTTGTTATTCTCCGGTTAAGATCGTCAAGACTAAGGGGTGTGTAGTCCGTTAGTTGTTCCATGCTTACATTAATGTATCTGGGATCGGGCTTACCACTTTGATCTAGCACTCGTTTGTAGTGCAGGTGTCCGTGCATATTAAAGCCCCAGCGCTCTAAACTGTCGGGGTGAATAGGTACGTGTGACATTACTATACCGTAACGATGGGTAATCCCGCGCACATCTTCAAAGTATTCAGCATACTGCGAGAGTTTGCACTCATCGTGGTTGCCACGAATTAAAATCTTTTTGCCATACAGTCTATTTAAAATGGTTAAGCCTTCGGCGGTACGAGTCATACATACATCGCCTAGAAAATATACCTTATCAGTAGGCTTGACTACACTGTTGTGTTTGTGGATAATGTGCTCGTGCATGTCGTGTAGGGTATTGAATGATCGGAGTCTGTCACCATTGTCACGAGTAAACTTTATAATGTTGGAGTGACCAAAGTGATGGTCACTACAAAAAAATACGTTGCTGGTTGCCATAATAAAAAATCCTCGATAAGTATATATTATACACTTATCGAGGATTAGTTTCAAGTAAAAATTTTGGTAGTACCTGAGGGTTTCGAACCCCCGGCCCTTTCCGTGTAAAGGAAATGCTCTACCGCTGAGCTAAGGTACTATGGATTGGCTAAGTAAAAAGCTAGTGCAAATCCTAGTGGAGTCATTGAGCGCAATTCTTTTGTACGTTCTGACTTACCGCCTAGTTGCATTAACCACGATTTAGGGTCTGGATTTACGGGGCTTTGTGGTAAATCTCTGTTAAATGTACCCCATAAACCAGTTTTCTTAGTGTAAGGATCACCAAACCAGTGTGGCTGAAAATACCAAGGTAATCCTAATTCTGGCCTTAATTTAGCTAATCTACCTACTGGATTTTCAATAGCCCACCACTTAGGCTCACAATAACTAATAATTTCTAAAGTTTTATCTATGAGTTTTAGACTAGCAGTTGTTCTACCGTCTTTGTCTTTTTGTTGCCAGTATTGTGCACCACTACTGGCAAAATCAGTACAGGGTGGAGCGGCTAAAATACCATGAATTGGTTGTGGTAAGTCACTGGGTGCTAGTTCTAGAATATCTAACCCTAGTTTAATATCTACTTGGTAAACCTCATATTTACCACTTTCACGATAATATTTTGGCCAATTTCCACTATAATCAAAAAGTGATAATATAATTGGTTTCATACTTTGGAGCGGGTAGGGAGATTCGAGCTCCTCACTTCGAGTTTGGAAGACTGGCGTGCTAACCGTTAAACACTATACCCGCTATGTAAGATCTAATAATTCTACTTCCCAAAATCCCCACTCGTCAAATGACCAGCAAAGAAAATACTTGGGTTGAAATTGTTGTAAGTAACCACTATGTGGTGGTATTTTATTTACGTTCATTGGCGCTGTTTAA
>Ga0194130_10004893_pt1 | contig 16634 bp, 19 predicted proteins | sample TA2KigsurfametaG_FD_160084 | JGI IMG/M metagenome (GOLD analysis project Ga0194130, IMG submission 160084) | Freshwater microbial communities from Lake Tanganyika, Tanzania - TA2015050 Kigoma 12 surface | ecosystem: Environmental > Aquatic > Freshwater > Lake | place: Tanzania: Lake Tanganyika... | reverse complement strand
CCGCGACCTGGCCGACCCGGGGGTGCTCGATCATCATCCGCTCGATCTCCGCCGGGTACGCGTTGAACCCGCCGACGATGAACATGTCCTTCATCCGGTCGGTGATGTCGATGTAGCCGCGGTCGTCCATCACGGCGATGTCCCCCGTGCGCAACCAGCCGTCCGGCGTGATCGTCGCCGCGGTCTGCTCCGGGTCGTCGAGGTACCCGGCCATCACGTTGAACCCACGTACCCACAGCTCGCCCGCCGTGCCACGCGGCAGCTCGTTGCCGTCCTCGTCGACGATGCGCAACTCCACGCCGTCGAGCGCGCGGCCGGACGTCTTCGCGATGGTCTCGGCGTCGTCGTCCGCACGACAGATCGACGCCAGGCCGTGGGTCTCCGTCATCCCGTACGCGGTGATGACCGCGGTCATCCCGAGCCGCTCGCGCATCTGGATCACCATCTCGACGGGGATGGTCGCGGCACCGGTCACGCAGCGCTGCAACGACGACACGTCGTAGCGGTCGAGATCCGGGTGGTTCAGCAACCCCTGGAAGATGGCGGGTGGTCCGGGGGCGATGTTCACCCGTTCCGACTCGATCACCTCGAGGACCTTCGTGGCGTCGAACACCGCCCACGGAAGGATCGTCGCCCCGAACAGCATCGCCGGCACGATCCCGCCGTTCAGGCCGAACGCGTGAAAGAACGGGGAGATGATGAGGTACCGCTCGCCACGTTCGATGCCCATGCACGAGCCGTAGAACTCGAACCCCCGGATGATTGGGTTGTGCAGCACCATCACGCCCTTGGGCAGTCCGGTGGTGCCCGACGTGAACATCACGAGACCCATGTCGTCGGGCCGGATCGCCGCCACGCGACGTGCGACCTCGGCTCGCGCCGCGTCGTCGGCGAGAGCGACGAGGTCGGTGCGGCTCATCGCCCCGGCGGGCGTCTCCCCGCGCAACACCACCCGACGACGCAGCAGCGGCAACGACTCGCCCGATGCATCGAGCATGCCGAGATAGTCGGCGTCGAGGAACCCGGTGACGGTGATGAGCACCCGCACCTTCGCCTTGCCGAGCACGTACGCTGCCTCGCGTCCCTTGAACCGCGTGTTCACCGGGACGAGCACGCCACCGGCACGGAACGTGCCGAGCGCGGCGACGACCCATTCCCAGATGTTCGGCGCCCACAGGGCCACCGCCTCACCGGGTTGCAGCCCGTCGGCGATCAGCCCGGCCGCGAACGCGTCGATCGCATCCGCGAGCTCGGCGTAGGACAACCGGACGTCACCGTCGACGATCCCCTCGATGTCGGCGAAGTTCTCGCGCACGTGATCGACGAGATCGGCGAGCGTCTGCGGCGGGGTCATCGGATGCGCTCCATGGAGCGCGGATGCTACCGGTCGTCCTCCGCGGCGTCTGCCGCCTTCGTCCGTGCGGCACGGCGACGCCACCAGATGAACGCGCCGTACCCGGCGAAGAGCAGGCCGACCGAGATCTGCGCGACCGTCCGCTGCACCGAGCGCCCCTCGCTCTCCGCGGCGATGAGCAGGAAGGCGAGGAGGTCGGGCGCTACGGGCATGACCTGCACGCTAGGTCACGGACGCGGGAGCACCTCGGCCCAGAGCGGTTCCTGCTTCCACGCCGGAGGCGGCGGAGTGTGCCCCTCGGCGGGAGCGTCCTCGGAGACCGTCCCGTCCCGCATGTTGTGCAGGTACCGCGGGCAGTTGAAAAACGCACGCCCCAGGTGCACCTCGACGACGAGCTCCGCTCCGATGAAGTCCGCCCGGCTCGCCGCGTCGGTGTGCACGGTGCCCACACCGTGCAGGCGCAGTCGCTTCGGGCGCTCGAAGTCGATGAACAGCAACGCCACCTTGCCGGTGTCGACGATGTTGCCCACCGACCGGTACATGCCGTTGCCGTCGTAGCTCGGGAACCGCAGCGTGCGATCGTCGACCACCTTCACGAACCCGGGACGACCGCCCTTGTAGGACACGTCGGGCCAGCCGTCGTCGTCGACGGTCGACAGGAAGAAGAAGCTCGCCCGCTCGATCATGCGCTGCTGCCAGTCGAGGAGGGCGTCGACGACGGTGTGCTGCTCGAGCCGGTCGGCGAGACGTACGGCGTCGTACTGCTCCTGCAACGCACGGGGACCCGGTGGGTACAGGCGAGGAGCGTCCATGCATTGAGCCTACGTGGGCACGGTCGGCCACGAGCCCGGTTCGCGCCGGCCGCCGATACCCTGCGAGGTCATGCTCCCCGTCACCCTCGACACGCTGCGCATCACCCTCCACGTCCTCGCCGTCACCGTGTGGGTCGGCGGACAGCTCACCCTCCTCGGCCTGCTCCCGGCGCTCCGCGCCATCGGCGGGGACGCCCCACGGACCGTCGCCCGGAGGTTCAACGTGGTGGCCTGGCCGGCGTTCGGGCTCACCGTCGTCACCGGCGTGTGGAACCTGCTCGCCGTCGACGTCGGCGACACCTCCCCCGACTACCAGGCGACGTTGTTCGCGAAGTTGTTCTTCGTCGCCGTCTCGGGCATCGCAGCGTTCGTCCACGGTCGGGGCGGTTCGAAGGCCGCCACCGCGGTCGGCGGTGCCGTGGGACTGTTCGCCGCGCTGGCCGCCCTGTTCTACGGCGTGCTGCTCGGGGGACCGACCGGCTGACGGGTCGGGCTCAGGCCCGTTCCGCTGCGAGCCGGTCGAGGCGACGCAGAAGCGTCGGCAGCGCGAGGAACTCCGCCCACGTCGCCACGTCGTCGTCCGGTCCGCACCAGCGCCACCCGTCGACCGCACCGACGTCGGGGCCGACCCTCTGCAGCGTGGCGAGCTCGCGATAGAGGAACGCGTCGTCGCGTCGTTCGGCGAGCGTGACCGCGAGCTTCGCCGCACCCCGCAGACCCGGCACGTCCCACTGACCGGGCGCCGTCGGCACGGCGTCGAGGGAGCCGTAGGCGGCGAGCAGCGCCGCTGCGCCCTTCGCCCCGAACCCGGGGATCCCCGGGATCCCGTCGGCCGTGTCGCCAACGAGCGCGAGGTAGTCGGGAATTGCCGCCGGGCTCACACCGAACTTCGCGCGGACTCCGTCCTCGTCGACGACGAGCTCCTTGCGGCGGTCGACCTGCACGACCCGCCGCCCGCGCACGCACTGGCCGAGGTCCTTGTCCGGCGTGAGGATGCGGACCTGGCGCACCCGCTCGTCGGCATCGGCGAGCGCGGCCGCAGCGGCGAGCGCGTCGTCGGCCTCGAACTCGACCATCGGCCACACGGTCACCCCGATCGCACGGAGCGCGTCCTCGAGCAGGCCGAACTGGCCGAAGAGCACCGGGTCGATGCCGTCGCCGGTCTTGTACCCCTCGAACAGCTCGTTGCGGTACGACTCGATGACGTGATCGGTCGCCACGCCGACGTGCGTCGCGCCCGACTCAAGGAGGCGCACGACGTTGTCGACGACGCCACGGGCGGCGCCCATCTCGGTGCCGTCGGCCGCAGCGCGCGCCGGGACGGCGAAGTAGTGGCGGAACAGCTCGTAGGTCCCGTCGACCAGATGGACGATCACGACACCATTGTGTCCGTCTCGGAGCCGTCCAGGCTCAGTCGCCGAGCTCGGAGATCAGCGGGACCCACTCGTCGAGCCAGCGCAACGTCGCATCCGCGTCGTGGCGCTGCATCGTCTGGGGCGACACGACGATCCGCTCGACACCGAGTGACGCGTACAGGTCGATCCGCGCCCGGTTCTGCCCGAACGCGAACAACGAGATCGGGATCTCCTCCGCGTTCCGGCCGGCCTCGGTCGCAAGCGTGCGGAACAGCTCGATGCCGCCCTTCGGATCGGGCTTGCCGGTGTAGTTGAGCAGCTGCGCGTCGATGGGGCACCAGTGGTCGGCGTACTCGGCCGCGTGCCGGATGCCGACCTTGCCGGCGTTGCCCAGCGCGATCGGGACCGGCTGCTGGATCGGCTTGGGGTACACCCACGACTTCGTGAACCGCTCGTAGGTGCCGCTGAACTCGGGCTCGTCCTCGGTCCAGCACATGCGCAACGCCGCGACGCGTTCCCGCATCGCCGAGTACCGCTTCGAGAACGGCACGTCGGGACGGTGGTTGGCGAGCTCCTCCTTGTTCCAGCCCACACCCACACCGAGCAGCACCCGTCCGCCCGACAGGACGTCGAGGGTCGCGACCTGACACGCGAGGTCCAACAGGTCGTGCTCGAGCAGCAGCGTGATCCCCGTGGCGAGCGTGAGGTTCGTGGTCGCCGCCGCGGTCGCCATGAGCGAGACGAAGGGGTCCATCATGTGCCAGTAGCCGTCGGGCAGCTCCCCGCCGGCCGGGTAGGGCGTCTCGCGCGACACCGGGATGTGGCTGTGCTCGGGCATCCACACCGAGTCGAAGCCGCGGTCCTCGAGCGCACGTCCGAGCGCGTCGGGGCGGATGCCGTCTGCGCTGTTCACCGACAGATAGCCGAACTTCATGCTGATCTCCCCCTCGGTCCGCAAGCCCGTGGTCGCTGCGATGGCCGCACGCTACCGGACGCCGAACGCCCGCGAACGGGTGATCAGCGGGCCGACCGCGACGCGGAGGGGTCGGGGCTGATGGCCCTGATGTAGGCGACCACGGCCGACACCTCGTCGTCGGTGAGGGCGTTGCGCGGCATCACCGTGCCGTAGCCCTTCACCCGTTCGGCCCACGGGTCGGAGATCGCCCGGCGCAGGTAGTCGTCGTCGGCGACGACCTTGCGGCCGTCCTCCAGGGTGACCGTCGACCCTGCGAGGTTCTTCCACGTCGGCCCGGCCGCGTCGCGCCCGTCGACCGAATGGCACGACGCACACCCCTTCGAGCCGTAGAGCTGGCGACCGCGCTGCGCCTCGGCCGACAAGGCGACCGCCGGCTCACCGGTCGCCCCCTCGTCGTCCCCGCCGCACCCGACGAGCAGCAGCGCCGCGGCGACGAGCGGCAACGCGGCACGGACCACGCATCGCCACGAGAGGCGGGCGCTCAACGCGTCGGCCACGACGGCACGCCCGCGTCGAGCTGCACCCCCGCGGAGTTCAGGAACCCCGAGACCATCCGGTAGAAGCCGGCGCAGACCACGAGCTCGACCATCGCCTGATCGTCCCAGCGGGTGGTGAGGCGGGCCCAGGTGGCGTCGCTCAAACAGTCGTCAGCGCACAGCTCGTCGGCGAGGGCGATCAGGTCGCGGTCGTCGGCACTCCACGCGCCCTCCTCGACCGGGCGGGTGAGCAGGAAGATCTCGTCGTCGGTGAGCCCGGCGTCGCGGCCGATGACCGTGTGCTGGCCGAACTCGTACACCGACCGACAGTTCGACCCGACCCGCAGGATCACGAGCTCGCGCTCACGGTCGGGCACGGTCGTGCGGAACAGCAGCGTCCCGCCCATCTGCGTGAACCGCTTCAGCACGTTCGGTGCATGCGCGAGCGTCCGCATGATGTTCAGCGGATCGTCGCTCAGGTTCGTGCCGAGCAGCGGCGCCACCTCGGGCGACGGGTCGGTGACCGGTGCGATGCGGGGAGCGGTCGGACGGGGACGGTCGTTCGCCATGACGACGACGCTAGCGGCGGCCACCGGCGTGGCCCACCGTCATTCCTGCACGAGTTCGATGAGCGTGCCGAAGCTGCTCTTGGGGTGCACGAACGCCACCGTGGTGCCCCGCGAGCCCGGCCGGGGAGCCGAGTCGATGGGCGTGGCGCCGGCATCGATCATGGCCTGCAGGGCGACGGCGCAGTCGGCGACGCGGTAGCCGACGTGGTGCAGGCCCTCGCCGCGCTTCTCGATCGCCTTCGCAACGGGGGAGTCGGGCCGGGTGGGGGTGAGGAGCTGCACGTAGCTCTCCGCCACCTTGAGCAGCGCTTCCTCGACGCCGTCGGACTCGACGATCTCGCGGTGGTCGACCGTGGCGCCGAACGCCCGCCGGTAGTAGTCGATCGCCGCCTCGAGGTCCCGGACGGCGATGGCGACGTGATCGATCTCGGTGAGCAGCATGGCCGACACGATAGGAGCCTCCGTCAGACCGACGCCGGTCGGGCGCCCGTCGAGAACCGGGTGATGACGTCCTCGCCGATGCGCGCCCGCTTCTCGGGATCGTCGATGCCGAGTCCGGCGGTCGGGGCGAGGCAGAGCACGCCGAGCTTGCCCTCGTGCTGGTTGCGGTGGACCTGCCAGGCGGCCTCGGCGACCTCGGTGAGAGGGAACGTCGCCGACAGCACGGGCTGGATCGCCCCGCGGTCGATGAGGCGGTTCATGTCCCAGGCTTCCTGGTAGTTCGCGAAGTGGGAGGAGACGATCCGCTTGAGCTTCATCCAGAGGTGGCGGTTGTCGTACTCGACCATGTAGCCGCTCGTCGCCGCGCAGGTCACGACGGTGCCGCCGCGCTTCGCCACGAACACCGACGCACCCATGGTGTTACGACCGGGGTGCTCGAAGACGATGTCGGGGTCCTCGCCGACGAGACCGCGGATGCGAGCACCGAGGCGCCGCCACTCGGCCTCGTCCTGGGTGACGTCGTCCTTCCAGAAGCGGTAGCCGTCGGCGGCGCGGTCGATGACGTGCTCGCAACCGATGGAGCGGAGCAGCTCGGCGCGCTGGGGGCTCGACACCACGCCGATCGGCGTGCCGCCGCCGTTGAGGACGAGCTGCACGGCGTAGGCGCCGATGCCACCCGTCGCGCCCCAGACGAGCACGTTGTCGCCCTGCTTCATGCGGGCGCCGTGGGAGCCGACGAGCATGCGGTACGACGTCGACGCACACAGTCCGTTGACGGCCGCCTCCTCCCAGGTGAGGTGCGACGGCTTCGGCATGAGCTGGTTCGCCTTGACGATCGAGAGGTCGGCGAGGCCGCCGTAGTTCGTCTCGAACCCCCAGATGCGCTGGTTCGCCGCGAGCATCGAATCGTCGTGGGCGGAGGGGTCCTGGTCGTCGACGTAGTTGCAGTGCACGACCACCCGGTCGCCCGGCTTCCAGTTCCGCACCGCGGAGCCGACTCGCAGGACCACCGCCGACGCGTCGGAGCCGACGACGTGGAACGGCTGATCGTGACGGGCGCCCCACACGGACTCCCGACCGAGGCGACCGAGGAACCCGAAGGTCGACACGGGCTCGAAGATCGAGGTCCACACGGTGTTGAAGTTGATCGACGACGCCATGACGGCGAGCACGACCTCGTCGGGGGCGAGCTCGGGGGTGGCGACCTCGCCGACGTGGAGGGACCGTCGAGGGTCCTTGTCGGCGGAGGCGACCCCCTCGAACATGCCGACCTCGTCCTTGCGGACGAAGGCGGCTCGGTAGTGGTCGGGCAGCGGGATCGCGGCCAGCTCGTCGCCGGACGCCCCCGCCTGGATCGCATCGAGGATCGCCTGCATAGGCGCATGAGCCTACGGGTTCGTGTACAAGTTCACAAGAAGATTCCTACCGGTAGGTAGCTTTCGGGCAGGCGGTGCCGCGAGCCCGTCCGGACGGAACCACGTACACTCCACCCGCACAGGCACGAAGCCCGTCCCAGGGGGAGGACACATGTCCGCATCCGTCATCGCCGCCGGCGCCCGCACACCGATCGGGCGGTTCCAGGGCGGGCTCACCGCCATGACCGCGCCCCAGCTCGGCGGGGTCGCCATCGCCGCCGCACTCGAACGGGCCGGCATCACCCCCGACCAGGTCGACTACGTGTTCATGGGCCAGGTCCTTCTCGCCGGCGGCGGGCAGATCACCGCCCGCCAGGCCGCCGTCGCCGCCGGTATCGGCTACGACGTCCCCGCCACCACCGTGAACAAGGTGTGCCTCTCCGGCCTCAACACCATCTACCTCGCCCACCAGATGATCGCGGCGGGCGACGCCGACGTCGTGGTCGCCGGCGGCATGGAATCCATGACGAACGCCCCGTACCTGCTGCCCGCCGCCCGAGGCGGGTTCCGCATGGGCGACGGTGCCGTCGTCGACTCGATGATGTACGACGGCCTCACCTGTGCGTTCGACCACTGCGCCATGGGCGAGGGCACCGAACGCGACGCCACCGCCGAGAACATCGCCCGCGGCGCGATGGACGCCTTCGCCGCCCAGTCCCACGACCGCGCCGCAGCCGCCATCAAGGACGGCCGGTTCGACGACGAGATCGCGCACGTCTCGATCCCGCAGCGAAAGGGCGACCCGATCGTCGTCGAGACCGACGAAGGCGTCCGACCCGGCACCACCGCCGAGTCGCTCGGCGCGCTGCGCGGTGCGTTCGGCGGTGCGGGCAACGTCACCGCGGGCAACGCGTCGCAGATCTCCGACGGCGCGAGCGCCGTGGTCGTGCTGTCGGCCCGCAAGGCCGCCGAGCTCGGCATCGACGGCCTCGGTGAGGTCGTCGCCTACGGCCAGGTCGCCGGCCCGAACCCGGGCCTGCTCCACCAGCCGGCGAACGCGATCCGCAAGGCACTCGCCCGCACCGACCTCGGCGTGGGCGACCTCGACCTGTTCGAGATCAACGAGGCATTCGCCGCCGTCGCCCTCGCATCGATGGCCGATCTCGGCGTCGGTGACGACATCGTCAACGTGAACGGCGGGGCGATCGCCCTCGGCCACCCCATCGGCGCATCGGGCAACCGGCTCGCGCTCACCCTCCTCCACGAGCTCCGCCGTCGTGGCGGCGGGGTCGGCGCCGCGGCGCTGTGCGGTGGCGGCGGTCAGGGCGACGCGCTCATCGTCCGCACCCGCTGAGCGGACGGCCGACCGTCAGGCCCCGAGTCGGCGACGACCCTCGAGCGCACGCCCGAGGGTCAGTTCGTCGGCGTACTCCAGATCACTGCCGACCGGTAGCCCAGACGCGAGACGCGTCACCGTGATGTCGACGTCGGCGAGCAGGCGGGCGAGGTACAACGCCGTCGCGTCACCCTCGAGGTTCGGGTTCGTGCAGATGATGAGCTCGCGCACGGGCTCGTCGACGAGGCGACGCAGCAACTCCCGGATGCGGAGCTGGTCCGGACCGACCCCCTCGAGATGGTTGATGGCGCCGCCGAGCACGTGGTAGCGGCCCGAGAACTCGCCGGTGCGCTCGACCGCGACGAGGTCCCGTGGTTCCTCGACGACGCACAGCACGTGCGGATCACGGCGGGAATCGGAACAGATCGTGCAGTCGGCACCCTCGGCGATGTTGAAGCACACCGGGCACGACGTGATCCGTTCCTTCGCCGTACGGATCGCCGACGCGAGTCGACCGGCCTCGCGCTCCGACACCCGCAACAGGTGGAACGCGATGCGCTGCGCGGACTTCGGACCGATCCCGGGGAGCCGACCCAACTCCTCGATCAGGTCCTGCACCGGACCCGCGTACAGCGCCGTCATGACGGCTGACCGGCACCGCCGAGCAACCCGCCGAGCGCGCCGAGGTCGAGGCCGCCCATCGCCGACGCCTGCACCTGCTGCACACGCGCCATGGCGTCACGCAGTGCGGCGAGCACCAGGTCCTCGACCAGTGCGGGATCCGACGGGTCGAGTACCGAGGGGTCGAGCCGCACGCCGACGAACTCGCCGCCGCCCGTCACCCGGACCTCGACGAGGCCGCCGCCGGCCGTTCCGACGACCTCGGCCTGCGCCGCCGCCTGCTGGGCCTGCATCATCTGGCCCGCTGCGCCGAGGAGCGCACCGAGATCCAAACCGCCTGCCTCCGCACCACCGACCTGCTCGGTCACTCCACCACCTCTGCTCCGGGGAACCGCTGCAACACCCGATCGATCGTGGAGACGGCGACATCCGGCGCGTCGGGCAGCGAACGGACCTCCGCGAGGTCGACGAGCTCGTCGGCCGTCGGCATGGGGTCGTCGTCGTGCTCGGCGGGGGCGTCGCGCCCCGGTTCGACCACTGCCGCACCACGGCCGTCGTCGACCACGAGGTCGAGGCGAACCGGACGGCCCACCTGATCGGCCAGGCGGGCCTCCACCTCGGAACTGCGCTCCGCACAACGATCACGGTGCACTGCGGAGGGAAGTGCGATCTGCACGACCGCACCCGACACGCCGACGACCCGACCCGCACGGAACAGCGCCCGCACACCCGGCGGGACACCGTCGAGCACCTCGGTCGACCACACCGCCGCGACCGCAGCGAGCGTGAGCTCCCCCACGGGCGCGCCGGCGGCCGGGGCCGGTTCGGGCTCGGTGGCGCGTTCGGGCGGCGGCGCCGGTTCCGGTTCCGGTGCGGGTTCGGGCGCTGCCGCGGCCACGGGCGGCGGCGGGGCAGCCGAGCGCGTGGGGTCGGCCTGCAGTTCGGCCAGCCGGCGACGGGCGGCAGCGGCAGGGCCCTCGCGGGTCGCGGCCGCCGGAGCCACCGGAGCCGCCGGGCGGGCCGTCGCCGCACGCTCGGGCGAGATCGGAGTCGCCGGAGGTGCGGCCGAGGGTGCAGCCGACGTCGCAGGCGGAGCGGACGCGGCCACGGAGACCCCGGGGGCGAGCGCCGCCTCGAGCCGGGCGACCCGCTCGACCAGCGCAGTGACCGACACGTCGAGCTCGGCCCGGGTGAGCCGGACGAGGGCGACCTCGATCGGCACCCTCGGGTCGGGCGCCTGGCGCATCTCGAGCAGCGCCGCGCCGATCATCTCGAGGGATCGGGTGATCGCCGGTGCGCCGAGCCGGCGCGCCACCTCCTCGACCCGGGCGCGTTCGACATCGGGAAGCGACGCGACCCCCGGCGCAAGGAGCACCAGGAACGCGCTGCGCAACCGGTCGAGCAGGTCCTCGGTCACGACCCGGGGCTCACGCCCCGTTGCGAGCGCCCCGGCGAACGCAGCGAGCGCCGCAGCGCCGTCGCGTTCGCACAGTGCCTCGAGCAGCTCGTCGAGCGGGGCGTCGCCCGCCTGCACGCCGCCGATCGCCGCCACCTGGTCGAGCGCGGAGAGCGTGTCGCGCGCCGAACCGGCGCCCTTGCGCACCACCCAGGTCACCGCGTCGACGTCGAGGTCGATCGAGGCGTCGGCCATGACCCGACGGACGTGCGCCTCGAGGTCCGACGCCGGGATCAGCCCGAACTCGAAGTGCTGGGTGCGCGACCGGATCGTCGGGAGCACCTTCTGCGGGTCGGTCGTGGCGAGCACGAACGTGACGTGCTCCGGAGGTTCCTCGAGCGTCTTCAGCAGAGCGTTCGACGCCGCCGCCGTCAACATGTGCACCTCGTCGAGGATGTACACCTTCGTGCGGCCCGGCGACCCGATCGCCACCCGACTCACGAGTTCGCGGATGTCCTCGACCTTGTTGTTCGACGCGGCGTCGAGCTCGAAGAGGTCGTAGCTCGTCCCCGAGTCGATCGACGTGCACGACCCGCACACCCCGCACGGTTCGCCCTCGACCGCCTCGGTGCAGTTCAGCGCCTTCGCGAGGATCCGGGCGAGCGAGGTCTTCCCCGTGCCACGGGGGCCGGAGAACAGGTATGCGTGGCCGGCCCGGTCGTCGCGCACGGCGTTCCGCAACGCCGCGACCACGTGCTCCTGGCCCACGACCTCCCCGAACCGGCGAGGTCGGTACCGCCGGTACAGGGACTGGTGCACCACAGCCCGAATGGTAGTGCGAGCCCTCGGAGGTGACGGCCAGGAAACCTGAGGCACACCACAGGTCCGCTGAGAGCTGCTGCCTTCCGGCCCTGACTCGGTTCACGGGCTGCGGTCGCGCAGGGCCCGACCGCCACCTCCGAAGACTCGCCCCGCCAGACTAGCGCCGCCCGAGGGGCGACCACGTAGGCTGCTCCCGTTTCCCGGGAGGGATGCGAGAGCGGACGAATCGGCACGCCTGGAGAGCGTGTGTGGGGCAACTCACCGTGGGTTCGAATCCCACTCCCTCCGCGGAGGCACCCGGGGGGCCCCAACGGGCCCCCGGGGACGCACCGTCCCGGCAGCGAGTTGTAGCGTGCGCGCTCGTGGACGACCTCGACGCCATGGGCCTCGCCCTCGACGAAGCCCGCCTCGCCCTCGACCACGGCGACGTGCCGGTCGGGGCGATCGCCCTGCAAGACGGTGAGGTCATCGCCCGGGCCCACAACGAACGGGAACTGCTCGGCGACCCGACCGCCCATGCCGAACTGCTCGTCGTGCGGCGCGCGGCGGAGGCGCTCGGCCGCTGGCGGCTCGACGACGTCACGGTCGTCGTCACGCTCGAACCGTGCATGATGTGCGCCGGCGCGCTGCTCAGCGCCCGGGTCGCCCGCGTCGTCTTCGGCGCCGACGACCCCAAGGCGGGTGCGTGCGGGTCGCTCTACAACGTGTTCGCCGACCCGCGACTCAACCACGAGATCCCGCTGCGCCCGCGGGTACGCGCGGAGGAGTGCGGAAACCTGCTCACCAGCTTCTTTCTCGACCGTCGCGGCTGACGCGCTAGGATTTCGGCCCCGAGGAAGGGTGCCAGAGCGGACGAATGGGACGGTCTCGAAAACCGTTGTGGTCGCAAGGCCACCGTGGGTTCGAATCCCACCTCTTCCGCAGTGAGGTCCGGCCGGGTGGCGGGGGTGTCAGCCCCCCGACGCCCGTGCCCGACCGACGATGATCCCGCCCGCTGCGACGAGCACGACCGCCCCGCCGAGCGCCACGTAGACGACCCACGACATGCCGCCGCCCCCGTCGGTGGCGACGTCGGCATCGGTCGAACCGGCCGTGCGCACGGTCCCACCGAGCTGACCGGCCCCCGAGGTCGGCCCCGGCCCGGCCGTGGTCGTGGTCGTCGTGGTGGTCGACGTCGTGGTCGTGGAGGAGGTGTCGATCGGCGGGATCGTGAGGAACGACGGGTTCACGAGGACGGTCGGCGGGATCGTGATGATTCGGAACGTCGTCGCCGGGATACCCGCCTCGCCGACGTGACCGGCGTCAGCAGCAGCGCCACGGCGAAGGCCGCTCCGAGGAGGAGCGGGAGACCGGCGAGGAACCGACGCAACGTCCGCACGGCGGGCAGCGTACGCCTTCGGCGCACGGCCCGCGGGACGTCACTTGTAGCGGTAGGTGATCCGCCCGCGCCCGAGGTCGTACGCCGACACCTCGACCTGCACCCGGTCACCCGGAAGGATCCGGATCCGGTGCTTGCGCATCTTCCCGCTGAGGTGCCCGAGCACCTCGTGGCCGTTGTCCAACAGGATGCGGAAGTGGCCGCCCTTCAGGGCTTCCTCCGCACGACCCTCGAGCAGGATGGCGTCGTCTTTGATCTTCGGCAAGCGGTGAACCTTCTGCACTCTCGCCCCGGCGGTCCGGGGAACTCCGACATGCTATCGGCCCGGGGAGCGCCCCGCCGATAGCGTGCACGAGCGAACCCCACGGGAGCGACGTGTTCCATTGGTACGGCTACAACGACCCCGACAAGGTCAAGGGCAAGAGCCTCGACCGCTCCCTCCTGCGGCGCGTCGCCGGCGACGTCACCCCCTACCGGCGACAGATCGCCGGGTTCCTCCTCACCGTCGTCATCGGCGCCCTCGTCGGCCTCGCCCCGCCGCTGATCATCCGCGCCCTCATCGACGACGCGATCCCCCGCGCCGACCGGGGGCGCATCGACCTGCTCGCCGTGCTCCTCGTCGGCGCCGCCGCCGGCGGTGCGGTGCTCTCGCTCCTCGGCCGCCGCTGGTCGGCCCGCATCGGCGAAGGCCTCATCTACGACCTGCGCACCCGCCTCTACGACCACATCCAGGCGATGCCGATCGCGTTCTTCACGAACAGCCAGACCGGCTCGCTGATCTCCCGGCTCAACGGCGACGTCGTCGGCGCCCAGCGGGCCGTCACCGGCACCCTCGGCTCCGCGCTCGACCAGATCGTCACCGTGCTCACCGTCGGCGTCACGATGCTCGCCCTCGACTGGCGGCTCACCCTCCTCTCCCTCGCCGTGCTCCCCGTGCTCCTCGGGAGCTCGAAGCGGGTCGGTCGCACGCTCCGGGCGATCACCCGGGAGTCGATGGAGCTCAACGCGGCGATGAGCACGCAGATGACCGAACGATTCGGCGTGTCCGGCGCCCAGCTCGTCACCCTCTTCCGCGGCCAGCGCGCCGAACAGGCGGCGTTCGCCGGCCGGGCCGACCGGGTGCGGGCCATCGGCGTGCGTTCCGCCGTGTACTCGCGGGCGTTCATGCTCGGCCTCGACATCGTCGCCGCGCTCGGCACCGCCGCCGTGTACTGGTTCGGCAGCCGGCGTGTCGTCGGCGGCGACCTCGCCATCGGCGACCTCGTCGCCATGGGCCTGCTCGTGAACCGGGTGTACCAGCCGCTCATTGCGCTCACCGGGCTGCGCGTCGACGTGCTCACGGCGTTCGTGTCCTTCGAACGGGTCTACGAGGTGCTCGACACCCCCAACCCGATCACCGACCGACCGGACGCCGTCGCACTGCCCGCACCCCGCGGAGCGATCCGGTTCGAGCACGTGGGGTTCACCTACGCCGCCGCCGCGGACACGACGCTCGCATCGCTCAGCGACGGGGCGACGCTGTCGCGATCCGCCGTGCCGGTCCTCGCCGACATCGACGTCGACGTGGAAGCCGGGCAGCTCGTCGCGCTCGTCGGGCCGTCGGGCGCCGGGAAGTCGACCCTCGCCGCCCTCCTCCCCCGACTCCACGACGTGACGGCGGGGAGCATCCGCATCGACGGGCACGACCTGCGCGACGTCCGCCTCGCCGACCTGCGCGCCGCGATCGTCGTGGTGCCCCAGGACCCCCACCTCTTCCACGACACCATCGCCGCCAACCTCCGCTACGCCCGGCCCGACGCAACCGACGACGACCTGCGCAACGCCTGCGAGCTCGCCCAGATCCACGACCTGATCGCGTCGCTGCCCGAGGAGTACGACACCGTCGTCGGGGACCGCGGCCACCGCATGTCCGGCGGTGAGAAGCAACGGCTCGCCATCGCCCGGATGTTGCTCACGGACCCCGCCGTCGTCGTGCTCGACGAGGCGACCTCCCACCTCGACGCCGAGAACGAGGTGCTCATCCAACAGGCCCTCGACCGGGCACTCGCCGGACGGACCGCGTTCGTGATCGCCCACCGCCTGTCCACCATCGTCGCCGCCGACCAGATCCTCGTCCTCGACGGCGGACGCATCGTCGAGGCGGGCCGACACCACGAACTGCTCGCCGCCGACGGGCTGTACGCCGACCTGTACCGGACCCTCCAGCGCGACGAGGCGACCACCGCCTGAGCGGGTCCCCCACGATGGACGAGACGCCCACCTTCTCCGTCACCGAGGTCTGCAACGGCATCGGCCAGATGATCACCACCACGTTCCCCGACGAGTTCTGGGTGCGCGGTCAGGTGAGCGGGCTGAGTCGACCCCGGTCGGGGCACCTCTACCTCGACCTCGTCGACGCCGACGGCGACGGGGGCCGCACCGTCCCCGTGCTGAAGGTCAACCTGTGGGCGGGACGCCGCGCCACCGTCGACCGGCAACTCGCCGACGCCGGCGTCGAGCTCGTCGACGGCGTCGAGGTGCGCATCCGCGGGCGGCTCGAGTTCTACCCGCCGCAGGCGCGGGTCTCCTTCATCATGAGCGCCATCGATCCCGCGTTCACCCTCGGCCAGCTCGCCGAGAACCGCGACCGGATCCTGCGGGCGCTCCACGCCGAAGGGTTGCTGCGGGCGCAGGAACGACTCACCGTCCCGCTCGTCCCGCTCGACGTCGCGCTCGTCACCTCCCAGGGGAGCGCCGCGGAGGCCGACTTCCTCCACGAGCTCGGCCGCAGCGGCCACACCTTCCACGTGCGACCCCACCCCACGCTCGTGCAGGGCACCGGGTCGGTCGCCGCCGTGTGCCGCTCGCTGCGCGAAGCCGCCGCCAGCGGCTGCGACGTCATCGCCCTCGTGCGCGGCGGCGGGTCGGCCACCGACCTCCAGACCTTCGACGCGGAGGACGTCGCCCGGACCATCGCCGGCCTCGAGGTCGTCGTGTGGACCGGCATCGGCCATGAGGTCGACCGCAGCGTCGCGGACGAGGTCGCGCACACGGCCTTCAAGACGCCGACCGCGTGCGCCGCCGGCCTCGTCGAGACCGTCGACGCATTCATCGCCGAACTCGCCGACCGTTGGGACGGCATCGCCGTGCGCGCCGGACGCCACCTCGACCGGGCCGCCCACAACCTCGACCATCGCAGCACGATGATCGGCGAGCGGGCCGGACGCGTCCTCGCCCACGCCGGAGCGGGCATCGACGAACGCCGGCGACGCATCGGCCGCGACGCCCGGACCGTGCTCGCGCACGCGGAGGGCGACCTGCGGGTCGCCGAGGCGCGGGCCGTCGCCGCCGACCCGGTGCGTGCCCTCGCACGCGGATGGTCGATCACCCATACCGCGGACGGCCGCCTCGTCCGCAGCATCGGTGACGCACCACCCGGCACCGAACTCGCAACCCTGCTCGCGGACGGCACCGTCCGCAGTACCGTGCACGCCGATGGCGCGTAAGGGCGACAACGCGAAGCAGATCCCGGAGCCGGACGGCTACGCCGCCGCGCTCGCCGAGCTCGACACGATCCTGCGGGAGCTCGACGACCCGGCGCTCGACATCGACCGGCTCGGTTCCCAGGTGCGGCGCGCCGCCGAACTCGTCGCGTTCTGCCGGCTGCGGATCGAGGGCGCCCGCGCCGACGTCGACGCCGTCGCCGCCCTCCTCGACGGCGACGAGGACGACGAGGACGACGAGGACTGAGCGGACGGGGGCTC
>Ga0194130_10004891_pt1 | contig 16635 bp, 19 predicted proteins | sample TA2KigsurfametaG_FD_160084 | JGI IMG/M metagenome (GOLD analysis project Ga0194130, IMG submission 160084) | Freshwater microbial communities from Lake Tanganyika, Tanzania - TA2015050 Kigoma 12 surface | ecosystem: Environmental > Aquatic > Freshwater > Lake | place: Tanzania: Lake Tanganyika... | reverse complement strand
TCGATTTGAAATTTTGGATAAAATTAAAAGAATCAGATCACAAATCGGAGAAAATGTGCCAAATGTATATCTTATACACGGTGAATTGAATGATGTAGAAATGAACGCGTTACTAAATCATGAAAAAGTAATTTCACACGTGTCCTTCACTCACGGTGAAGGGTTTGGTCACCCAATGTTGTTAGCTACATTAAGCGGTAAACCATTATTGGCACCTAATTGGAGTGGTCATTTAGATTATTTAAATCGCGAATATGCAAATTTATTACCAGGCAATTTAGTTGAAGTAGATAAAAAATCTGTGAATCAATGGATTCTACAAGAAAGTAAATGGTTTAAAGTGGCATATTCATTGGCAGAATCCAAATTCAAAGATGTATATTCCTTTAGAAAACAAGATAAATTTACAAAAAATGCCGAATTGTTGAGAAAAGAAAACGAAGAAAAGTTTAGTATTAAATCGATGGATAAAAAATTGTGGTCTATTTTAGATAAGTATGTACCACAATTTGCTGTGGAAAATCAGTTTGTATTACCAAAATTAAAGTCTATTGGAAATGATGTTCAACAAGAAAACAAAATAACACTTCCTAAACTTAAATTAACATAAAATATGTTTCTCTCTTATTTAGTTACATCACATAACGAAACGATTAGTTTAGATAAATTACTCGATAAACTAGTAAAATCTAAAAAAGAAAATCATGAAATAGTTTTGTTAGATGATTATTCCGATAATAAAGAAACATTAAGTATTGTTGAAAAGTATAAAAATAAAGTTAATTTTTATCAAAAAAAATTAGATAGAGATTATGGTGCACATAAAAACTATGGTATAAGTTTATGTAAAGGTAAATGGATATTTCAAATCGATGCGGATGAATATCCTACGGACGTTTTATTAGAAAATATAAATGAAATATTAGAATCTAATGATAACAACGAAGCAATTTGGTTACCAAGATTAAATTATTTTCACGGTGTAACTCAACAAGATGTTTTAACTTGGGGATGGAATTATAATGATGGAATGATTAATTTTCCGGATTATCAGTCAAGACTCTACAAAAATCTTTCACACATTCGTTATGAAAGAAGATTGCATGAAAAGGTCGAAGGATATAAAAGTTATGTTTTTATTCCCGCACAAAAAAACGTAGCATTAGTCCATGAAAAAACCATAGAAAAACAAAGACAAACTAATATAAAATATAATCAACTATTTACACAGGATGAAAATAAAGGATATACAGTCAAATAAAAAATAGGTATATTACCTACATTTATAAAATGAACACCAGAGACGAACTAATTAATTATTTAATCAAAAAAATTAATGCAAAATCTTATCTAGAAATTGGAATTTGTGACGGTTCAAATTATAAAAAAATTGAATGTAATAAGAAATTGGGAGTGGATCCTAATTCTCCTGTACGTGAAGTGTCTCATAGAATGACCTCGGATAGATTTTTTTCAGAAAATAAAGATACATTTGATGTAATCTTCGTTGATGGATTACATGTAAATGAACAGGTTTATAGAGATATAACAAACAGTTTAAAATTCTTAAACAAAAATGGCTTTATAGTTTGTCATGATATGAATCCACCATCTGAACTACACCAACAAGTACCACGACCAAGAGGTCAACGACAGTGGAATGGTGATTGTTGGAAAGCATGGGCAAGAATTCGTAGTGAAAGAAGTGATCTTGTTATGTACACAGTTGATATAGATTGGGGATGTGGAGTTATAAAATTTGGAAATCAAGAACCTCTGATGTTAGAAGTAGATAAATTATCTTACGACATTTTAGAGAACAATAGAAAATCAATATTAAATTTAATTTCATCTGGAGACTTTATAAAGTTATGACAATCGATAAAATACTAGGTAATATACCTGATAAGTTTGAACACAAGGCGACAACAAGTCACAAATTTAAACGTGATTTTTTTGAATATTTTGACAAAGAACAATTCAAAGATAAAGTGTGTTTAGAAATAGGAAGTAACGTTGGTTATACAACTAGAGTATTAAGTTTTTTATTTAAAGAAGTAATTGGGTTTAATCTAGAAGATGTAAGTGTTGCTGAAAAATTTAACAACGACAGACCTAATGTGAGGTACTATGCGCAAGATGTTTATAAAACAAAATTACCTATAGATTATGGTGATGTGTTTTTGATAGATGCAGAACATACATATCACGCGGTTATCGAAGATACTATGCGATCTTTAAATTTCAAATCAAAAAATAAAAAGTATTTTGTTTATGACGATTACGGCGCATTTCCAGAAATAAAACAAGCAATTAATGATTTAATCGAATATGAAAAAATTAAAATTGTAAGATATATCGGACATCTACCAAACTCTCAATTTACTAGAGAACTATTTGATTATGAAGGACTAATCTGTATAGAATTATGAAGACCATAGAACAACAATTTGAAGAACATTTTAAATGGAAACAAAGCAATTCTATATTTAAGTTATATAGATATGATATAATAAACACATTTATTAAAAAATATAATTATATTAATTATTTGGAAATTGGTGTAAGATTGGGAGCAAATTTTAGAGAAGTTATTGTTCAACACAAAGATGGTGTAGATACTGGTACAGAAGCAGGTTTAGTTTCGGAGGTAAATTATCCGATGACCTCAGATAAATTTTTTGAAATAATAAACAATAGTGATATTAAATACGATATTATCTTTATAGACGGATTACATTATTCCGATCAAGTTTATAAAGATATAATTAATTCTTTAAAACATATAAAACCTAATGGAACAATAATATGTCATGATATGAATCCTCTGTGGGAATTAGCTCAAAATAAAAATAAAACTCCAAAATTTTTAATTTGGAATGGAGACTGCTGGAAAGCTTGGGTGAGATTAAAATCCGAACGTAACGATTTAGAAATGTATGTGGTTGATACAGATCACGGATGTGGTGTAATAAGAATGGGCAATCAAAAATTAATTGATTTGCCAAAAGACGCATACGATTTAGATTTTGAATATTTAGAAAATAACAGAAAAGAATTATTAAATTTAATTAGCGTTGATGATTTTTTTAAAAAATTAAATATATAAAATATATCGATCATTTAGAAAGTTGATTTGTATAGAAGTTTAAAATTATGTTTGTAATTCCATGTAAATATACATCCGAATCTAAAATTGTAGAAATTGTTAATCAAATAAATAAATTTCATACAAACGAACGAATATTAATAACAGATTCCTGTTCAGAAGATAAGTCTTATATAGAAAAGATTTCAAATTTACACAAAAATGTTATTTTCGCTGAAAGCAATAAACATTACGTAGATTCAGCAACGTGGTTTGCTTATTCAATGTTTCCAGAAGAAAAACATTATTTTGTACTTCAAGATTCTATGGAAATTCATAAAAATTTAGATATTTTTAAAAATTTTGAATTTACATCTTTTATGTGGTTTTCTGTCGATAAAGAATTATTAAATCGTGGTAGAGGATGGCATAATCCTTATCAAAAATTTTGGTCAAAATATATGATAGAATCAAATACATCGTTTAAGTTTGTGGAAGAATTTATTGGTTTATTTGGAATAACATTTATTACAAACAGAGAAACTTTGACTAAACTATATGATAATGGATTGTATAAAATTTTACCATCAGATAAAACCCAAATGTGTGCTATGGAAAGAATATGGGGTATGTGTCTTAGTCAAATCGGTGTGGATATTACAAAGTCATCCATTTGTGGAAAAAGAGGAATGGGCCCTACATTTACGAGTGAATATATAACTAAGCATACATTTAATAGATTATGATTAAAATAAAGTTATATGAATTAGAAAAACATCGTAATGAAACTACATTCCGACCATTCTTATTTGCAAAAGATTTATTCAATCAAATAGGCATAGAATTCGTTACTGATGGTAAAGCAGATTTTGCATTTATAGGTCAAGCTAGTTTTATCAACAAAAAAGTTTCTTTGGAAGAATCAGTTCAACAAGGTTTAAACTTTTTAAAAACTGTAAAAGAACCTTATTTTTTATTTGACGGACAAGACGCGGCGACTTTGATTGGTGCTTATGAAGTATTTGTAAAATCCGATGCAATTTATTTATTTAAAAATACTTTATACAAAGACAAATCAAATTATCAAAAAAAGTATGTCAATGGAAGAATTTATTGGAGTGAGGGTGGATATAATCTAAATAATTTAGATAAATTTGATAAAATAAAATTAAGTCATACAAATTGGTTGTCCACATTAAAACCAAATTGGTTTGATTATTGTACAAATAAAAAGTATGATGTTTCTGCGATGTTTAGTTTTATTATAAAAGATGTATTTGAACACAATGTAAATCAATCAACTGAATACATGAAACATCGTAAACAGGTGTTTGAAAATTTAAATCCAAAATATAAAATTGCTAAATTAGAAAATAATGTTAAATTACCTATAGATGAATATTATAATAGAATGTATCAATCTGTTATAACATTAGCACCATTTGGATTTGGAGAAATTGCACCTAGAGATCTAGAGTCATCAATGTTAGGATCAATACTGTTAAAACCTAATATGGATCATTTAGAAACTTTACCAAATATATACATACCCAACGAAACGTATATAGATTGTAAACATGATTTCTCGGATTTAAATTATAAAATTGATTATATATTGAACGATGTAAAAAATCTAACTCAATTTTATGTTGAAAATATGAGAATTAAATACGCAAATGAATATAATCCTATCAAATTAGTGTTATATTACTATGACATATTTAAAAATTTAGAAGGAATTTCATGAATCATATCGATCACATACTATGCATTAATTTGGATTCACGAAAAGATCGATGGGCTGAATGTGTCGAAGAATTCAAAAAATTAAATATAGAAAATTTAGTAGAAAGATATCCGGCAATTCAAAATAAAATAGGCATATGTGGTTGTACAATGTCTCATGTAAATTGTATTAAAATAGCTAAAGAAAGAAATTATAAAAACATATTGATATTAGAAGATGATGTTGTTTTTAATAATAATATATTTTTTGAAGTATTATACAATGCATTTGATCAATTAAAATCAAAAAATCTTCAATATGATTTAATCTATTTGAGTTCGAATTTAAGAGGAGATGATAACAAACTTATAGACAAAAATTTAGCTAAAATCGTTTCTGCAAAAGCTGCGCATGCATACATAGTCAACTCAACCATTTATGATTATATTATGGACGTATATTCAAAAATTAATTGGGATGATAAATATATGTGGACTCATGAAAATCCAGATCGAATGAATATTGATGTCTGGTATACAAATATACAAAAAATGGGAAACACGTATGGAACATATCCAGCAATAGCGGATCAACGATCTGGTTATAGTGATATAATCAAACAAAATTCTGATTATAGACTATCCAACAAGTATAATAAAATTTTAGAAAAAACGCTCAATCTTCAAAAATGAAAACTAAATTAAAATTAATGGATAAATCGATTGTCACTTGTTTTTACAGTGGTAATACATCAATGTACAGAACTATTCCGGCAGGCCATAAATATCCTCCTCCAGTTACCGTTTCTGACCAAATGGAGTGGGATTGGAATGTATCTTCAAATGAAGATTTGGTTTTTTATACAGATTTTTTTATACAACACCCTCAAATGGGACATAAAAAAAGAGTGGCTTGGTTATTAGAGCCATATTGTAAACAACCACATGCTTATAAATGGATATCTACTAATAATCATTTATACGATTATGTATTAACGCATGATAAAAACTTATTAGATAAAGGTGAAAATTATATTTTTTGTCCGGCAGGAGCATGTTGGATTGAATTGGAAAATAGAAAAATAGAACATAATAAAACTAAGTTAGTATCAATAATTGCATCCGGAAAAAAAAGAGTCGCAGATCATTTCAAACGACATGAACTCATTGATAGACATAAAAATGAAATAGATGTAATGGGTATGGGATATAAGCCTATAGGAGCAATTAGTGATGGTTTAAAAGATTATATGTTCCACATTGCGATGGAAAATCAACAACGTGATTTTTATTTCACGGAAAAATTAATTAATCCTATGATGGTTGGTACAGTTCCAATTTATTACGGAATGCCTGGTATAAGTGATTATTTTGATACGCGGGGTATGATTATTTTCAATGATATTAACGAAATGGATGGAATATTGAAAAATCTAAACGAAGATTTATATAAATCTATGTTACCATATGTGAAGAAGAATTTTGAATTGGCAAAAAAATACATTTTAGCAGAAGATTATTTCTTTGAAAAAATAATGAATTTAGTAAAAAAATAAAATGATAAATTCAATAAAATCACTTCCTATAAATGATACTGGCAATTTTAAATTTGAGTTGTTTACTAAATTTCATAATTTCGATGAGATTTATATACACAAATTATCAGAGGTTGTCGTTTTAGGTGATTCTTTATATTATCCGAATTCAATATTATATTCCAAGTTAGACTTTAAAATGTATCAACCGTTGTGTGAGTCTACTATGTCTTTGAGAAATGTTAAAGATGCCAACACATACAATTTTGATATAACCGAACCAAATAAAAAATATAAAGATCCGTTATTTTATTTTGTATATAACACCGATAATTATTACCATTTTTTATATGATTCGTTACCATATCTAATCTCATTCGTTAAGTTAAAACAACGTATAAAAAATCTTAAGTTATTAATGTATTATTCACATCATAATACATTTTATAAATTTGTAAGTGAATTTCTTAATTTATTAGACATACATGAAAATGATATAGTAATAATGGATAATGATACTCTTTATGATACTATATACATTTCGTCGTCTTATACATATGGTATAGATCCAAAACAGTCTCCTAGGGAAGAAATCTACGAATTATATAAAAATATAATAGATAAAGTAAATCAACTTGGAATAATAAAATCATTTCCAAAAAAGTTTTATATTTCTAGAAGATCTTGGATTCATAATGATTTTTCAAATATAGGTACAAATTATACAACTAGAAGAAAATGTGAAAATGAAAATGAATTGGTTGATTTATTAAAATCTCACGGATATGAAGAAATATTTACCGAACAACTATCTACAACCGATAAAATATTATTGTTTAATAATGCTGATTCTATAGTTGGTGCCATAGGCGGAGGTCTTGCAAATGTGTTATTCAGTAAACCAACGTGTAAATTGATATCGTTAGTATCACCTACATTTTTAGATGTAAATTATAGATTCATTTATAGTTTAAACAAAATAAATACTTCTTATTTTTATGATACAACACATACTGAGTCAGGCCCATTCAAAAAATACATGAGAATACAATCTGATAATATAATCGGAGAAATAGAAGAAGTATTTGAAGATGAGTTGTTGATAAAATATTCAGACCAAAAAGTAACGGGTTGGAGTTCTAATATTACATATAAAACTATAATATTAAAAAAAGAAAAGTGTCGTAAATTAGATAATGGTTTAAATTGTAGTTGGAGTTTAAATCTAGACAAATTGAAATATATATTATAGATGAAATCTGCGTTATTAATATCCGGTTATTTACGAACAATAAAAGTAAATTTACCCAATATAAAAAAATTCATAGTTGAAAACTTTGAATCTACCGACATTTATATACACATTACAAAAAATGAATTTTCCGAAGATAAGTATTTAAATCCGAATGATTTATCGGATATTATAAAATATATAAAATTGGAATTATCTCCTAAAGTGATATTAGAAGAAACCAATCTAATGTTTTCATCGGATTTAAAAGAAAATACAGCATACAATACGTGGTTTAAATTTTATAAATTAAATCAGATTAAAAAATTAAACGAAGATATTAATGGTAAGTATGATGTTGTTATAAAATTAAGACCCGATGTAAATTTACAATCTATTAAGTTTAAAAACACTTTAAACAAAATCCATATACCTAAGAGTGCAATTGTAGATAAAAATAAACTTGTCAACAAAAACGATCCTTATCTTTGTGACATACTAGCATATGGATCATCTGAATCAATGGATCTTTATTTTGATATATATCGTAGTTTAAAAACTCTAATTGAATCATACGGACCTGTGTCGGAAACTTTGCTTTTTCATTATTTAAATAATTCTAATTTAGAGTATATTGAAGAAGAAATAAAATATGAAGTTATATTATCCATGTGTAATGTTTTCGCTATATGTGGTGATTCGGGATCGGGAAAAACAACACTCGGTAACTTACTTAAAAAATATTTTTCTAATTCTATTCTATTGGAATGTGATAGATATCATAAATGGGAACGTAACAATGAAAATTGGGAAAATTATACTCATTTAAATCCTAATGCAAATTTTATATCTAAAATGCAAGAAGACGTTTTTAACTTAAAAATTAAAAACTCAATATTTCAAGTAGATTATGATCACAACACAGGTAAGTTTAAACAACCAGAAAAAATAGAAAATGCTGATAATGTCATCGTATGTGGATTACATAGTTTATATGGAGATAATAAACACATATATAACTTTTCTATATACATGGATCCGGATGAATCTCTTAAAACTAAATGGAAATTGAGTAGAGATGTAAAAACACGTGGTTATACAGAAGAAAAAGTGTTGCAACAGATTTCGGATCGTAAAAGTGACTATAAAAAATATATAGCGCCTCAGAAAAATAATTCCGACTTAATTATAAATTTTTTTGAAAATATAGATTCTTCGTTGGGTTTAAATATTTTTATTCACAAAAAACATCCAATTGAAAATATTTTGAGTACACTTTCAAAGTATAATATTCCATATAAATTTATATTAGAAAAAAATTTCAAGATCATTTCATTTGAAAAATATGTATCATGTGAACTTTGGAATTTCGGAATATCAAGTGACGAATATTTGCAATACTATAATTATATATTTTATATAATTTTGAATTTAAAAACAAATTAGAACTACTTTATTTTTTATGAATACTTTAACATATGTTGTATATTCTCACACCGATTATTTAGACATATTGTTAATACAATCGGATTATTTAAAAAAATATACCAATAAAATTTTATTAATAAATAAATCCAATCAAGATTTGTCACAAATATATTCTCAGTATAAAAATATAATTTTTTACGATGATACATTGCCATATGCCAGTAGGTTATTATCTTTATCGAATTTAAAAGACGATTATATACTTTTAATACATGATATAGATATTGTAATAGAAAAAAACGATGAATATTTGCAGTATTTAAAAAATTATATGTTTCAAAACAACATAGATAGAATTGATTTACAATCAAGAACGGATTGGGACCAATTTAATAAAAATGTTGTTAAACTTGAATTAAATAATGTCACCGTTGAATTAAAACTACAAACAAATGTTAATAACTACATTTATAATGTAAATCCGTCTATTTGGAAATTAAGTACGTTATTAGATGTAATGTCCGCTTTTAAAAAAGAAACATATAGAACAATAGAATTAATTGCTACACAAAATTATTGTTCTAAATTTAAAATTTATAAACTATACTCAAACACTCCATTAAGATGTGGTTACTTTCATTGTTTACCAATTTTTCAATTTATTCATATAACACACGGAGGTAAACTTCTACCTCCTGTAAATAATAATTTAGAAAATAAATTTAATGATCATTATGATATTATAATAAAAAATATACTTGATAAAAAATCAAGACCGTTTCATAATAAAAAATTATCATCATATGAAACCAAAAGTTAGAAAAAACATATTAAATGAAAATAAATTTGAATATTTTTCTAATATAAATGTGGATAATCTGAAAATAAAATTTTAGTAACATGAAATCAAAACTTATTTTATTGGCACATTCATTAGAAAACTTTGTTGTAGGTGCGGAAGGCAACGTTTCTTGTAAAGAAAATGATGGATTTTTAATAAAAGCCAGTGGTACTTCGTTGAAAAAATTAACAGAAAATGATATAGTTAAATGTGATTTTAATTGTAATCAAATCGACGATAACATTAAAAAACCCAGTATAGAAACGTCATTCCATGCATTTTTATTAAAACACGGTAACATAAATTATGTTGCACATACACATCCAAAAAATACATTAAAAATTTTATGTAGTGATTATTGTGAAGAATTTGCAAACAATCGTTTGTTTCCAGATCAAACAGTTTACAATGGGACAGTATCATGTGTTGTACCATATGCACATCCTGGTTTAGAATTAAAACTTGCAATAAAAGAATCTGTTCTAACCTTTATAATTCAAAATAATTTTTTTCCAAAATTAATATTATTAAAAAATCACGGTATAATTTGTGCAGCTGCGACAGCAAATGAATGTTTGATAGCAACAGAAATTTGTGAAAAATCGGCTTCAATTTTTCTAGGAGCTAAACAACTAGGGAACGTAAATTATATATCAGATGAATCGGTATTAAAAATAAATAACGACAAAAATGAAATTTACAGACAAAATGTTATAAAATAAAATTTATAAAAAAACAACTATGAAAATAATATACGTTGATATTGACGAAACTATTTGTAGAACGTCCGAAGATAGAAATTATACGAATAGCATTCCTATAAAAGAAAATATAGAAAAAATAAATAAACTTTACGATGAAGGAAATACAATTGTATACTGGACAGCGAGAGGAAGTCGTAAACAAATAAATTGGTATATTTTAACTAAAACTCAGTTGGATAGTTGGGGAGCAAAATACCATGAGCTTAGAGTAGATAAACCATATTATGATCTGTTTATAGACGATAAAACTCTACCAATAGAAAAAATATGAAAATTATATCACACAGAGGTAATATTAACGGTGTTGTAATTGATAAAGAAAATAGGCCTTCGTATTTAGATTGTGCAATTCAGTCTGGTTACGAAGTAGAAACCGACATTCGTTATATTAACGGCGAATATTGGTTAGGACATGATACGCCGGATTATAAAATAAATGAATCTTGGATTTTAAATAGAACAGAAAATATTTGGTTTCATTGTAAAGACTTAAATTCCACTATACAATTAAAAAAACTTAGTAAAGATATAAAATATTTTTGTCACAGTCAAGATCCTTATGTATTAACAAGTACGAATCATTTATGGGTACACGATTTAAGTCTAAATTTAGATGAAACTTGTATAATACCGTTGTTAGATGAAAATAGTATTATAAACTTTTCAAATAAAATCGTATATGCAGTGTGTACCGATTATGTTAGTTTTAGTAAATACGAATTAAAAAATAAAGGATTATGTTAAATAAAAATAATATTCAACTAATAATTCCGATGTCAGGAATTGGTAAAAGGTTTATCGAAGCTGGATATACTGACCCAAAACCTTTAATTGAAGTAGATGGTTACCCTATAATAAAACACGTTGTAGATTTATTTCCAGGAGTAACAGACGTGTCTTTTATTTGCAACGAACCACATTTAGAAAAAACTAACATACGTGAGGTTTTAAATTCTATTGTTCCGAATTGTAAAATTTATAGCATTCCGAACCATAAGAAAGGTCCTGTATATACTGTATCCAAAATCTTTGATAAAATGGATGACAATAAAGAGACTATTATTAGTTATTGTGATTATGGTACAGTTTGGAACTTCGATAAATTTTTAGAGTCAATTCATGAAAATAATTACGACGGTTCTATACCGTGTTATACAGGATTTCACCCACACATGTTAGGAAGTGACAATTATGCTTTTTGTAGAGAATCAAATAAAGTTTTACTTGAAATTAAAGAAAAGGAACCATTTACAAACAATAAGATGCAAGAATATGCATCAAATGGAACGTATTATTTTAAAACGGGCAAATTAGTTAAAAAATATTTTAAAGAATACTTAGAAACAGGCAAAGACTTAAAAGGTGAATATTATATTAGTTTAGTTTATAATTTACTTATAAGAGATGGTTTAAAAACTAATATATTTGAGATCGAAAAAATGTTGCAATGGGGTACACCATATGATTTAGAAATTTATAAATCGTGGTCTCAATATTTTTTAAATGTTAAAAATAAACCTTTAAAAAAGATTTATCATAATGATACTACTCTAATACTTCCTATGGCTGGTAAAGGAAGTAGATTTGAAAAAGAAGGATACAAAGATCCAAAACCTTTAATTGATGTAGATGGTTTACCAATGATAATTAAAGCTGTAGATTGTTTACCTCAATGTAATGATCAAACATTTGTATGTCTTGAAGAACATATTAAAAAGTATAATGTAGATAAACACATTAAAAATTTTTACCCAAAATCAAAAGTATTTAGTATTAATGAAGTTACAGAAGGCCAAGCTTGTACTTCAAAAATTGGTATAGATAATTCAAATATTGATCCGGACCAATCTATTTTAATATCAGCATGTGATAACGGAGCTTATTACGATGTTGAAAAATATATGAGTTTATATAATGATCCAACTGTAGATGTAATCGTGTGGACATTCAGAAACAATCAAACCAGTAAAGTGAATCCACATATGTATTCTTGGTTAGATGTCGATCAAAATAATAATATTAAACACGTGTCTTGTAAGAAGTTTATTTATGACGATCCATTGAAAACACATGCTATAATCGGTACAATGTTTTTTAGAAAAGCTAAATATTTCTTAGACGGTTTTACTGAAAATCGTCGTCAAAACATAAGGTCAAACAATGAATTTTACGTCGATGATGTAATTAATCAAAATATTAAATCTGGATTAAATGTAAAAACATTTGAAGTAGACTGTTATATTTGTTGGGGAACTCCAAATGACTATAAAACTTATAATTACTGGAAAGAATATTTTTTGAAATGAAAATTGCGTTATGTTTATCAGGTCTTATAAGAAATTTTCACGGTAATTATTTTTCAAACATATATGAAAATTTAGATATATTTTGTCATACGTGGGACTATTGTGATGTTTCACAATTAAAACTTCCTAATATAAAAGAAATTGTTGTTGAAAACGATTTCAATGCATTTAATTCTACTACGGTAAATATTAAACACTGGCCTCATCGTTGTAAATCTCCAAGAGAAAATGTTTATAAAATGTATTATGGAATGAAACAATGTATAGAGATGGTTGAAAATTATGAAAAACAAAACAATTTCAAATATGATTTAATCATAAGATCGAGATATGATATTAAATCAAAGTTGAACAAAAAATTATTAAATAATATAAAAAACAATTTAAATAAAAACGATATCATTTTTCCTTTAAAAGGATTTTGGGTAGGCAAAACTATAGAAACTAAATTATATACATTTGAAAATCCAATAATAGAAAATAAAATAATACGAGTCAACGATTCTTTTTTTATTGGCAATGAATCTTGTAGACTTTTATCTAAGACATATAATCATTTCGAATTATTAAAAAATGGATATAAAGCGATTTTACACAATGAAAATTTAATAGCACATATGTGTATTCATTACAATTTTAATGTTGTTTTAAAAAACTTCGAGTGTAATCTCTGTAGAGATGGTAGACTATAATTGTTATACTCTGCCGCCAAATATTTTAATTAACGGAGTTCTTAAATTGTTATTAACTTTATCTATCAAATAATTTTGAAAAGAATATCTCCAATATAATATATCAAAATTAATTCCAAAATTATTTACACAATCGCCAAAATAAGATAAATTATATTTTAATTTCTCGGAACTATGATACATTATAATCCCAATTATTCTTTCCCAATCTTGTACACTTTCACCGGAGTTTATTTTATTTTTTAAAGTTGTAATCTTATATTGTTCTTCTAATTTTCTTAAAAAAGAAATGTTAAAAACACCTGTTGCTCCCAACGATCCAATCCAATTATTTTCTTGATAAGTTTTTAAAAGTGAATCCGAATTAACTAATTCTGATAATAGATTTTCTACATTGTATAGATAACATTTAGTAGTAAAATGCCACAAAAATTTACACTCTTCTATATTATCAAAGTTTATATAATCAGTAAAAATCATACCATCGTGTAAAATCACAGCAACTTCAAAATCAAAATTTTTTGTTAATAAATAATAAAAAGGTGCAAAAAATCTTGAATCTGGTATTTCTGAATTTATTATTTCACAATTTGTTAATTCAAATTTAAAGTCGATTAAATTAACATCACTATCGTTATCTACAATAATTATTTTTTTATCAGGATAAAATTTTCTTATTGAAGTATAACATTCTTTCCAATACTCCGATTGTTCTATAGTTTCTACATGTCTAACAATTATAAAACCGATATCGTCCATATAAATACATATATATTACAATAATCAATTTTTATGAAAAATGTTTTATTTTGGTGTGGCGTAGAAGGTAATCAAACAGTTAAAGAAAAATATCGTTATGGCGATTTTTCTTGGATGGAATATAGTAAAAAATCGTGGCAGTATTGGTGTAACAAAAATAATGTAAGATTTGTTCACTATAATAAAACCAAATTGGATGATCATCTCAAATACAAAATAAATTGGCAAAGATGGTTAGATATAATTGACGTGGTTGGTGACTTTGACCAGATACTGGCTGTAGATGCTTCTATAATGGTAAAGTGGGATGCACCTAATTTTTTTAATGAGAGTGAGAACAAATGGTGTGGGTTGATAGGAAATGAAAATTTAAAATGGGTATATGAAAGCATAGAAGGTTATAAACCATTATTTAATAATTTTGAATTTGACTATAGCAAACATTTTTTAGCTGGATTTACTTTATTTAATAAATCTCATATAAATTTTTTCGACGAATTAAAAAAGTATTATTTTTCCAATTTAGAAACAATAATAAATTACGAAGATAAATTAATAAAAAGAGGAAGAGATCAGCCTGTTTTAAATTACATGTTACAAATAAATAATATTGAAACTAAAGCATTTCCACTGTCATATGGAGCCAATCATATGTGGAGACGCAATGTATTAGATGTAAACCCATATTTAGAAGATAAAACTCCACATTTTATAAAATATTTAAATACGTGGATTTTTTCAGGATTTTCAGATAGAGGAGAAACTAGAACTAAATTAATGAAACAAACGTGGGATCTTGTTAAACACAATTATGAATAATATAGTAGTATTATACCAAACAGAAAATGTTCTCAACAAGTTTTCGTTTGAGAGTTGGTCAAAATATTGTAATAAACACAATTTAAAGTTATTTGAATTTACATATAAAATAAATGAAAAATTAGACCAATCAAACCAAATATTTTATTTTTATAAAATATTAGAAGCTAACAATTTAACAGTTGATAATATACTTTTTGTTTCCGATACAACTTTAATTAAAACCGATGTTGACAATATATTTAATATTACCAAAAATAAGTTAACATTTGCCGAATGGGACAGCGATTTTAATTATTTATTCAATAATATTGAAATTTATAACAAACATTTTTTTAAAAAAGAAAATGTAGATTTTACTAGATTCTTTGATTTAGGGTTTTTTATAGTAAATAATTCACATAAATTTATTTTCGATAACGTCGTTTCATTTTTAGAAAATAATTATCAAGAATTAACAAATAAATTAGACACTACGTTTATACCTCAAAATTTTTTCTTCGAATGTGATTATAATAAACTTCCGTATACGTATAACATGATAGATATGATGAGAAAAGAAATCGTATTTGACGATAGTTTAAAGAAATTAGGCAATATTTTTAATTTTAAAAATATAAACAATAAAGAAAAAATAATGGAAACTGTGATTAAATCGTTATGAAAATCAAAAACAAATACGCTATTGGTGTACATATAATGTTTTATGAAATAGAAATGTTATCAGATTATATCGATGCTTTAATAAATCTAATTTCAGTTGTTGAAAATAAAGAAAATGTTTACTTAGACTTTTCGTTCAACGTATCCCAATTTTTTGAAAAAATAGACACTGATAAAATTTCGAAAAATGAATTAATAGAAAAATTCATACAACAGTATAACAGAATACCAACCGAATTTAATAAAATTTATACAATTGTAGAAAATGATAATTTTTGTTATACACAAACAAATTATAGAAGAGAATTTAATACAAAATATTGTTACATAGTTGATTACTTACTGTGGGGAGAAACAGATAGTTTGTTTCCAAAAGAAGCTATATCCGCATTGGAAGTTTTAACACCTGAAGTACAATCTAAAAATATAAATCGTTTTATCGCTTGTTTTGCTGACAGAAAAATGTGGGATAATAGTTGGGACATTACAGTTCATCCAAAATTTATAAATCATTTATACGATGAAACTGACGTTGACAATAAAAATCAAGCAAAATCAAAACTTTCTTTAGAAGAAATGAATTTGATTAATAATGAAATAACAGATTTACAAATAGAAGTTATTAACTATCCTAAAATCGATGGTTCTTGTCTAATAATTTCATCCGATTTAATAAAATGTGGTGTAAATATTCCTCCGTGTTTTATCCATAATGATGATGAAAGTTTATCTCTGATGGCACAAAAAATATTGGGAGATAAATATATTCAAATAATATTCAAAA
>Ga0194130_10004888_pt1 | contig 16639 bp, 22 predicted proteins | sample TA2KigsurfametaG_FD_160084 | JGI IMG/M metagenome (GOLD analysis project Ga0194130, IMG submission 160084) | Freshwater microbial communities from Lake Tanganyika, Tanzania - TA2015050 Kigoma 12 surface | ecosystem: Environmental > Aquatic > Freshwater > Lake | place: Tanzania: Lake Tanganyika... | reverse complement strand
AGATACAGGACCTTGGCGGGTTGGGGAGCCCTCCACTTGGCGAAGGTGCCGCCTGTTGCGATCGCCAGGCTCACCGCCAAGGCAAGATGCGTCTTGCCGATGCCGCGACCGGCGAAGATCATCCCAAGGTCTTGTGAATGCAGCCAGGGCATGAGCAGGGGCTCTCGTCGCTTGAATTGGTGCAGGGCTAGCTGGTGAACATCCATAGCAGCCAAGGGCGTTATAGCCACCTCAGACAGCCCCATAGAGGCGTCCAGGCGCCTCCTGAGAGCTTCAACAGCGGAGTTCATATGATCCCCCCTGCGATCACATGGACGCGCCCTGCGGCCTTCCTGATACGCTCCAGGTCGGTAGCAGTTGGAATAATCCCGTGTCCGATTCGGCTGCCTTCAAGAGCGATCAGCGTGGCCTCTTCGCGCAGAACGGACAAAGCCTCCCGCGCTGGTAGCGGCGCAGGTTTGTGCGAGCGATGCGACTTGCCGTCATCAATCCATGCGCCGAGTTGTTTAGCGGCAGACTCAAAGTCCAACCCGTGCAACTGCTGGTGGTAGGACAGAACATCGCCACCCTTTACGCCGCAAGCCATGCAGACAAAGGCCCCGGTTGCCGCCTTGATCCGCATGGAATCCGAGCCACCATGAAATCGACACTCCGTTGTTCGCCAAGCGGATCTCTTAGTGCCTTGGAGGGCCAAGCCCTGGGCCTCGTAGTAACTGGTCGGGTCGGGCAGCAGCTCTCGGACAAAGCTGCTTGCCGCGCCTAGGGCAAAAGATTCGACGCGCCCCTGAGGGCCTTTTGTGAAGCCCCTCATGACATCAGCGCCGCCAGCAAGTCCGCGCGCTCAGCATGCAGTTTTTCTACAAGCTGCCGAATCTGGTCTTCCCTTGCACCGGCTATTCGGGCGTTAGTGATGGCCTCGACTTCTTCAGACGGCCACCCGACCGATCGAACACCGATCTTGACCGGATCAGTCCAAAGACCCGCGGCGATGAGGTTATAGATACTCGCCGTGCTCGAGTAGCCGGCGTGCCGCTTACAAGTTTCGATTCGCCAAATAGGCATAGTTGACTCCAGGTAAAGAGCCAACCCAAGCCACCAACTAGTCCCCTTCGGGCCGAATGAAACGACGACCCTTAGCTCGTGAATCCGGTCGCCAAAACAGGCTTACCGCCACTCCCTACCGAGTGGTAACTTACGCCCTGTTTTCCTTTGGTTGCCCACGTATCTTATTAGAAGCCAAGTCAGAGCTCAAGCACTAGATGTAGTAATTAAAGGCATTCATTCAGTAAGTTAAGCTCGCCTCAGCGTAATCACTTCTGCACCGGCGACCAGCTTGTCCAAGTAATCAGCCCAGGCTTGTAGCATCTGCCCCCGCTCATCGAGGTGCGTAGCCCGGTCATAAGCTCCACCGTGGGTTATTTGTCCCTTATGGGCCAACTGCGCCTCAATAACGTCAGCCGGGTATTTGAGTACCTGTCGAAGGATTGTTCTTCCGGTAGCGCGGTAGCCATGCCAGCAATGCCGCCCCTTGTAGCCCATCGCATGCAGTGCAGCATTTACCCCCGCCTCAGACATAGGGGCCTTCCTGTCCCTTAGGCCAGGGAACACATGTTCACCGCTGCCGGTCAGGGGGTGGAGGTCTGTCAGCATGGCTATCGCTTGCTTAGGCAGAGGGACTACATGGGGCTGACCATTGATCTTCTGTTCCCTCGTCCGCTTCATGTCCTCGCTGGGAATGCTCCACAGGCCCGACTCCAGGTCAACATCAGCCCATCGCATCGTCCGCAGGTTGCCGGGTCTCTGAAAAAGGATTACTGCCATTCTCAGGGCTACACGCATCACCGGGCCACCCCGATAGGCTACGCTGGCCCTCAGCAGTTCTGCCAATTGAGCTGGGTCTGTAATAGCCGGGTGGTTCTTTTTAATACTTGGCTTGATGGCCTTTTTGATGTCACCCGTGATGTCTCTCTCGGCTCGCCCGGTCGCCACAGCGTATTGCCAAACGCCGCGCGCCGTCAAGAGAACCCGGTGGGGAACATCCGATACCCCTCTGTCTTCCACGCGCTTGATAGCCGCCAGCAGATCGATCGGTTTGATCGTGCCGATGTTGCGCGCCCCTATGTAGGGGAACAAGTCCTTTTCCAGATTGCGCCTTTCCCGGACATAGTGGGTATGGCTCCACTCAAGCTGGTGGAGATCGAGCCATTGCCGGCCCACGGCCTCAAGCGTTAAGCCACCGCCTAGAGCGTCTCCAAGCTTTGCTGCCTTACGCGCCTGGATGGGATCGATGCCTTCGGTCTTCTTGAGCTTTGCAGCATTGCGTGCGCGCCGTGCCGCCGTCAAACTCACCGCCGGATAACTGCCCAACGCCATCCGAAACTCTTTTCCTCCTGCCCGGTACTTCCAGAACCATCGCTTCGATCCGCCAGGTGTGATTTCCAGGTACATCCCCTGTTCATCGGCGAGTCTGAGCCTGAGTTTTTCGGGGGGACACACAGCGTTCTTGCATTGAGGATCGGTCAGCATTTTGGAGGCCCTTCCAGCTTGTTCCCCCACCTTGGGGGTAGAACATCAACTTGTTCCCCCTATTGTTCCCCCGCATCTAGTTGGCTGTCAATGTAAGAACCTATACATTTTTAGACAACAAAACCTGTGCTCCCCAATGAAAAAGGCCCCCAGGTGTATGTTCCTGGAGGCCCTTGAACTATCGATTGGTGCCGGCTATCGGATTCGAACTGATGACCCACCGCTTACAAGGCGGTTGCTCTACCAACTGAGCTAAGCCGGCACTGGGTGGAAGTGTACTTCAGTGCCTCACTTGATTCGCTTGAGGGCCGGTCTGCCACCGGCTGCCGGCTTGGGCGGATCCGGAGTCGAAGGCTGCTCGTCGGAAGGGCTCGGCTTTTCTGAAGCTGGTGCCCCCTGAATCGGCACCAAAGCGGTTACGACGGGGGTGGAGACCGGACCGACTGCGCTGGGCACCGGGGTCGATGGAAAGGCCATGCCCTGACCGTTTTCGCGGGCATAGATGGCAATCACACGATGGACCGGAACAACGATCTCCCGGGCCACGCCGCCAAAGCGCGCCTTGAATTCAATAAAGTCATTGCCCAGTTGCAGGGAGCTCGTGGCATCAAGACTGATATTGAGGACGATCTCATTGTTTTTTACATACTCGCGCGGTACCTGGACGGTCTCGTCGACCTGCACCGCCACATAGGGTGTCAAGCCATTGTCCGAACACCATTCATACAAGGCGCGGATCAGATAGGGCCGGGTCGAGCCCGGCTCCGGTCCTTTGAGCAGCTCGGTCAAATCAGCCTCGCGCACATCACAGCCACGCCCCGCAGACTCACTTGCGCATCACCTTCTCGGACGGCGTCAGGGCTTCAATGTAGGCCGGACGCGAGAAGATACGCTCGGCGTACTTAAGCAGCGGCGCCGCATTTTTGGACAGATCGATACCGTAGTAGTCGAGGCGCCAGAGCAGAGGCGCGATGGCCACATCGAGCATGGAAAAATTTTCGCCCAGCATGAATTTGTTCTTGAGGAACACCGGGGCCAGCTGGGTCAGGCGATCACGGATATGCGAGCGGGCCTTCTCCAGTGTCTTCTCATTGCCTTTGGCCGCCCGCGACTCCAGGGTGCTGACATGGACAAACAATTCCTTCTCGAAGTTGAGCAGGAACAAGCGCACACGGGCCCGGTCCACTGGGTCACCCGGCATCAGCTGGGGGTGCGGGAAACGCTCATCGATGTACTCATTGATGATGTTGGATTCATAGAGGATGAGATCACGCTCGACCAGGATGGGTACCTGTCCGTAGGGATTCATCACATTGATGTCCTCCGGCTTGTTGTACAGGTCGACATCGCGAATCTCGAAGTCCATCCCCTTCTCGAACAACACAAAACGGCAACGGTGGGAAAAAGGGCAGGTCGTGCCCGAGTACAAAACCATCATGACTACAGGTCTCCTGAAACACAAGGAGTGGGAACCGGCGGGGCGCTCCCGCGGTTGCCACTCCCAAGAAGGTCAGCCCGCAGGCTGAACCGGACAATTATTTGACGTCTTTCCAATAGGCTGCGTTCAGGCGCCAGGCTACGACAATGAACAAGCCCAGAAAGAGCAGTACCCAGGCCCCAATGCGAACGCGGGTGTTTTGGGCAGGCTCGGCCATCCAGTCGAGATAGGACACCAGGTCAGCGATCGCATCGTCGTATTCGCGCGCAGACATCGCGCCCGGGGTGACCTGCTTCCAGCCTTTGAGGACCTGCACCTCCTGCCCATGCGAGGAGACCTTCTCGAAAACGGGTTGGCGTTCGCCCTGCAACTCCCACAACACATGGGGCATACCCACATTGGGAAAGGCCAGGTTGTTCCATCCGCCGGCCTTGGTGTCATCGCGGTAGTAAGTGCGCAGGTAGGTGTAGAGGTAATCCGGGCCGCTGCCCTTGCCAGCCGCCGCTCGCGAACGCGCGATGAGGGTGAGGTCCGGTGGATTGCCGCCAAACCAGTCCTTGGCCTGCTTGGGATCGATCGCGGCTTTCATGGTCTCGCCGACCTTGTCGGTGGCAAAGAGCAGGTTGTCCTTGATTTGTTTTTCCGTCAGGCCGATGTCGGTCAGACGGTTGTAACGCATAAAGGCGGCCGAATGACAGTTGAGGCAGTGGTTAACAAAGATCTTGGCGCCGTTTTGCAGAGCCGCGAAATCGTTGGTGCGATCCGGTGCCTTGTCCCAGGCGATACCCCCGCCGGCCGCCTGAGCGGACAGGCAGCCCGAAGCAAGCAGAGCCAGTAGCAGTTGTTGGATTCGTTTCATGTCAGTAGGCTCCAGCCGAACTCAGTGGGCAACATTCACGCGATCGGGCACCGTCTTGAAGTGGCCCAAACGGCTCCACCAGGGCATGAGCAAGAAAAAGCCGAAATAAAACAGGGTGCCGACCTGCGAAACGCGCTCATTGATCGGCGAGGGTGGCTTGATGCCCAGGTAGCCCAGAACCAGGAAGTTGATGACAAAGATGCCATAGAGCCACTTGTTCCAGCTTGGCCGGTAACGGATCGAATTGACGGGGCTGCGGTCCAGCCAGGGCAAAAAGAAGAGAATGATCACAGCACCGCCCATGACCACCACACCCCAGAATTTGGCGTCGATGCTGAGCATGAAAACACACAGCAGCACCGCGCCAACCGCCACCACGCCCTTGAACACGGTGCTCAGCCCCCCCCGGAGGATGGCCAGCACGGCAGCAACGACGACACAGAGCACCAGCACATACATCATCTGCGTGGTGATGGCACGCAACATGGAATAAAACGGCGTGAAGTACCAGACCGGAGCGATGTGCGCCGGCGTCTTGAGCGGATCGGCCGGGATGAAGTTGTTGTACTCAAGGAAATAACCGCCGGCCTCGGGGGCAAAGAACACCACCGCCGAGAACACCAGCAAGAACACGCTCACGCCGAAGATGTCGTGCACCGTGTAGAAGGGATGGAAAGCAATGCCATCGAGAGGTTTGCCACTGGCGTCCTTCTTGGCCTTGATGTCTACACCGTCCGGGTTGTTCGAGCCAACCTCATGCAGCGCGATGATGTGGGCCACCACCAAGCCCAGGAGCACCAGGGGCACAGCGATCACATGGAAGGCAAAAAAGCGGTTCAGGGTGGCATCGCCAACCACGAAGTCACCCCGAATCAGCAGCGCCAGGTCCGGGCCAATGAAAGGGATGGCAGAAAACAGGTTCACAATGACCTGCGCCCCCCAGTAGCTCATCTGACCCCACGGCAGCAGGTAGCCCATGAAAGCCTCGGCCATGAGGGTCAGGAAGATGGCGCAGCCAAAGACCCAGACCAGTTCACGCGGCTTGCGGTAGCTGCCGTAAATCAGGCCACGGAACATGTGGAGATAGACCACGATGAAGAAAGCTGAAGCGCCGGTGGAATGCATGTAGCGGATGAGCCAGCCCCAGGGCACATCGCGCATGATGTACTCGACCGAGCCGAAGGCCAGGGCCGCATCGGGCTTGTAGTTCATGGTCAGGAAGATGCCCGTGACGATCTGGATCACCAGCACCAGCAGCGATAGCGAGCCGAAGATGTACCAGACATTGAGGTTCTTGGGCGCGTAATAGCCGCTCAAGTGCTCCTGGAACATCTTGGAGGCCGGGAAACGGTTGTCCACCCAGTTCAAGAGCTTGGCGCTCATGGGGGCGTCCGGGGAGATTTCTTTGAGTTCTGCCATTTTGGTGTTCCTACTCCATTCGATGCGGCCAAGCGGCGCATGCGGCAACGATGTCAGGCCTTCTTGTCCTCGCCGATCAGCAGCTTGGTATCCGACAGATACATATGCGGCGGGACCTCCAGGTTGTCAGGCGCCGGCTTGTTCTTGAACACCCGCCCGGCCATATCGAAGGTCGAACCATGGCAGGGGCACAGAAAACCCCCGGTCCAATCATCGGGCAAAGAGGGTTGGGCGCCGGTCTGAAATTTGTCCACCGGCGAGCAGCCCAGGTGCGAGCAGATGCCCACAGCCACCAGAACCTCGGGCTTGATCGACCGGTGCTGGTTGCGCGCGTAATCGGGGGTGAGTTCGGCCGGATTGCGCTGCGACTTGGGGTCGGCCAACTCGGCTTCGGTTCTTTTGAGGGTCTCGAGCTGTTCAGGCGTGCGACGGATGATCCAAACCGGCTTGCCGCGCCACTCGACGGTAACCTTCTCGCCAGGCTTGAGGGCCGAGATATCCACCTCGACGGGCGCCCCGGCAGCCTTGGCTCGCTCGGAGGGCTGAAAGGTACTGACAAAGGGCACCGCGACTGCGGCGGCTCCGGCGCCGCCGACGGCAGCCGTAGCCAGAATCCAGTTTCTCTTGGTGGGGTCAAGGGGCCCCGCTTCGGGCGCCGCGCTTGCTTGGCTGCTAGGGGTCATGGAAGTCTTTCGAAACTCGCGCTTTAGAGGACTACTAGGGTCAACCCCAAGATTGTAGCGGAGGCGTCAAGCCCCTCAGCCGCCCGGACCCTCTGCCCACGGTCACCCTCGACCAAACCGGAGCGCCGGGCGCAATCAGCGGGCCGGGTCGAGAACCCTGGTCGAAAGGGCTTAGCTCGCGATCGAGGAACGCGCAAGACGCAGGGCCGCCAGCCAGCTCGATGCATCAGCACGACCGGTGCCAGCCAGATCGAAGGCCGTGCCATGATCGGGGCTGGTGCGCAACAAGGGCAGTCCCAGGGTGACATTGACGCCATGGGCCAGCCCGAGGTACTTGACCGGAATCAGTCCCTGGTCGTGGTACATCGCCACCACCGCATCGAACCGGCCTTCTCGCGCCTGCATGAAGACCGTGTCAGGCGCGTGCGGCCCGCTGACCTGCATCCCGGCCTGCCGGGCCCGGCTTACCGCTGGGGCGATGATCTCAGTCTCCTCGGTCCCGAACAGCCCGCCCTCGCCAGCATGGGGATTGACTCCGGCCACTGCCAGGATGGGTGCGCGGCCAAGCAGGGGCCGCAAAGCGGCATCGGCCACCTCCAGGGTCGTGAGGATGCCTTCGGTGCTCAGCAGATCCAGCGCCTGGCGCAGCGGGAGGTGGATGCTCACCAGCACAGTGCGCAGTTGAGGACTGACGAGCATCATGCGCACCGGCAGTTCCTCGACCCGTCGCCCGAGATGCTCTGCCGCCTGGGCTTGCAAGAGCTCAGTGTGTCCCGGGTAGGCCGACCAGGGCAGCCCCGCCGCCGAAAGCGCCTCTTTGTTCAGGGGGGCAGTGACGAGGGCCGCCGCCTGGCCGTTGAGCACCGCCCGGGCGGCGGCGCTGACACACTGCGCTGCGGCGCGGCCAGCCTCGGCGCTGATACGCCCCCATGGGGGCGGAGCGGGCAACTCACAAGCCTGAATCACGCCCAGGCATGACGCCGGCAGGGCAGCGAGCTGCGCCAGATCGGACACCTCGGCCAGCCTCAGGCCCTGCAAGCCCAACAGGGACTGGGCCCTTCGCATGACCGCCATGTCGCCGTAGACCACGCAGCCCGGGGCCTCCTGCGGGGCCTGATCCAGGCCCTTGAGAATGATTTCGGGACCGATGCCAGCGGCATCCCCCATACTCAGGACGATGGGCTTCATGCCGGGTTGTCGATGTCTACAAACTCGTGCTGCAAGCCCATTTCGAGGGCCACCGCCGCCGCCACCGCCGCAGCGCCATAGCGCTCGGAGGCATGGTGGCCGCAAGCGATAAAGCTCACGCCCGTCTCGCGGGCCAGGTGCGCCTGAGGCTCGGAAATCTCACCGGTGATAAACACCTGGGCGCCCGCGGCGATGGCTGCCTCGAAGTAGCTCTGGGCCCCTCCGGTGCACCAGGCGATGCGCCGCAGCGGGCCACCCTGCCCGGCCACCAGCGTGACCGGCCGACCCAGGGCGACTTGAATCTGCTGAGCCAGGGCCTGCGGCGACTGCACCGGCCCGGCCAGCGCCTCGCCCAGAAACCCCAGGTCGTTTTCGCCAAAACGACCCACCGGCCCCGGCCACGCAGACAGTCCCAATTGCAGCGCCAACTGCGCGTTATTGCCCAGCTCGGCGTGGGCATCAAGCGGCAGGTGGTAGGCGAAGAGGTTGATTTCGTGGGCCAGCAGCAAAGCCAGCCGCTGCCGCAGCCAGCCGGTGACCCGGCCGTCCTGCCCACGCCAGAATAATCCGTGGTGCACGAACAGGGCATCGGCACCGCGCGCCACTGCCACCTCGATCAGGGCCAAACTGGCCGTCACACCGGAGATGATGCGACCAATCTGCGGCCGCCCCTCCACTTGCAGACCGTTGGGCCCGTAATCGCTAAAGCGTTCTGGCTGCAAGATCTGGTCGAAACGGCCGAGCAGTACCTGGCGGTCCACCGAAGTCTGCGGCGCGAGTGATGAAGGCGGGGGCATCCTGAGATTATCTCGCCGCAGCTCCTCACGCCGGCCCCGATCTGATTGAAAATCCCGGCATCGCCGTCAAAGGCCCGGCCCACCCACCTTTTGAACCCTTTATGCGCAAGTACTGGCTTGTGTTCTCCCAGACCGTCACCGTGCTGCTGGCCACCTATTTTGTGGTGGCCACGCTCAAGCCGCAGTGGCTGCGCCCGGCACCCGAAGTGGCGTTGCTGCAGGCCCCAGCCGGCACGACCCGGGCCGGGGCGATTGGCAGTTTCAGTAAAGCCGCCAAAAGCGCCTCCGCCGCTGTGGTGAGCATCACGGCCAGCAAAGCCGGTACCCGGCAGAAACAACTGGCCGACCCCTGGTTTCGCTTTTTCTTTGGGGATCAAGACCCGGCCGAAGCGCAGCAGGGCCTGGGCAGCGGGGTGATCGTTAGCCCCGATGGCTACATCCTGACCAACCACCATGTGATCGAAGGGGCGGACAACATCGAAGTGACGCTCAATGACCAGCGTACGGCCCGTGCTCGCCTGGTCGGCACCGACCCAGAGACCGATCTGGCCGTTCTGCGCATCGAATTGGGCCAGCTGCCGGCCATCGTCATGGGCAATTCGGACGAGCTTGAAATCGGCGATCAGGTCCTGGCCATCGGCAACCCCTTTGGCGTGGGCCAGACGGTGACCAGCGGCATCGTCAGCGCGCTCGGACGCAACCAGTTGGGCATCAATGTCTTTGAAAACTTCATTCAGACCGATGCGGCCATCAACCCCGGCAACTCAGGCGGCGCGCTGGTCGACACCCAGGGCCACTTGCTGGGCATCAACACCGCCATTTACTCCCGCTCGGGCGGCTCGCTGGGCATCGGCTTTGCCATCCCGGTCTCCACCGCCCGGCAGGTGCTCGATGCCATCGTGCGTGATGGGCGGGTTACCCGCGGATGGATCGGCGTGGAGCCCCAGGAGCTCAACCCGGAGCTGATCCAAGCCTTCAATGTCAAGGCGCAGGAGGGCGTGATCATCACCGGCGTGTTGCAAAACGGTCCGGCTGCCCAGGCCGGCCTCAAGCCTGGCGATGTAATCACTTCGGTGGCCGGACGGCCGGTGCGCAATGTGTCTGAACTTCTAAGCGCAGTGGCCGCCCTCAAGCCCGGTGAGCCCGCCCAGCTCGGGCTGGAGCGCCGCGAAGGGCGTGCAGCGCTGAGCATCACGCCCGGTATGCGACCGGCTCCCAAAGTCACCCGTTAAGACGCAAGGCCCCGAAGAACTCAGGGTTTGGGCGCGTCGCCGCCCGGCGCCTCATTGCCCGAACTGTCCTCATCGGCTTTTTTCGTGTGCTTGACGAACATCTGGGCGGCGATGATGCCCACTTCGTAGAGTGCCCCGACAACGGCCAGCAACATGATCATCGAGCCGGCGTCGGGCGGCGTGACCATGGCAGTCACCACCGCCGCACCCACCCAAAAATAGCCGCGCCACTGACGCAACTGCTCCGTGGAGACGATACCCATGCGCACCAACAAGATCACCGCCACCGGTACTTCGAAGGCCAGCCCGAAGGCCAGAAACATACCGATAGCAAAACTCAGATAGGCCTCAATATCGGGGGCGGCCGTGATGGATTTGGGCGCAAAGCCCTGAATAAAAGTAAAGACCTGGCCGAAAACGAAGTAATAGCAAAAGGCCACACCGATAAAAAACAGCGCCGTGCTCGAGACCACCAGGGGCAGAACCAGCCGCTTCTCGTGCGAATACAGCCCCGGCGCCACGAAGGCCCAGACCTGATAGAGCACGACAGGCAGCGCCAGCATGAAGGCGGCCAAAAAAAGAATCTTGATCGGCACCATAAAAGGCGAGATCACATTCGTCGCAATCAGGGTCGCACCCTGCGGCAAAGTGGCCACCAGAGGCGCCGCCAGTAAATCGTACAAGGAGCCCGGGCCAGGGTAGAGCGCCAGAGCGATCGCCATCACGCCAATGGCGGCGATGGCCTTGATCAACCGGTCGCGCAGCTCCATCAGGTGCTGCACGAAAGGCTGCTCGGTACCGGCCAGTTCGTCGGTTTTTTCGTCTGGGGTGGAACTCATGGCGTGCGTCAACTCGTCCGGTCAGACCCGGGGCGCCGATCGGGGGCGGTAACGCGCCACCCGGGCCGCGCCTGAGAGGGCCCGGGTGCGCACACCCGCCCGAGCCTTGTACCACTGAGGCGTGGCGCCCTGCTTGAGCCGCCACTTTTTGCCAGGGTGCTTGTACTCGGGGAAGACCACCATGGCCGGCACATCGACCGGGGTGGCCGCCTGCTCGAGCGACCGGGTGGCCTCGTTCCAGGATTGCTCGAAGTCCTGCGCCGAGCTCTGCACCGAGCTTTGCACATCGCGGGCGGCTGTTTCCACCGATTCCTTCATTTTCTTGAGCTCATCGAGCTCCATGGATCGATTGACCTCGGCACGAACATCGGCCATGTAGCGCTGGGCCTTGCCCAGCAGGGCACCGACTGTTCGGGCCACGCGCGGCAGTTTCTCGGGACCGATGACGATCAGCGCAACAACGCCGATCAAGGCCATCTTGGAAATGCCCAGCTCGATCATGGGTAGTTTGAAGTCGGCCGCCTCTCGGGAGGAGGCCGGTCATCGCAGGGGGTCAGGACTTCGGGCGTGCCTGCACATCAATGGTGTTTTTGTCGTCGACGGCGGTGGCTGCCGCCTGATGCGGCACCTGGGCAGCCGGCGGCTTGGACGGGTCTTCAGCCGGCGGAGCCGATGCACCGCCATCCTTCATGCCGTCCTTAAAGCCCTTGACCGCCCCGCCAAGATCGGAGCCCAGGTTCCTGAGCTTCTTGGTGCCAAAAACCATGACCACGATGGCCAAAACGATGAGCCAATGCCAGATGGAAAACGAACCCATGATGAACTCCTCAAATTGCGTCGGGGTGCACCCGCGCCTGTTGCGGCCATTCTATCGGTCCTGAAACGACCGCAAAGCCTGGCGGGCCGATGACCTTGAGCACGCGGGGGTGCGCCGGGGGCCGCTCAGCCGCGCAACCATGGCCGGGGGCCCCCCATGACATGCCAGTGCAGGTGGTGCACCTCTTGTCCCCCCTCCGCTCCCGTATTAGTCAGGATGCGAAACCCCCCTTCCGGATAGGGTCGACAGCCCTGCTCCAGGGCCAGCCGAGGGGCCAGCAACATCATGCGTCCGAGCAGCGCCTGATGCTCGGGCCCGACCTGGGCCATGGAGGGGATATGGGCACGCGGGACGATCAGGAAATGCACCGGGGCCCAAGGGTTGATGTCATGGAAGGCAAAAATCTCGTCGTCCTCGTAGACCTTTCGGCTGGGGATCTGCCCAGAGACGATCTTGCAGAAGATGCAGGAGACAGATGAATCGTTCATGTCGAGCTCAAGGATTCAAGAGAAGGATCTACCGGCGGACGGCCCGCATTAAAGCGCAGCCAACCCTTGAGGCAGCGGTACAGGTACCACAGCAGAACGGCCAGGTAAGCCAGCCATCCAGGAAAGACTAACAGGAGCCACAGCGGCGCAAACAACAAAAGCCAAAGCAGCGTCCACCAAAAGGTCGAAATCATGTAACGGTGGTGCGCCAGATAGATGGCATCGACCTCGTCGCCACGACGGATGTAGTTGAGCAACAACGCCACCACGGCCAGCGTACCCATGGAAAACCAGGCAAGGGTGTGCAGGCCGTAGAGCACATGCATCAACATGCGGTCACCGCTGCTGCGGATCGGGGTCAACTCAGGAGGGGACATCGGGCGATGGTCGCTTCATCGGTCCTGGCCCGACTCACGCGCCTGAGCCTTGCGCAAGGCCTTTTCTTCCAGACCGCCCTGCCCTTCACGGCGCTCCAGTTCGGCCACAACATCCGAGGGCTGCAGACCATAGTGCGACAAGGCCACCAAGGTATGAAACCAGAGGTCCGCAACCTCACCAATCAGTCGCTCACGGGCCTGAAGGTCGCCGCTGTGGTCGAGGTCTTTGGCGGCCATCACCACCTCGGTGGCCTCCTCGCCGATCTTCTTGAGGAAGGCATCGGGTCCGCGCGCAAACAAGCGCGCCACATAACTGCGATCGGGGTCACCGCCATGGGCCAGCTTGCGGCTCTCAAGCACGGCGGCCAGCCGGTCGAGGATGTCCTGGTTGCTCATGGGCGTCATTTGTAAATCGATTCGGGGTCTTTGAGCACCGGCTCCACCGCCCGCCAAGCGCCGGCTTCCAGGCGTTGATAAAAACAGCTGTGGCGCCCGGTGTGGCAGGCGATGGCCGGCGCGTGGCCTTGCTGCGTCACCTTCAGCAGGATCACATCGTTGTCGCAATCGAGGCGAATGTCGTGCACCGTCTGCACATGACCCGACTCTTCCCCCTTGAACCAGAGCTTATTGCGCGAACGGCTGAAGTACACCGCACGGCCCAGCTCAGCCGTTTTTTGCAGCGCTTCACGGTTCATCCACGCAAACATCAGCACATCGCCGGTGCTGTCTTCTTGCGCGATCGCCGGCACCAGGCCTTGGGCGTCCCACTTGATGTTGTCGAGCCAGTCCATAAGGGGGAGATTTTAAGGCACTGGTTTACCAAGCACCGGGAGCGCGCTTGCTGGCTAAGCCCATCCGCGCCGGAACAGGCCATTGCCCAGAGTTGGGCTGGGCCTGACTACGGAAGGAACGCCATAAGAGGGTTTGCAAGTTTGCCAACCCGCAAGATAACGCTGACAGAGTCCACCACAGAACGAAGCACATCGAGCCAAGGCTCAATTTTGTCCTGGTTGGAGGCCCATTCCTCGGAGACGGCTTTCGACGCGGACTCGATTTGCCTGGCCAGCTCAGCGTCCGCTTTGTCCCCGGCCGCAATCAATGCGTTGGTCAATTCCAGATACAACATCCGCATTTCTCCAAAGCCAGGAGATGTTCGCGGCATTGCAATGAGCTTCGCGCGCACCGCGTCCAGAGCGGTCGAAAGCGCCTTGGTGTTTTCGTTCATTTTTTATCTACTTTGCCTTTCGTTTTTTCGATCGCGTCGATCATGTCCTGCACGAGAGCCTTCTTGTCCACCTCGCTGGCGATGATCTGTCGAACTAAGCGAATGCTGTTGGCAGACTCACGAAAAATGCGGGTACTTTCTTCTGGGACAGGACTGAAGTCCTTGGTTTTTCCCAAGGTCAGTTCGAGTTGCGTCAGCGTCGCCACGGAGTCGGCAACAACCCTCTTGTCCTTGTCGGTGAGCTTGGTTGCATCAAGAGACTGAAGCGAGGTTCGGACGGCTTCAATGTCCGCTTTGACAAAGGTCGCTTCATCCAGCACGGACCTCAGTGTTTTTGAAATGACTTCGCTGCGCGTCTCGATCCGCTCGGAAGTTTTATCCAGGAGGACGGGCGTGTTCGATGGTATTGAGGAACACCCCGCCAATCCAGCTGCCAAGACAGCCGTGAGGGCTACAGAGCCGAAAGACCGTTTCGCTGGGAAAGTCTTTTCGTGGCTTTCGGTGTAACCACCTCTGACAATACAGACCTTTTTGAACTTAGACGGGCCTAACGCCTTCCAAGCGGGAATGATTGCTTCGGGCATCACACGATTGTGATCGTCCACCCACCAGCCGCACCACCCCAAGGTTAGTGAGGTGGCGAGGCCATCATGACCAACCGGGTTCCTCCCACACCGCAACACGCCGATAACTCTTCCGGCTCGAAAACAGCCGCTTGCAACGCGTGACAAGAGACTCATCTTGGGTTGTGCGATCACGGATGAATGAAGTCGCCAGCGCCAAATCATCTAGTTGTTCGTAGAACTGTCGGTAAAGGTTGAAAAGCCCAGCCACGCGCTCGATGTCGCTGGCGTTTGCGATTCGTACGGTGAAATCAGACATTGCGGAGGTTTGACCTAACGTTTGAGTTAACCGGCGTGCGCCAGAGTGGCGAAGCCACGCCGAAGCACATCCGGTTGAACGAGGGGTTGGGCGTCTTCAGTGTGCTGCAGCCACAGCAAGAAGAGCCTTCGGGTTGGTGCTTGCGATGGCCAGCAAGGTGCGCGCAGCGCCGCTTGGTTGCTTGCGCCCCTGCTCCCAGCCTTGCAGAGTACGAACGGAAACCCCCATCAGAGCAGCAAACTGAGACTGAGACAAACCTGTTTTGCGGCGTGCCTCAGCGACGGGGGAGGCCACCAAATGCACCTTGCCAGCCTGCATTTCGCGCACGGACTCGAGCAACTCGGCGGCCAGGTAGCGCGTTGCCTCATAGGCGGCCAGTTCAGCGGAATTCAGAGGTTGTTTAGGCTTCGAGGACACGGTGGATCTCCTTAAGCATGGCGCCCGTCAAGTTGTCGGTCTTGGATTTGGCATACAGAGTGAGTAAGACCACCTCGCCCTGAGCATTGCGCGTGAAGTAGATGACCCGTACACCGCCTGACTTACCAGACCCAGCGCGCTTCCAACGCACCTTGCGAATGCCGCCAGATTCAGGAATGACATCGCCGGCGGTTGGCTTCTCTGCGATGTAAGCAGCGAACTCACCTCGCTCCTCCTCAGTCCAGTACAGGGGCCACTGCCGCTGAAAGAGTGTGGTTTCGACGACGGTTAGCTCGAATGAAGTGTACGCCTTAGGCGTATAAGCGTCAACTGGTTGCCAGAGACGCCTAACGTAGAGCTAACCGGCGTGCGGCAGCGGGCCGCGGCCGGGCCACAATGAAATGAGGCCCGGGCGACCAACGCTGTTGCACGTCCGGTTGAGCGGCAGGTTAGGCCTTTGCGACATGCCGTGGGGGCGTGTGCATCCGCTCTAACTTTCCCTACCGAAGGAGGAGGCCGAAAACGCTGTAGGACAAGTAGTCCTTCTGCTTTCCGTTGTAGTCGCTCCGTAGCCCTAAAAGGCTCGCGGCGTCTGAATTAGTGATGCTGCCTGGATTCGCCTTTGCAAGTTCCAGAATTGCAGTCTTGAGAAATTCGAGCCCTAGTTGGGCACGTTCCACCGTTCCCTGAGGGACAGAAACGTGATCGCGCTTCTTCCCCCCTAGACCCGACGGTACGACAGCATTCGTCAGTACTCCGCCGGTTTCCTCTGCTCCGAACGCGGCGATCAGTTCAGCTTCAATCTTTAGCGCCTGTGCTTCGGTGAGATCGTCCACAAGGATGTCGATGATTGGCTTATCTCCAGCCTCAAGTATTGCTTTGATCCTCTTGTATTTCCTCGTCGAGTCGGGCGACACCAGGTGATCGTAGGCGCGGCTTCCCGTTCCCTTGCCTATGTAGAACGGCTTAGGTTGCTGGGACCGAGGGTCCTTGATCGCGTAGGCGTAGAAGAAGTTGGTAGGCATGGCTTGCGAATCAACGGCCTACCGCAATGTATTCCGCACAACCTGCGGAATTAAACCAGCGCAGTCGGATACATCCGCTTGCTCAACCTTCCGCCAGGCGCTTGCTGACTGGGCTGTAGGCGCATACACTGTACAAAAAACAGGTATAAATTTGCCATGAAACCCTCCACTCCCGTTTGGCAGTCCCCCCCGCCTGCTGGATTAATTGCGGGAGTGCTTGCTTTATAGTCACTATAGACTATATGCCTAAAAATATTAGTTCTATTGGGTGCTTTTTTGTTCGGTGGCCAGCCCGCTCGATGCGCTGCTCACCGGCTGATCGTCGCCTCACAAACGAACCGTTATGCCGCGCTCGCGCATGTGCTGCTTGACCTGCCGAACGGTGAAGTCGCCGTAGTGGAAGATGCTGGCGGCCAGCCCCGCCTCG
>Ga0194130_10004882_pt1 | contig 16651 bp, 8 predicted proteins | sample TA2KigsurfametaG_FD_160084 | JGI IMG/M metagenome (GOLD analysis project Ga0194130, IMG submission 160084) | Freshwater microbial communities from Lake Tanganyika, Tanzania - TA2015050 Kigoma 12 surface | ecosystem: Environmental > Aquatic > Freshwater > Lake | place: Tanzania: Lake Tanganyika... | reverse complement strand
CAGTATAAAACATATAACCACTTCTCCCCGCCAATACTGAAAAACTATTGTCATACGTATATATTTGGTTGATTGGATTGCTAATATTTTCCAAATCAGTACTTCCAGTAGGATCAATCTCGGTTATTTTCCAAGACTGTCCGCCATCTTCCGAATAATACACGTTTTGCGTAAATGGTTGCGAATTTGTACTCGGAGTACCCACCGCAATCAAATTATTTGTGTAAAATGTCTTCACATTGAGACTCTTCACTTCAAACACTGTGCTCTGTGCAATACTGAATTGTCCGTTTGCAATATGAACTGGGCCATTCACGTCCAATATATATTGATCAGCGCGAGGTGCATACGTATTGATTCCTATAGAAGACATGTATTTGGCCCGATTATTTCCGGAAACAATCATTTGCGAAGGGACAAGAGGGGGAGAATTAATTGATGTTCCACGATTGTCCATCCATCCAAATACACTCATAGATCGCGTATCATCATTCGGATAAGCACCCGCTGCAACCGTGAAACCCTTTTTGTCCGGGGTAATGATATGCATCATTGTATTGGAAGAACTATCCTTTGCAATCAATGTGAAAGCATTTCCTGTTTTCGAAGAATTATTCTTATAAGTATCATATTGGTATATTCCAGAGGAAATATCATAGATCGCAAGTGTCTCCTGATAAATATTACTTATATCACTTCGATTTGAAATAACTACCTTGGAAAGAATATTTGTATTTTCAGATACATCAATCGTTAGAATACCTGGTTGAGTATATTGTAATCGGGCGCTATACGCGTTTGTATTTGGATTCACTGGGAGATCATTGTAAAAACAAATGGATGAGGAAGATGAATCGCTTTCAACGGAAATACCCTTCCTGTTTTTGTTTTGGACAATAATATTACGCGTATAATCGAGACTTGAAAATACACTAAGACTTGATGTTGAATTTCCGCATATATCCACTGTCGCAATTGGATGAAAGTTATTAATACCCATGTGTTGGTATCTATCTGAATAAAGAATGGTACTATCACTGGCGTCAATCGTGATAAATCCGGACACATTCAAATTACCAGCAACACCGATATCTGATTCTACAACTAAATCTTCGACACTTAATTCTCCTACAACTAAAGTGCCAAGAATGTTTGTATTTCCTTGAATATTTGTATCATTGGATATCTGTAAATTTCTGGCATAAATGTCTTGATCAACATAAACATTTCCAGTTGAATGTAAATTACCACAAATATCAAAATCTCCCAGATATGGATTCTGTAGGGAGAATGAATCCGCGGTTAAATTATTTACATTCATATTATTCATCCTATCCAATTTGTTTGTTCCACCATACTTTTTCCAAGACATGGACATTGTATATAATAAAGATGGTAATAATATACAATTAGAATGTATTTATATGCATATTTATCTCCCAATATCTGTTTTTCAATAATAGATTTCACATAAATAATGATTGTGAAACCTATTTAATGACGATTCTTTATTGTTTTTCTATTCTTAAACATACTTTTATATTTTTGTTTATATGTAATCCGGCGCACCGAACGCCTCTTATAATTATATTTCATGAGTGAAAATATAGACGGGATTTCATCCAGAATTTTATCAACAATCTCCCGATAAAACTGTCGGAATTCATTTCTCCGAGATTTCATTTCTTTCACAGAAAACCATTCAATCTCTATTTTTTCAAACAACTTTGTTTTATTCAATAGCTTTCTATCCATTCTATTCCATAGGAAAGAATGATTATTATTGTAGTACTTTGGGAGATTTGAATCATAATCCATTAAAAACATATGTACATGGTAATCATTATGCACTAGAGAATATATTTTACCGGATTTCTTCAATATACTTTCAATATCTTTTTCGTCTCCTAAAAAACCGGTAAGTTCTTCCCCACCTTCACGCAATGCTGTATGATAGGGAGATTCTCCCTTATCGACCCCGCCTCCAAAATCGGACCATCCCTTGCTGCTATCTTCTAAAGGATTTTCTTTGCCAAATAAAAAATATAGTTTGTTTTTATGAATTGCTACTGGTAATATGCTACCAGCGACCATTATATAGGATAGAAATAGATTATATTAGCATACTATACGATGTTTATCTCATCGAATATTTCTCCCAAACAAACACCAAATATTTGTAAGAATATCGGGAGAGTTATATCGATCAATACATATGTAGAATATAAATAATACGTATGTATTTCCATTTCCATCATCCTTTTATTCACTAATCATTCTCCCAAACACCAAATATTTTTAAGAATATCGGGAGATTATCATTTTATTTTTATTCATGCATAAGCTCCAAACAAAAGGAAAAGTCGCAACCATTCATATTCACGGTATTTCCATTTTCATCTATCAATTGCACATTCAGCTTCTGTATATCTACCTTTCCATTATAGGTTCGTAAATCGGACAACAAAAATCCATTGAAATTATTTGCAGGTAGTATCGTTCCAAAGGGATACAATTCTCTATTCAGACAAATTTTTGCAATAATATTTTTACGAATAAGAGAAGTCGGGAGAACCGCACTAAACGATTTATTATTTCCTTTGGAAAATTCGTCGATTGCCAAATACATGTATTTGGGACCCAGCAAGTTCAGAACGCTCTCCGAATATATACGTGATGATAGAGGAATAGTATAGGTTAATTGGCGGAATCCAAGAATCCAACCTAATTTTGATTTGAAATTGTATTTATCAAAACTACCATCGGGAGATATCGCAAAATCCAGGACAAATCCACCGCTGGCATCCGTCTGTATTGTGGATAGATTATTCGATACATCATAGAACAAATAGCCACCATTCGAGTTCTTGTTTTGGAAAAAAAGAGTGTTCAATGTACTTTTCAAGGAAGTGCTCGTATAATTCCCATCGGGAATAGTAATAACAACGCTTAAAGCTCCCGAGGTTATTTTCATAATATTATTACCCAATGCAGACGATATATTGTAAAACATCTGGGGGAGCTCCACATTGCATACCATCATACTGGTTACCTCGTTCATCTTTTCAGGGAGAGTAATCGTATAATTGGCCATGTTATATGTACTCGGACAAGCCGGATTCAAACGATTGTTCGTGAAATCGTCTGCGAATTTTGTATCAATATTAAGAAAATGGCATTTCGAACTTTTGCGAACATTCGTCATAACCATATGATTCCCGTACTGAGAAACATTCGGACTGGAAAATAAACCCTTATTGTCAAAATATTCACTCATGATTCAATAATATATAGAATGAATGCATATATTATTCGTCTTTAATGAACCTATTGAACATTATAATAAATAATATCGATGGATTTACATATTATATTTCTTAAGAGGTTTATTACTCTTCATACGCAATCCACAGGATGAACATCCAGAATTTAATGCGCCTATTCTCGAAAACATGTTTCTACCAATTGTGCGATCGCTAAATGTATCAGGCTTTGATGCAATATCCTTATATTTGCTGTATGATTCCAGAGAACGAAGTTCTTCTTGCGTATTTGTAGGTTGTATTAGCGGGTGTTGTACGGGAGCTGTTATAGGTGCATGTGTATGCACAGGTGATTTTGAAAAAGGCGTCTTTTTTGCAGTAAATACCATATTCATTGTATAATGATTTATATATGAGATTTATATATGATATCTATCTATAAAATTGAATAAAATAGATATTATAATCTATAACACACAAACAAACAACGCAAATAATAAATATATGAATTTTACTCATAAGTGCAATTTGTGTGGAAAAGAATACAAATTGAAAGAAAATTTTAACAAGCATTATGTATCTTGTAAATTCTTTCATGAGGCATGCGTATCCTCAGATAATAACGATGATCATCTCCCAACTTATGCTGAATTATTTATGTATGTGAAAGAAACCGCTCTTAAATGTCAGAAACTGGAAAATGAAATTCATCATTTAAAGACAATGATGAATTCTAGAAATAAAAAGCATATATTGGACTATTTAAACAATGATGCCAATAATGAAAAAATAATTCCATACGAGGCGTGGTGCAGAACACTGAGTATAAAATCCGAACATTTAAATGAAGTTTTCGAGGGAGATATGTTATCAGGAATTAAAAAAGTATTAGAACCTTATTTATCCCTGGAAAATAGGATTCTTCTCCCGATTCGAGCGTTCAGCCAGAAACACAATACACTGTATATTTATACGGGAGACGGAGGATGGAAACTTGTACAAAACAATTGTTTGGAAAAAATAATATACCCATTGGAACGTCAATTCTTACAGGCATTTGTTATTTGGCAAAAAGAAAACCAAGAAAAAATATCATTGTCGGAAAAACTCAAGGATCAAGAAATACAATATATGCTTAAACTCTGCGGATCAAAAAATCCGATCGACAAAATGATCCACGTTCTCAAGAAGTGGCTAATCTCGAAGATAGAAGAAGAATTTGCACATACTATTGTGGAGTTTGATTAATTGGGTGATTCCAATTTTGAACTTATCCGTGTATATGCTATCGTATCAATCATATAAATCAAACAAAATAAACATGTAAATATATCCTACAAAACTAGGTAAATATGTAATTAGGTCCAAGAAGGAGGATAATTCGGAGGTAAAAAGTTATTTTGTTGAATAGGTAAATGTATCCATTTTTCGTGTTGTCTCGAAAATAAATCTTCCTTGTTTTGAATACGTTTTTGGATTTCTCCCACATCTGTATATTTTTCATGATTGAATTCTTGGTGAGCAAATTGCTTGAGCTTATTTTGGATATAATCTGCATCGCCGAAATAACTTAAATGCCAGCCTCCGTTTTCAATACATTGATTTGATCTTATTATACGACAGTATTGAGGTGTGCAATTCAATGCATTCACATAGTAAGAATAGGATAGCATTTTACAAGCAGTCCATTTATTGTAATTGAGTGTGGTTAGATTATAATAATACATGTCTTGAGCTAATGATATATAATCGATTTTCATGTTTTTCTCCCGAATTGTTCTCAAAATATTTGGATTCGGAATTTCATCCACATCGGAGATAATCAAGATATCGTTCTCATTCAAGGAAAGCATTTTTACTCCTTCTTGAATAGAATTGCGTTGGTGATTTTCATTCTTCCATACATCATCATTCATTTCACGATTTGGATTCACTACTGGGTTCGGAATCAATCTATCATCAATAATATGGATGATTTTATCGAGAAATCTCCCGAATTTCTCTTTATTTTCTTTGAAATAAAGGGGCTTTTCATTTCCACGATGAGTAAGCGTCGCCTCTACTAAAATGAATTTATCCACTACATCGTAAAGAGTATTCAAGCGATACAATAACATATCCATCTCATTATAAAAGGTGAAACAATCAATAATTTTCATCTGAATCGAGTAGTATATTGTACTCTATATAAAATTCTTTTATGTATTCTTTTGACTCTACTATTATATTATATTATATATTATCCAGGTAAATCTATTACTACTTTTGTAGGGCTCATAGTAATCTTCGATAAGTCCATCCCATTTTTTCATTATAGAATGGGCGTTTTAAATGAGAAAATGTGTAAAAGGGCGATCTGGAATCTGTTTAGATGATAACTATTCAGAACAAATAAAATTGATTGTTTTAATTAAATATATAATATAATACATTAACTATTATACAATACAATACAAATGACACCCCCTACTTATTTGGCAAAGAAGAATGCGCACCCAAGAGATGCCGACATATCGTTTGAAGAAGGTCCCCACATATACACTGTATTGGGAGAACGAGGAACCTATACTTCGGTTACAACATGGAATCATGGACATTTCTCCCATTTCGACGCAGACGCGGTAATCGATAAAATGATGGCAAGCAGGAACTGGAATAATCCAGAATACAAGTATTATGGTATGACCCGCGAAGATATCAAAGCTATGTGGGAGAAAAAAAGGAATGAGTCCGCGGGAGCAGGCACAAATATGCACTATGATATTGAGTGTTATTACAATGAAATGGAGGTACATAATGATAGTATCGAATTTGCCTATTTCAAAAGATTCGTTTCTGATTTCCCAGAACTGAAAGCCTATCGGACAGAATGGATGGTTTATTATGAGGAATTCAAGTTGTCCGGATCTATTGATATGGTATTTGAAAATCCCGATGGTACCATTCTCATTTATGATTGGAAAAGATGTCAGGAAATCGTATATGAAAATGGATTCGGACAACACGCAAAAACGGAATGTATCAAACATTTACCCGATACCAACTTTTGGCATTATTCGCTTCAACTGAATACCTATAAGAAAATACTGGAAGAAAAATACGGAAAAAAAGTGGTCGGACTATATCTAGTATGTCTTCATCCAGATAATCCGCACAAGACTTACGAGCGAATTGAAGTACCTGTGTTAGAAAAAGAGATGAACGATTTATTTGCATTAAGAAAATCTCAGTTAGATCTGAATACGACTTCGAACCATTGATAAACATATAAAGGATACGTAGTTAGTCAAAGAAAGAATATAAAAAGTTCAGAAGACTAAGCATTAGTCAATTATAAATAAAATGATGACTTCACCTATTTTTTTCATCTATTCATGGATTTTATCTGTACTGAGAGTTATATTTACAGTGTTATTTGATGATAATAATTATAAATATGTACAAAAATCGGTATTTTCAGAAGACGAATGGTTTTTTGAAGAAATCTATGAAAAATTTCTAGAAACTTATGATTCAGGAGAACAAGACCAAAATGCAAATATAAATATGGATAAGGAATTTTATGATAATGGATTGTACAAAAAGACGATTTCTGTATCCGACAATGATTTTGAAAAGAAATGGAAACGAAATATTCTGTATGTGAATACCCCGCGGGGAAATATAGTAATGATGTATGATGCATATAAGAAGGGGTTTGCATATTACTGCGATACCCAAAGTGTATCTAGCATTGTATTGAACGCTCTTGCAATGAAATATGTAATGGTATTCCGATGCCGCGATTTATTCATGGATAACCATTTAACCCCCGAAGAAAGGGATTCTCCATTAATCAAGTTGCAATTGGAAGAGGAAAATGCTGAAAAGGAAAAGAAAAAACAGAATAATACAAATAGTATTGATCCGAATTTATTGAAGAATGCGCCTTTTGCGAAACTCAAAAAATATAATACAGCACCATCTAGTTCAACACAAACAAACAATAATAATGCGACCGAGAAAGAAACAGAAAAGGAAAAGGAAAAAAATGAACCCCATATTACAAACAAGTTTATTTATTTGGGTAAGATAGTGAATTTTTCATTTATGCCAAAGAAAATTAAAAGTAATCGGAATCATATTGCAAAATCAGTTGTATTCCAAGGAAGTAAAATGGAAAGTATGTTTGAGGAAGAACATAATTTACAAAAAGAGGTTATGAGCTATAAAGATTATAAGAGAGCATACAATGTTTTTAAGAATAAAATCGATTAGAGATCAATTATATTATTTAAAGTATTTTATTACTAATTATAGTAATAAAATTTAAATTAACTACTAGTAATATCAAGCTTTAGATGGCTCAGAAATACCAGTTGGCCCCGTCTCGCCAGTTGGCCCCGTCTCGCCAGTTGGCCCCGTCTCGCCAGTTGGTCCCGTCTCGCCAGTTGGTCCCGTCTCGCCAGTTGGCCCAGTTGGTCCAGTCGGATCAATAGGAGGGGGAGGGGGAGGAGGGGGTTGTATTACTCCACACTGGACACATATCCAGTTAATCAAAAATGTATCATCATCTCCCCATTGACCATATTCTGGTTGTGCTAAAGTTAATTGATATCGTCGAATACGATTTCCATTCGGTTCTAATAGAAAAGCACTAATATTACAGTATTCATTCGCAACCAATCGAGTTATTTCATAGCTAATACGGTTTGCTGTGAAACAAACTTGTGTAGGTTCAATCAATATATCCATTTTTATAACACAGGATTATATATTTAATCCTATTATTTTTATATCATTTGTTTCTTATGACGAATTTTTTATTACCATATAGGCAATAAAAAATATATATTTTTTCTAAAAATTGTTATTACTTAATTACTTATAATTTAACTTGCAACATGGAAAGTTATAATAACTGCTCCGGTACTTGCTGTTGTACTATCAGCTCCGTTTGTACCCGTTCTTCTCCAACGTTGGCCACAACCAATTCTACCATCTGCAAATGCATATCCAAAGGGTGTTCCGGCAGTGGATGGATAGTTGCTTACAAGTCCAACTGTTCCAACATTTCCAGTATAGAGTGTCCATGCACCATAACTCGTGTTGTATAGTGATGCAGTTGCATTTGCAGTTGCTGCTGTTCCTGGAGTAGATGCATTTGACGCATTTCCACCTGCATTTCCGTTATACGCTCTTCCTAAGGTTGTACCTGATATAGATACGTCTGTATATCCTGTTCCTGATGTAGCAACCAAGGTTAAAACTAGAGTAACTCCTTCGCTAACCGGAATGTTTGTTGCAAATGCAGCATTTCCACCGCTACCTGCTCCTCCGCCTGCAAATGCACCAGATGCTCCATCAAATGAACTTCCAGCCAGACCACCTGCACCAATAATACGAATATCCATGGAATAACAATTTGCAGGTACAGAAACGGATTGACTGGTCGTATATAATGTCGCCGAAATTCCGCCCCCACCTCCGCCAGAACCCGGTGGGCCCGTTGGACCTACTGGACCTGTATAACCGGTTTGACCTGTCGTACCAAGTCCAGTAGGACCGGTAACGCCTGTAGTACCTGTCATACCCGTGGTTCCGGTAATACCTGTCATACCTGTTGTTCCCGTTGGACCCGTTCCGACAGGTCCAGTATAACCTGTAGTTCCAGTAGTTCCTGTCATACCAATAGGTCCTGTCCAACCAGTATAACCAGTTGGCCCAGTTAAACCAGTTCTACCCATAGGTCCAACTAATGCAAACGGAGAATTTGCATTCCACGATGCATCTGTATAATAAGATACATTGTACAACAATAGTTGAGCAGTAGTAGCTCCTGTACTAATCTTGTCCAAGATCTGTAAATAGGCAGAATCCACATTCAAATCATTGATGGCTATAAACGCATTTGTACCAATATAGTCGATATTACTGGATTCGACATCATAATAGGCGCTATCTCCAGGAGATATAGATCCACTTGTTGTCATAAATCCAGTAATTATTGGACCTACTGGACCGGTTATACCAGTGCAACCGGTAGTACCTGTTGTACCCGTAGTACCTGTCATTCCTGTTGAGCCGGTGTGTCCGGTATGTCCAGTATGACCAGTCATACCTGTAGTACCAGTAGTTCCCGTTATTCCGGTTTGACCCGTATATCCTGTAGGACCCGTTAGACCCGGTCTGCCAATAGGTCCGACCAGTGCAAACGGAGAGTTTGCATTCCAGGATGCATCCGTGTAATAAGATACATTGTACAATAATAGCTGAGCAGTAGTACCTCCTGTAATGATCTTATCTAATACCTGGAAGTAAGCGGTTTCTGCAGGTAAATCATTGATGGTAATAAATGCATTTGCACTAACATAATCGATATTTGCGGATTCAACATCGAAATATCCAGTTGCACCTGGAGCGAGACTACCGCTTTCTGTTACAAAACCTGTAATCAATGGACCCACTGGACCTGTTACACCCGTATGTCCCGTATGTCCCGTATGTCCCGTATGTCCCGTATGTCCCGTATGTCCCGTATGTCCAGTATGTCCTGTTGTACCTGTCGTACCTGTTGTACCCGTTGTTCCAGTTATACCTGTTGTACCTGTGGTGCCAGTTGTACCAGTAGTGCCGGTTATACCTGTCATACCCGTTGGACCCGTATTACCTGTGTATCCAGTGTATCCAGTCATACCAGTCATACCTGTCATACCTGTCATACCAGTCATACCTGTCGTACCCGTTCTACCAGTCATACCTGTCATACCTGTTGGTCCTGTCATACCAGTCATACCTGTCATACCCGTCATACCCGTCATACCTGTTCTACCGGTCATACCTGTTGGGCCGGTGTGTCCAGTATGTCCTGTATGACCTGTACGCCCGGTCATGCCTGTCATACCTGTCATACCCGTCATACCAGTTTGTCCAGTATAACCTGTTGGACCCGTTAGACCTTGTCTGCCAATAGGACCGACTAATGCAAAGGGCGAATTGGCATTCCAGGATGCATCTGTGTAAAAAGACACATTGTATAACATCAATTGTGCAGTGGTATCTCCTGTACTAATCTTGTCTAGAATTTGGAAATATGCGGTTTCTATAGGTAAATCATTGATGGTGATAAATGCATTTGCACTGATATAATAGATATTATCCGACTGAACATTGTAATATCCAGTTGCACCAGCAGCAAGCGTACCTGCGTCAGTCATAAAACCAGTAATCAATGGACCTACTGGACCTGTCACACCAGTACAACCTGTAAGCCCGGTCATACCTGTATGGCCCGTATGACCTGTATGACCTGTATGACCCGTAGTACCGGTTCTACCTGTCATACCCGTCATACCTGTATGGCCTGTCATACCTGTCATACCCGTCATACCTGTCATACCTGTTCTACCCGTCATACCTGTAGGACCCGTCATACCCGTCATACCCGTCATACCTGTTCTACCAGTCATACCTGTAGCGCCAGTAAAACCAGTATATCCAGTCATACCGGTCATACCCGTCATACCTGTCATGCCAGTCGGACCGGTCATACCTGTCATACCTGTCATACCCGTCATACCTGTTCTACCGGTCATACCTGTAGCGCCAGTAAAACCAGTATATCCAGTCATACCCGTCATACCCGTCATACCCGTCATACCTGTCATACCTGTCATACCCGTCATACCTGTCATACCTGTATGACCTGTTATACCCGTGGTACCCGTGGTACCCGTGGTACCCGTGGTACCAGTAGTACCTGTCGTACCAGTAGTACCCGTAGTACCTGTAATACCTGTGGTACCGGTAGTACCAGTAGTACCCGTTGTACCAGTAATACCTGTATAACCGGTTGGACCCGTTAGACCTTGTCTGCCAATAGGGCCTACCAAGGCAAAGGGTGAATTGGCGTTCCAGGATGCATCTGTGTAAAAAGATACATTATACAACATCAATTGTGCAGTGGTATCTCCCGTACTAATCTTGTCTAGAATTTGGAAATAGGCAGTTTCCGTCGGTAGATCATTGATAGTGATAAATGCATTTGCACTGATATAATAGATATTATCTGACTCGACATCAAAATATCCAGTTGCACCAGGAGCAAGCGTACCTGCATCAGTCATAAAACCAGTAATCAAAGGACCAATTGGACCTGTAACACCCGTATGACCGGTATGGCCCGTATGGCCCGTGTGGCCCGTATGACCGGTATGGCCCGTATGACCGGTATGGCCCGTATGGCCCGTGTTGCCTGTATGACCGGTATGGCCCGTATGACCCGTATGACCTGTATGGCCGGTATGGCCAGTTGTACCCGTTGTACCCGTTGTACCCGTTGTACCCGTTGTACCCGTTGTACCCGTTGTACCCGTTGTACCCGTTGTACCCGTTGTACCTGTTATACCCGTTGTACCTGTCATACCCGTTGTACCTGTCGTACCTGTGGTACCGGTAATACCTGTCATACCTGTCATACCTGTATGACCAGTAGTACCTGTGGTACCTGTAGTACCGGTAATACCAGTCATACCAGTCATACCTGTAGTACCCGTTGTACCTGTAGTACCCGTTGTACCTGTAGTACCCGTTGTACCTGTAGTACCCGTTGTACCTGTCATACCAGTATGACCAGTAGTACCTGTGGTTCCTGTTATACCTGTCATACCTGTCATACCTGTAGTACCTGTCATACCTGTAGTACCGGTTGTACCTGTAATACCCGTTGTACCAGTGGTACCCGTTATACCCGTAGTACCTGTGATACCTGTATGACCGGTTGTACCCGTTGTACCCGTTGTACCCGTAGTACCTGTAGTACCTGTAATTCCTGTCATACCGGTAGTACCTGTAGTACCCGTAGTACCGGTAGTACCTGTAGTACCCGTAGTACCTGTCATACCTGTAGTACCCGTAGTACCGGTAGTACCGGTAGTACCTGTTATACCTGTTGGTCCGGTTACACCTTGTTTGCCCATAGGTCCTACTAATGCAAAGGGGGCATTTGCATTCCACGATGCATCTGTATAATAAGACAGATTGTATAACAATAATTCAGCGGTTGTATCTCCAGTTATATTCTTACTCAGAATCTGGAAATATGCAGTTTCTTCAGGTAAATCATTGATAGTGATAAATGCGTTTGCACTGATATAATATAGATTATCCGATTGAACATCAAAATATCCAGTTGCACCAGGAGCAAGCGTACCTGCCTCCGTCATAAAACCAGTAATCAAAGGACCAACCGGACCTGTCACACCAGTACATCCAGTCATACCTGTTGTACCTGTAGTGCCTGTAGTGCCTGTCATACCTGTTGTACCGGTCATACCTGTTGTACCTGTCATACCTGTTGTACCCGTTGTACCTGTCATACCTGTCATACCCGTAGTACCTGTTGTACCCGTCATACCCGTTGTACCTGTAGTACCCGTTGTACCTGTCATACCTGTAGTACCCGTTGTACCCGTTGTACCTGTAGTACCTGTCATGCCTGTAGTACCCGTTGTACCTGTAATACCAGTAGTACCTGTCATACCAGTAGTACCTGTCATACCAGTAGTACCTGTCATACCAGTAGTACCTGTCATACCCGTAGTACCCGTCATACCTGTCATACCTGTCATACCCGTTGTACCCGTCATACCTGTTGCACCGGTATATCCTGTGTATCCAGTCATACCTGTGGTACCTGTAGTACCTGTCATACCTGTAGTACCCGTCATACCTGTGGTACCTGTGGTACCTGTTATACCAGTCATACCTGTAGGTCCAGTCATACCTGTTGTACCTGTTGTACCTGTGGTACCTGTGGTACCTGTTATGCCAGTCATACCTGTAGGTCCAGTCATACCTGTAGCACCAGTATATCCAGTGTATCCAGTCATACCGGTTGCACCGGTAATTCCAGTCGCTCCTGTATATCCAGTATATCCTGTCATACCTGTCATACCTGTGGTACCAGTCATACCTGTTGTACCCGTTTCTCCGGTATATCCAGTGTATCCTGTCATACCTGTCGCGCCGGTCATTCCAGTTGCTCCAGTATATCCAGTTGCACCAGTATAACCAGTATATCCAGTCATACCCGTTGTACCCGTCATACCCGTTGTACCCGTGGTACCCGTTATACCAGTCATGCCTGTTGTTCCAGTAATACCTGTTGCTCCTGTCATTCCAGTATTACCAGTTGCACCGGTATATCCTGTGTATCCCGTCATACCAGTTATACCAGTTGCACCAGTATAACCTGTGGTACCAGTGTATCCAGTGTATCCAGTCATACCAGTAATACCAGTCGCACCAGTATAACCAGTGTATCCAGTCATACCTGTCATGCCAGTTGTACCAGTCATGCCAGTCGCGCCAGTAATACCAGTTGCACCAGTATATCCTGTATATCCTGTCATACCTGTTGTACCCGTTATACCCGTAGTACCCGTCATACCTGTTGCACCAGTATATCCAGTATAACCCGTCATACCGGTAGCACCCGTTATACCTGTAGTACCCGTCATACCAGTTGCGCCAGTAAAACCAGTATATCCAGTCATACCCGTTGCACCTGTTATACCTGTAGGTCCTGTATATCCAGTATAACCGGTAATACCCGTCATACCAGTTGCACCTGTGTATCCAGTGATACCAGTTGCACCCGTGTATCCAGTCATACCTGTCATACCCGTAGTACCAGTTGCACCAGTATAACCAGTGTATCCAGTCATACCTGTCATGCCCGTTGTACCTGTTGTGCCTGTTATACCTGTATTACCGGTAGGTCCTGTGTATCCAGTATAACCAGTCATACCAGTCATACCCGTCATACCTGTTGCCCCAGTAGGACCCGTATTACCCGTATATCCAGTATAACCTGTCATACCCGTAGTACCCGTTATACCCGTTGCGCCAGTCATACCTGTTGCACCAGTATATCCAGTGTAGCCAGTCATGCCTGTTGCACCAGTTATACCTGTCATACCCGTAGATCCAGTTTGTCCAGTATCACCCTTCATACCTGTGGTACCTGTTGTACCTGTGGTACCTGTTGTACCTGTCATGCCAGTATATCCAGTTGCCCCAGTATATCCAGTAGGACCAGTAATGCCCGTATATCCAGTTTTACCCGTTGCACCTTCTCCTGTTGCACCAGTGTATCCTGTTGGACCCGTGTATCCAGTTTTACCTGTTGCACCTTCACCTGTTGCACCGGTATATCCAGGAGCACCTGTGTATCCTGTATATCCAGTATCACCTGTAGGGCCTGTCTTACCGGTTATACCTGTTGCGCCATCAATACCTGGAGGACCTGTATAACCAGTTGTACCAGTTGGGCCTGTTTTACCTGTTATACCTGTTGCACCATCAATGCCAGCAGGACCAGTGCAGCCAGTATCACCAGTATGACCTGTCTTACCAGTTATACCCGTTGCACCATCAATGCCTGGAGGACCGGTACAACCCGTTTCACCAGTATGACCTGTCTTACCTGTTATACCTGTTGCACCATCAATGCCTGCAGGACCAGTACAACCAGTCTCACCAGTAGGCCCAGTTTTACCAGTTATACCGGTAGCACCATCTGCTCCTGTCATACCAGTATGGCCCGTAGTACCCGTAGTACCTGTCATACCCGTAGTACCCGTAGTACCCGTAGTACCGGTTGTGCCCGTAGTACCAGTCATACCCGTAGTACCTGTTGTACCCGTTGTACCCGTTGTACCCGTTATACCAGTATGACCAGTCATGCCTGTCATGCCTGTAGTACCAGTCATACCAGTCATACCCGTCATACCTGTATGACCCGTGGTACCTGTTGTACCTGTTGTACCTGTTGTACCTGTTGTACCCGTTGTACCCGTTGTACCCGTATGGCCAGTCATGCCGGTCATGCCTGTCATGCCTGTAGTACCAGTCATACCAGTCATACCCGTCATACCTGTATGACCCGTGGTACCTGTAGTACCTGTTGTACCCGTTGTACCCGTTGTACCCGTATGGCCAGTCATGCCGGTCATGCCTGTCATGCCTGTTGTGCCTGTTGTGCCTGTTGTGCCTGTAGTACCTGTTGTACCTGTTGTACCTGTTGTACCCGTTATACCCGTCATACCTGTCATACCTGTCATACCTGTTGTACCTGTCATACCCGTAGTACCTGTAGTACCTGTAGTACCTGTAGTTCCCGTTATACCGGTATGTCCAGTATGACCAGTATGGCCGGTATGACCCGTAGTACCTGTAGTTCCCGTTATACCGGTATGTCCAGTATGACCAGTATGGCCAGTATGGCCAGTAGTACCTGTGGTACCCGTTATACCAGTCATACCAGTCATACCTGTAGTGCCAGTAGTACCTGTAGTGCCAGTAGTACCTGTAGTTCCCGTTATACCGGTATGTCCAGTATGACCAGTAGTGCCAGTATGGCCAGTAGTACCCGTAGTACCCGTTATACCTGTCATACCTGTCATACCTGTCATACCTGTAGTGCCAGTAGTACCAGTAGTACCTGTAGTGCCTGTTATACCTGTATGACCGGTAGTGCCAGTAGTGCCAGTAGTGCCAGTAGTACCCGTAGTACCTGTCATACCCGTCATACCCGTCATACCGGTTGTACCAGTGGTACCCGTCATACCGGTTGTACCTGTAGTACCCGTTATACCAGTATGACCAGTGTGGCCAGTATGGCCTGTATGTCCAGTGGTACCGGTAATACCAGTATGGCCGGTATGGCCCGTATGGCCAGTGTGTCCGGTAGTACCTGTCATACCCGTATGTCCGGTATGGCCTGTATGTCCGGTATGACCAGTATGTCCCGTAGTACCTGTCATACCAGTATGGCCGGTATGACCCGTATGGCCGGTATGGCCCGTAGTACCCGTTGTACCTGTAATGCCTGTTATACCAGTATGACCAGTGTGGCCCGTATGGCCCGTATGGCCCGTAGTACCCGTAGTACCTGTAGTACCCGTCATACCTGTCATACCTGTCATACCTGTCATACCAGTATGGCCAGTAGTGCCTGTAGTACCTGTCATGCCTGTGTGTCCAGTATGTCCAGTGTGGCCGGTATGACCCGTAGTACCTGTCATGCCCGTGTGTCCAGTATGACCAGTATGTCCAGTATGGCCCGTATGGCCCGTATGGCCCGTAGTACCTGTAGTACCCGTCATACCCGTTATACCTGTATGACCAGTGTGGCCAGTGTGGCCGGTAGTACCCGTCATACCCGTGTGGCCCGTATGTCCAGTATGACCCGTGTGCCCAGTATGACCTGTTGTGCCTGTCATACCAGTCATACCCGTATGACCAGTATGACCCGTGTGTCCAGTATGACCTGTTGTACCTGTCGTACCAGTCATACCCGTATGACCAGTATGGCCGGTATGTCCAGTATGTCCAGTATGACCTGT
>Ga0194130_10004874_pt1 | contig 16671 bp, 29 predicted proteins | sample TA2KigsurfametaG_FD_160084 | JGI IMG/M metagenome (GOLD analysis project Ga0194130, IMG submission 160084) | Freshwater microbial communities from Lake Tanganyika, Tanzania - TA2015050 Kigoma 12 surface | ecosystem: Environmental > Aquatic > Freshwater > Lake | place: Tanzania: Lake Tanganyika... | reverse complement strand
TATTGTGGAGAACGGTGACCCAGACCCGTTTGAGCCTGCTGCACCTGACTATGACCAGCGATTCTACTGGGGGCCAAACAATCCAAAACTTCTTAATGACCGTGAGGAAGTAGACCAAGACGGTAACCCTATGTGGGTGCAGACCTATGACCCTGCTACCGAAGCAATGGTCAATACCGATAAGCGTCTGGTAACCAAGGGACTGAAGAGCCAATGGACTGCACAGGTTAAAGACACCGCAGGCAAGATGCTGGCTCAGACGGATTGGTATGTAATCCGCAAAGCAGAGCGTAGCGTAGATATTCCTGTTGACGTAGTTGCCAAAAGAGCCGCTATCGTGGCTGAGTGCGACAGACTTGAGACAGCTATCAACAAATGTGCAAATGTACCAGCTTTAATTCAGGTGGTAATGAATCAGAATTGGCCTAGAGGGGAGTAGCAATGGGAATTAACGCTTTTACGCCATTAGGCAAGACGGTTAAGCTAGTAGCCGCCTCAACGGCTCCTTCGCCCGTTCAGGTGCCTTCTACGAGCTTGGGTGGCAATCAATACCGAGTCATCAATCTGTCAAGCAATACGGCTTGTTTTTTGGCCTTTGCTCAGGCTTCTGCTGATGCTACTACCAACTGTGTGATTCCTACCGGAATTGGAGCAAATAGCACTGCTGTATTGACATTGTTGCCACAGACAGACGAAGTTTTATCTTTTGTTCCAAATGCTTACTTCACGGCAATTACGGTTAGCGGAACTGCTGATCTTTATATTTGCCCTGGCGATGGTTTGTAAGGAGTAAATCATGTTAAAAGCATTAGGCGGGTTTGCAGCGGCTGGTGGTGGTGGAGTAGGTGCTGTCACCTATAAAGGCACTTGGAACGCCTCTTCAAACACGCCTACGCTGGTATCTAGCACTGGCACTCAGGGCGACTACTATGTTGTCAACGTAGCTGGTAGCACCAACCTTAATGGAATTACTGATTGGCAGATTGGCGATTGGGCCATTTTCAATGGCTCAGTGTGGGAAAAGGTAGATAACACTGACGCAGTAAATAGCGTTAACGGGCAGGTTGGAACCGTAGTTTTAACCGCCTCAAACGTAGGTGCAGCGGCAAATACGGTCAATGTAATCGCTGGCACAGGGCTTGGTGGTGGTGGCAATCTTGAGGCTAACGTCACCGTATTTCTAGCCAATACAGCCGTATCTGCTGATTCTTATGGCTCTGCCAATACAGTAGCCACGATCACGGTAGACGCACAAGGCAGACTCACCAATGCCGCCAATGCCACGATTGCTATCAGCAATTCTCAAATATCTGGCTTGGGCACCATGTCCACCCAAAACGCTAATAACGTAGCAATTACTGGTGGCACGGTATCGGTATCTAACCTAACCGCATCCAATGTGACAGTGACCGCTAACTTATATGCCAATTTGGCAACAAGCAATACAGCAGCTATGCCTGATGCTAGCCTGCCGTTGAACCCGGAAGGCTATCTTAGTGTAGTGATCAATGGCGCAACTAAGAAAATTCCTTTTTACGGTGTGTAATGGCTACTCATTCTGAACTTGTTGAAATAAAATTGTCGTCACACGAAGAACTGTGTGCAGAGCGTTATCGCGGTATCAACGCCCGTTTAAAGCGTATTGAGGTTATTGGTATTGGCGCTACTGTTGCCTTAATCTCGGCTATGGCTTGGGTGATTAAGCTGCTGATTGGCCTAGTAGCGAAGCTGTGAACTTTGAAGCGCTAGCGCAAGTAAGATTTGGCGACCCGGACGGGCTAAAAGAATTTCTGTTTGAAAACGGCATCCAGCATCAAGCCTTTGCTGAACGCCTTATAGACCTTGGTTTTACGGTTCCGCGCTACCCACTAATTGACGCTGACGTAGAAGACCTTGATGACTGGTTACAAATTCACCAGATTGAGCATCAGGCGTTTGCTACGATCCTAGACCTTGACAACCCGTTTAATTTACTTGACACAGACTGGAACCAAGAAGATGATTTTTACGATTGGATCAATACACACCTGTTGATCCATGAGCAGATAGCACGTGTTTTAGGTGTGACATAAGGGGCTAAATATGGATTTTTTGCAATTGGTGCATGAGATTGGCAAGGTCGCCAAACCGATGCACCAAGATACGCTTGAGCATCCCGACTGGGATACACCGTTTAACGAGCTAGGCTACGACAGCCTAGACTTGCTCTTGGTGGGTTTGTACATCTGTGACGTATACGTTATACCAGAAGAGGTCGGTAAGACCATGCAGGTCAAAAATTGCACTGATCTGAAGGCTTTTGTAGACCAGCACAAGACGATTGAGCCTGAGAGCCTAGAAGCCGCCTTGGCAAAGGTGGTCTGAATGTATCTCAATGACTACGCAACGGCCTGTACAACCCAAATAACGGCCTTTGAGGACATTTTATTTCCTCAAAACTGTCATTTTTTCCCTGCTACATACGCCAAAAAAGACTCTGGTCTGGTCTATGCGCCACATCGGCTTGCCGAGATGGTTCTCACCCCCCAGAAAATTTTAAGGATTAGGGAAAACCCTAAGAAAAAGCAAGCCTTCATCCTTGCGGGAGGCAATCAACACTTTGCTGGCATCAATCCGCGCAAGATTAAAGACACTAGCTTGTCCTATGTGTATAAGTTTCTACCGTTTACGCTTACTCAGGTGTATGCAGGGCGTATTGCTCAAAGCATGGGCATATCTGATCTTATCCAGACCGATGCTTCTGCCTGCGCCTCTAGCCTCAAGGTCATGTTTGATGTGCAGACCCTAATGAAGTACCACGGCTTTGACCGGGTGGTGGTTTTAGGGGTGGAAGACGCTGTATCTAACTCTGTGTTGGAGTTTTTTGGCGAGGCAAAGGCTGTGTTAAGCCTAGAAGAAGAGAAAAACGGGGTGCTGCCAAGCGCTTTTGACAGCAAAAACTACGGTTTTCGGGTCGGACAGGGTGCCGTCTTTGCTGTCTTTGAGTCAGAACCCCAAAAAAATACAATTGCTGCACTGCGTCATAGTTGGAACGCTTCAGAGGTCAGCACTAACGCCATAGGTCAGAACGCCGCAGGGCACGGTTTTGCCAAGGCTATTGCTGGCTGCGTGGAGCAAGGGCTAAACACTGAGGCGATCACGGTGGTCAAGACCCATGGCACGGGAACTAAGAGCAATAATGAGGCCGAAAAGGCCGCTTTGGCTGGCCTAAACAACCATTTTGTAGCCACCAGCTATAAGGCCCGGATAGGGCATACGATGGGTGCGTCAGGCTTGCTAGAAACCCTATTACTGTTGGAAAATATGCGGAATGGGTTTGTGCCTGAAATACCCAACAGGACAGAAGATGACAGGGTGTACTTGTCTGCCCCTGTCCCGGCACCCAAGGGGCTAGTTTTAAGTTTAGCGGCAGGCATGGGTAACATCTATTCAGCAGCCGTGTTTGAGCCTATGGGGGCATGATGGCACGTTTAATAGACAGCCAGCAGCAGGAACTAACAGTCGAGGAAATACTCGACATTGCAAATTGGTCATCGCCAGAGCCATACGAGACTCCGAGATTTATTGCCATGATAAATGCGGAGTTGCAGATGCCGAACACGTTGTTCATTCGTCAGGGCAATACGCTATTTATTATACACAAGGCCGAACCCGGAGTCGGCTTCTTCCGTGCGCTAAACGCTGACACGGCTAGGAACTTTCTTTCCAACAGCGTTGAATTCATCAAAGCCTGTCACAAGATGGGGTTTGACACCATGGCTACACAGTTTAGTGATCCGTCACTACTTAACATTTTCCGCTTCATTGCAGAAAACCCGCCCTTGCCAAACATGGGCTACAAGGTGCAAAAGACTGAGGATGGGGGCTTTTACGTTGCCGTTAATACTGGGCGCGTGAAAGGAGGCAAATAATGCCTGTTATAGTTAATGCGGTTGTTGACGTTGTAGAAGACGTTGCTGAGTTTGTAGGCGATGCAGTTGAAGATGTGGTTGAGGTTGTCGAAACAACCGTACAGGCTGTCGTTGAAAACCCAGAAATCCTAGTTATTGCTGTTGCTGCACCACAGCTATTGCCCACGATTGGCATTACTGGTGCGGCTATTGCGCCCGTTACTGCTAGCTTAATTAGTGCTAGTCAGGGTGGTGACATAGAAGATATTGGTAAAGCAGCCTTGACTGCTTATGTTGTGCCGCCAGTTGCCCGTGGCGCAGCCGGTGCTGCCGCCAGTGCTGGTCTGCAAAATACTCTTGCTAATGCCGTAGGTGGTGCCGCAGGTGGTGCTACCGCAGCCGTGATACAAGGCGGTGATGTTGGCAAAGCTGCTCTGGCTAGCGCAATTGCATCCGGTGCTGGTGCAGAAATAAAAGAAAGATTGACTGGTCTTGGTGCTGCCGAAGATCAAACTGCAATTGGCGCTGACAGAGGAATTTCACCCGCCACTGCCGAAACAATAGGCCGGGTGGCTGGAGCAACGCTTGGTGGTGCCGCTACCGGCAACGCTAAAGCCGCAGCTACTAGCGCACTTTTGGGTGAGCTTAATAGAGAACTACGCCGCCTAAACCAAAAAGAAGTAGATATTGGATTTGGGCCGGGTAAGTTTACCCAAGACCTGACAGAAGCAGACGTAACTGGCATGTCTGATGAGGACTTTGATCGCATGATGAGTGCGATTGAAAGTGATTTGAGTGAGGCAGAGCGCGAGGAAATTCAAGCCTTTGGCCCACAAGACTATAGTCTGACTGCTGGCTCTACCCGCCGTGAGGCAGAGGGCATGGGTGGCGCACAAGGTCTGCGTGGCAGGCTTGGTGACATCCGTGAGCGCGAAGATGGCACGGTAGACTTTGAACGCATCTTTGAAGGTGAGTTTGGCGGTGAAGGGCTGCGTGTTCCGCGAGTACCGGGATTAGAAGACATGGGTGGTGGCACCGGCCTGACCGTACCGAAAGAAGGTGGCACGGTTACAGAGCGTGGCTTTGTACCTGAAGACGAAATCCTGCGCCAGATTCAAGAAGAGTTGTATCCAACACCGTCATTCGATGGTGGCGAGGGTGAAACTGAGGTTACCCGTCAGCCGCTTGATACTGGAACCCTACAAGTTATGGGTAGCGGTACTACGCGGGGTGTAGATTTTGCCCGTGGCGAAACACCCGCACTCTCTCCGCGTGTTACTGGTGAAGCTGCTGCTGGCATCCTTGGCGAGAAAGAACCGTTATTTGGTGGTGATGAAGATAAACAACGTGCGGTATGGAACCGCCGTTCACTGCGCCTTAGACGCGCGTTAGGATTCTAATATGCCTGGAATTAAGCCTGTAGTTGGCATGGAAGGTATGGGCGGTGCCCGTGAGTTAGCAGAAATGCTACGTCAGTTAGGGCGTGGCAGGGATACCGTACTAGCCCACATTACCCCAGAAGAAGCCCAAATGCTGATGGACATGGGTGGCGCTGGCACAACCAACCCTGCTACTGGCCTGCCTGAGTTTCAAGAAGACTTTGTTGACTATGGCGAGGCATACGGAAACGTCACAAACGCACCTGTTGACTACTCTTATATGGCACCAGAATCAGTATCCATGGAAACTAACTATCCAGTGGATATGACAGGTTTCCGTCAGCCCACAGGTTTTGAGCAAGCTACTGCACCACAACCAATGCCGTCTGGTATGCGGTTTGATACCAATATACCGTCTGCTACCCAAAGACTAGACATTACATCTCCAGTCTATCGACAACCATTCCCGATGGTTGAACGGCAGTTTTTGCCTGAAGTGCCAGAGCAACCCGGACTATTGACCCGTGGCGCACAAGCTATCGAAAGCACTGCACAACAATACCGTGATTTGGCTAGGCAATACCCAACCGTAGCTAAACTTCTATCGACTGGCATTACTACGCTTCCTACGCTTATCAACGCTGTTCGTGCCCGCCGGGAAAGCGAACAAGCTGCTCAACGGCTTAGACAATTAGGCGCACCTCTAAGAGAACAAGGTGAGGCTTTGCGTCAACAAGCTCTTGCTGGTCAGCTAAGCCCACAAGAAGCTGCTGCACAAGAAGCTACACGGGCTAGGCTGCGGCAAACAGCAGCTAGCCGTGGCGCCACCACCGGCACTCAGGCTGCAATGATTGATACCCAATTAGGCCGTCAGCGGGCACAGTTAAGCGAAACAAAACTAAATAATGCCGTCAAGTTACTTAACCTTGGAAATGCTTATGACGAAGAGGCAATCCGGGTTGCGTTGTCTGGAAACCAAAGAGTTAGAAATGCAGTGGCTAACATTTTTGCAAACCTTGGTCAGCAAACCGCTAGCACGGCAGCGCCACAGCAAGAGCAACCAGTAGCGCAATCTGAGCAACGAATTACCCGCAGACCTGATACTCGGCAAGGATAAGGACTATGAACGAAACCTTAACGTCCACAATCAATAAGCCGCTTACCGATCCCATTGCATCGGTCAGATCAGCATTTACCCCAACATCAGCAGAGCAGCGGGCAGAATCAGCACGAAAGGCTGTCCCCGGTTTATTTGAAGGGCAGCGGGTATCTGCCGCCAGAGAAGCAACGCTTCAGTCCGAAGCGCAAGCACAGCAAGAGGCGAAACAAATTGCAGCAGAAGAAGGCTTTTTGGCTGAAAAAGCAGAAGCATACAAGTATGAAAAGGAGTCAATGGCTTCTCGCCCTGAACCGCAGATCACCAAATTTGATCCTGCTGCTGCGGCAGAGCTTGCTGTGACGACTGCACTGCTTGGCTCAATTACGGGCATGGTAAGCGGCGAATTAGCTCTTGGCGCTATGGAAGGATTTACCCGTGGTCACAAACAAGGCCGTGAAGACCTGTATCGGTCTGAGGTAGCCAAGTTTGAGCGTGATGTTGCTGCTTGGAAAGACCGCAACAAAATGATTCAAGACGAGGTAAAAAACATCGTTGATTTGGCTGCTACACGCCGTGATGTGGCTAAAGTAAAGGCCAAACAATTGTCTGGTCAATTAAGGGACGGGTTACTAAAAGCCAAACTTGACCTTGAGGATTACACCGGAGCATTAAAACTCATTGAGCCAATACAAAAACTAGAGGGTGACTTAATCAAGCAGGCTGCAAAGGCAACAGGCCGTCAGGCAGGGCAGCGTGAACAAATGTTTGCCACCCGTGTTTTTGGAAACATCGTCAACGCTGCACAAGACTTGGGCAACCTGATGATTTCTCCATCGATTTCACAGTCGCCTGTTTTTGCTGGCTTAATTAACGTAGACCCAGAAACAGTCTTTGGAAGCCTGCGATCACTGGTTGCAAGGAATATAACAAAAGCAGAAGAAAGAGCGTTTGACCAAGTAGCCAATAGCCTTTCTGCCGCACTTTCTAGGATTGAAGCTCAGGGATTGGCTTCCGGCTCAACTCAGAGAAACATTGCTGCATTTGACGCACTGCGACCAAGATCAGGTGATAACGCTATCAACATGGCGTTATACCTAGCCCGTGTAAAACAAGAAATTGAAGCTGGCGTTACGGTCTTTAAAACCATGTCTGGCGCTACACCAGAGCAAATTGCTTTGGCTGAACAAATTAACTCACGAATCAATCAAATTGTACCGTTCTCTGTAGATACTGTATTCCAAGTAATGAATCGTAATGGGAAGACTTTAGATGACAAAATGCAGAAGTTATTAAAACTTCCTAATACTGCAAGGCTTATCAATCCTAATCCGACTGACCTAATGAACTTGTCAAATAGGCCACAAGCAGGCGCACCCACGCCTGCTGCACCTGCTGCCGGTCAGCCTCCAGCAGCACCAAAAACAGCAACAATGGGCAATGTACGTGCCACAGCAAAAAATAGACGGATTTCTGTAGATGAAGCTAAACAGCTATACATAGACCAAGGCTACACAATTAAGGAGTAAGAAATGGACGAAGACTTGCTTGGTGAAGATGAAGACCTGTTAAAAGACTTACCGCAAGATTCTGCTGCCGAAAAGATAGTACGGGGCACGACTAGAACCCTTTTGCCTTTTGCCGAACCCAAAAACGTACAGCGTTTTGCAAAAGAAGCGGTGACCAAGCCAAGTGACTTGTTCGATCTGCCGGTTTTGGCTAGAGGCGCTAGGTTATCTGGTGAGCGTATGGCTACTGCCGTAGGGCAAATGATTCCGTCAACACGGGAAGCTGCCACCAAACGCGCTCAAGAAATTGAACAAGAATTAGAAGAAAGCGGCCCAAAACGTGCGGCAGCTACCATGACCGACATTTTTGGTCTTGGCAAAGTTCTAAGCCCATTATCCAAGTTTGTGCAGTCTACTAGCGCAGCAGGCCGTATGGCCCGTGCTGGCGGCGTTGGTGCCGGAGCAACTGTTGCTACAACCCCGGTATTGGAAAACGCTGAAGAGAACTTCATTGGCGAAAAGCTCAAACAAGCCACATTGGGTGCTGCTTTTGGTGTTTTACCGCAAGGAGCAATGGAAGGTGCCAAAAAGTTTCTCTTTCCGGGTTCCCGCTACCAAGTCAACCCTGAGACTGGTAGGTTAATTGATGAAGCCATGAAACGTGGCTACACCATCCCAATCTCAGAAATGACTGAAAATGCCGCGATCCGCACTCTTGACCGGCTATTTGATAGCCCGCTAGTGCAGCGCAACGCACCGCTTTTTGCCAAGCGGATCAATCAAATTATGGGCAGTGCCGATGACACTATTGGCCCTGCATCAATGGCAAAAATTGACAGCACCCTGACAAACACAATCCAAAGCCTTACAAAAAATCAAAAGGTAGATTTAAGCAAATTAAGTGGCCCTGCTCAGACTTTGATTGACAGGACACTCAAAGGTATTCCTGATGTTGAGCCGGGCAGACTCCAGTCAATTCTTACATCCCTGCAAAAGTCAGTGCAGGGTGGCAAAACAACAATTGATGGCACGGTCTGGCACGACACCAGAATGTTGCTTAATAAAGAGTATGCCCGCCTGCTAAATGCTGGCAGTCCTGATGCACAGACCATGCGTGGATTGATAAACGAATGGGATAACGCAGCTTTCAATTCTGCTACTAGCCCACAATGGAAAGATCGGTTTATCGACTGGAAGAGCAAATACACGACATTTGCTGACGTAAGAGAAGCAGCCCTTAAAAACGAAACGGCACGGCAAAACTTCTTAAAAGGCGTTCTTGATCCAACCGACTTGATGAACACAATTGCTCAAAAGCGTCCTACCGAGTTTGTACAGCGCACTTATGCACCTCCTAGCGCTGCACCCGGAGTCAAGGGTGGAAGAGAGCAAACCACTGAGGCGGCTGTTGCCGGTGGCTTGAATGTTTTTGGCAGGGCAGAAGGCCCGACAGCCGTGGCTCCATACTACCGTGCTCCCACCGCACCTAGAGTGTTGGCTACCCTATTAGGTGCCAAAGGATTGCAAGCTGGTTTATACACTCCTGCTGGTCAGAGATTGATTTTAGAGGGTATGACACCACAGCAGATGCAACAGTTTTATGGTTTAACAACCCCGTATTCCGTTGATTTAGCAAGGGCACTTGGTCAGTAAAGGAGAAAAACATGCCGTTAATGAAAGGTAGTAGCCAAAAGACCATTTCCAAGAACATTGGCGAGATGGTGCGTAAATTCAAAGATACCGGCAAGATCGGCACCAGCCGTCCCAGTGGCAAACGTGCGGCTATGAAGCAAGCCGCAGCAATCGCTTACTCAACCGCCCGTAGGAGCAAACGCAAATGAGCGACATGAAAGAGTTGTACGGCGCTGCAATGACTAAAGCAGAACGAGATGAAATGATGCGTAAAATGGATAAAGATCAGTCAGAGCGTAGTAATCGTGAGATGCGAGACATGGCTGGCGTTGCTATTACTCGTAATGAAATTAAAGCAATGAAGCGTGATTCACGCAAAGGAAAAAGATAATGAAATCTTACGACATGATGACACCAGAAGAGAAGCGTGACGCTGATCGTCGTACCCGTATGGGCGGTGAGAATGAGGCCCGTGGCTCTGAAAACGCAATGAAAGGCCGTGGTTTGAAACCCATGATGCCTAAGCGCGATAAGCGTAGCGCACGGAAGATGGAACGGTGAGCAAAAAAACCAAGGGGCTGAACCCTGAACTTGAGGAAGCGGTAAATACGTTACTCAGACAGGTTATGAATGACAGCACTGCAAGTCTGACTGACAAGACTAAGGTGCTTGACCGCGCATTGAAACTGGAACAGATCAAACAAAAGATTTCAGACGATGAGTGGGGAAAGGGTTTTTATAACGATGATGAAGGAGAATAGCAATGTCGGAAGGTATGGTTTTGAAGATCGTCAGGATGGCGATGGAAGTCCTGTCTATGCGGTTGTTGACCATCTTATCTATGGCGATGAGTTTTGCACTGGCAATTTGGACGATGTTAGAGCCTTCTTGGGAGCGTATGGCGATGGCTGCGTTTTTTGCCGTGTGCGTCTATTTACCCTGCATTAACATAGAAAGAGGAAAAAAGAATGATGAAAGTAAAGATTAGCAAGACTGCCGTTTATATGAACGGCAACGGAGAGTACAAAAAAGGGCCAGCAGGGGAACCGTATCGTCCGGCAATCATCACGGACGCCTGCGGTCACATGCAGCCAACCCGTCGCAATCCAGGTGGCTTTGTAGGAATTTTTGATTATTCTGGTTCTGGTAATACTAAGGAATCACCGACCTGTAAACCCGGAAACGCCGGGGGTAAAAGGATCATCTAATGGCTAACAACATCCCTTTTCAGGAGATGGGCAAGACAGTAAGGATACTAAGTTCAAGCACTGCCAATACTGTTGCTGTAACAGCCGACTCTCCCTGCAATCAAGTGCGTATCCACAATGGGACAGCAACAGAGGTGTTTGTTCGATTGTCAACCACAAGCACTGCTAATGCGGCAATCCCAACAGCAAACACAGCAGCTTATGGAATGGCCTTACATAACAATGCAACCCAAGTTTTTACTGCACCAAGAGTTACTGACGTAGAAGGTGGTTACACCTTCTATGTGTCTGTAATTTCTACGGCAAATGCTAATGTGTTTGTTACGCCCGGAGAAGGTTTTTAATAAATGATTCCTTTAGCTGCGCTTTTTGACGTAGGCATGAAGGTGTTGGATAAGGTAATACCTGATCCTGCTGCCAAAGCGCAGGCACAGGCAGCCTTGATGGAAATGCAGCAAAAGGGTGAACTGGCTCAGTTACAAGCTGACATCAACGAGCAAGACAATCTGACCAAGAGGGCAGAGGCCGATATGAAGTCTGATTCTTGGCTATCCAAGAACATCCGGCCCATGACCTTGATATTCATACTCTTTGTGTATACGTCCTTTGCTGGCTTATCAGCAGCAGATATAGAGGTCAACAATAATTATGTGGAACTACTCGGCCAGTGGGGGATGCTGATTATGAGCTTCTACTTTGGTGGCCGTACCCTAGAAAAGATTATGGATATGAAGGGCAAAAAAGATGCAGTTAAGCCCTAACTTCTCTCTTGCTGAACTGACTGCATCAGAAACGGCAGATCGACATGGAATTGATAACACGCCTACGCCAGAGATTGTTGAAAATCTTAGACACCTTGCGGCAACGCTTCAAGAAGTAAGGACGCTGCTTGGCAACAAACCAATCCAGATTAACTCAGGCTATCGCAGCATTGAGGTCAATGCGAAACTGGGCAGCAAACCGACTTCTGACCATTGCAAGGGTTTGGCGGCTGATTTCATTTGCCCGGCTTTTGGTTCCCCGGACGAGATTGTCAGGGCAATCATGGCTTCTCCAATACCGTACAAGCAGGTCATTAGAGAATTTAATCGGTGGGTACATATCGCGGTGCCAGCGCCGGGAGAGGAACCGCGCCGCCAAGCACTTATCATAGATAAACAAGGAACCCGGAACTATGCCTAAAAAGGGTGTCAGCCTGTCGATTGGACGCGGGGAGAAGCTCCCGGTGAGCAAAGGTGCTGGCTTGACTGCGAAGGGCAGAGCAAAGTACAACAGGGCTACCGGCAGCAAATTGAGGGCACCGGCACCCAATCCAAAGACAAAGGCTGACAAGGGCCGTAAGGCATCATTCTGCGCCCGTATGCGTGGCGTAGTCCGTAACGCCAAAGGCCCTGCTACACGGGCTAAGGCATCACTTAGGAGGTGGAATTGCAGATGAAAAAAGGTCTTTACTACAACATCAACAAACGCCGTAAAGAAGGTAAGCCGCCAAAAAAACCGGGCCAGAAAGGTTATCCGACCCGTGAAGCCTTCATTCGATCAGCCAAGACCGCAAAGCGTAGCGGTAGCAGATAGTCTCCTTCAAGGCGCATTTCCTTCCGCGCCTTGCTTGAACGCCCCCGGTTTGCCGGGGGTCTTTTTTATATCTTGTCTATGGCGTCGCAGATCACGCCTGCGATCAGTGCGCGTTCCTCTGCGCTGCCATCAATCATTTTGCAGATCACGCGATTATCCTCAGAAATGATTTCAATACTGCCGTCCCTACGCGACATAACCACCCAAGGCAGACTGCACATATCTCTAACCCATTGCGGCTCAGTGCCCTTAGTTTCGTGCCACTCCTGACCGCCATCGTCTTCACGTTCTAGTGATGTACTCATTTGGTTTTGCCTTATCTGTTTCTATCAATTGCCCGGTGAAATTGTAAGACCCAAAATGCCCTATCTTGCACCAAGGCGCTCCCCATACCTTACCGCCTAGCTTTCGCCATTCATGGCAAAAATGGTAATCTTCACTCAGAAGCCTGCCGCTTTCAGGGTCTATGCTTTCCGTAAAAAATCTGTATACGGCCTTACCACCCGGCATGTGGCTCATATCGTTTCTAAAGATTGGCACATGTTCTTTCATCTTCTCAAAAACTTCCCGCTTAATCAGCATGATCCCGGTGCCACCAGCAGCTATCTCAAAAGGTTGATTCTGCGGCACTGATACGGTGTTCGACCCCGGCAAAAGGTTGACCACAAAAGAACCAGTAAACTTGCTCAAGTCCTGCTCACCACGGTTTGCTGCTAGCCTGACTGTCTCCCAGTTAATCTCTTTTTTTGGGCACATCCCCACAATAATGTCTTTGTCGCTATGCAGCATGTAATAGATGTCTTGACCGCGCCACTGCTGGTCAGCATCAATGAACAATAGGTGCGTGTTGTCAGTCTCTAGGAATTGGCTGACAAGGTTGTTTCTAGCCCGTGTAATTAAGCTTTCGTTAAACATGAAAGCGCAAGACAGACGGATGTTTTGAGCCGACAGCAGGCCCGACATTTCCATCAATGACTGCACAAACACCCCGGTGCAATGCCCACCATACATCGGTGTGGCTAGAAATATCTTGGCCTTGAAATTGTCTTTCTTTTCCTCTTCCATGCTTTTTCCAATTAGTGAGGGGTGCCAGAACCGCTGCCCCTCGGCAACGTCCTAATCACCACCTTTTGCGGGTGGTAGCACCTCTGGCTGTGCGGGGGTTAATTCGTTCCCCAGTAACTTCAAAAAGTCTGCCCATCGCATCATGGCTAATGTCTTCTCGCCATCAGCCCTCATTAGTACGATAGGTGTTTGCTCATCGGAACACGCTTGCTCTGCTTGCTCCATGAATTTGTAAACGGCAATTTCCCTTCTGCGCTTACACTCAATCACGTAATTGCCTACGATCAAATCGCCTTCCCCAGACGCCTGATATTGAGTAAGGTTCCTGCGGGTCTTAACGCCAAGCGTTTCGGCAAGATCATTCACAATCTCTCGCTCAAACCCTGCACCACGCTGGCGTTGAAGTTTACCCATTAAAATGGCACATCGTCATCGCCATCGAGCGACTTGCTTGGTGCTGGCTGGACATTCTGCTTGTAGTTGCCATCAGGTTTCCAGTTATCTTCCTTCAAACTAATCAGCGGGCCACGCGCAGATTGTTTAGTCCATGCGGCAATCTTCAATGTCTCGCCTGCCACATAATCACGTTCTAGTTTTAACTCACCCTTCCAGTCGGGGCCACTACCAGTCTCGCCCTTCTTATGGTTGGTGAACAATACCCCGGTTCCTGCCTGTCGATCTTGTGGTTGATATGCCATGTTACTTTCCTTTCGCCAAATGGTAACGACCAAATACCTTAGTGCCTTGTTTTACATCTTCGGTGATAATAATATGCCCTTGTTTTCTCAAGTCATCGACTCGCGCTGCCAGCCTAGCGCAGCCAAACAAACGCAAAGCATCCAAATGCGTGATTGCGTTACCAGCTTGCAAGTGCATCAAGATCATTTCGTTCTGCGTAAGTTTGCCTGTGTTTCCTAAGACTGGCTGTTCTACTTTTTTGCCTGTGCTGCCTTGTTTAATTCAAACCGGGCACCGCCAATGCCAGTGGTCAGCACGGTATACAGACCTTCATTTGTATCCCTGACCTTAGTGAAAAAGCCACGGTTGACACGCTCAAACTCACCGATCTTAAAGAGTTTTTCCTCAAGGCTAGACTTCTTGCTCTGCATGAGTTTGTCCATCAAGGTCAGGAAAGCATCCACCCATCCGTCAGCGTCTTGGTGATAACTGTATGCCTCATCGCTACCCGGAACAAATAACGGCCAGTCCCCTGCCGGTTCGTCAGTGATGACCGGCGTGGTAGGAATCTGCTCAGGTATTACGAGACTTTCCTTAACGGCACTAGGGATTGACTCGACCTCTGTTTCGTCAAGCATCCCAAGTCCGCAATGAGCCAGCACTGATCGGCGTATTGCTTTGGTAGTTGCTTTGAGAACTCCGTTAGCCAGAGCATCGCCTCGCAGTCCGGCAATGCTGACGGCACCTTGATTTTCGCTAACTCTGCCATCAGCCCCGGTAACTCTGACGCTGACAATGTAAATATCATCGACGCGTTCTTTACCCGTAATTTGAGTTGACAGTTTGTGGATGTTGCAGAGTTGTTGTGTGGCTCCTGCGTTGGCATATAGCACCTGCTTTCCGCTAAGGTTCAGCAGGTCAAACGGTTTAGCGCTAGGGTCTAGGCCAATCTGTTTGCAGCGGTAGTTGTAATACTGCACCTTCTGAACCTGATTAAGCCCCGACAAATCACCCTTCGTAACAATACTTTCAATGATCGCTGGATCAATAGTGGCGACCTCACCCTTTGGCATACTGATTACGTTACTCATATTTAGCCCCTCATTTGATTAAGAATCTACGACTACCCGCCTGCTCAATTACAAACTTCTCATAAGTCTCTGGAAGCGCCTGCTTCAATAAATCAGCACTAAAGCGTTTGCTAGGCTTTGCAGTCTTCCATGTGGCTAGAATCTCGCCACTGAAAGATTTAAGCGTAGCCTTCTGAGCCATAGCACTTTGAATCATTTGCTTTAGCCCTTCCTCGGCCTCTTCGTATTCTTTAATCTTGCCTTTAATCGCGGCTAACTGCTGGCAGGCAGTCTCCAGTGCAGCGTTAGCCACCATCTCTGACCCATCATCAACCCTGTACATGTCGCCTACGGCATCAGCCATAGTCTGTGGGTTAAAGCTGCGGGTCTGCACCTGCGCCCAAAACTCAGCCATCGCCCGGATGTGCGCCTCAGCTTCTAGCTGCGTAAAGTTTTGCGGGTAGTGGCAAAGCTCTTGTCCACCAAAAAGCACGACCAGCACGATGTTCTGCACCCCTTCGTGAACTATCTGCTCATGCAGGCATTGAGCACGGTAACGTGGACTTACCAATTCCTCGCCATCTTCCCCATACTTTTTGCGCTGGTGAACGCCTAGATTCTTTACTTCAAATAGCGTCTTGCCGTCGGCAGAGATGTAGTCAAAGTGGCTTGCTAGCCAATTGTGTTTAGGGTGCATCAGGGTGTAGTCAGCATCCTTAAACTCCCACCCCCATCTGCCTGCTGCTGCCCGCATGATAGGTTCTTGCATTACTAAACCCATCTGCACCGCCTCAACTTTGGAAAAGTCAGGAGGCGACTTCTGCCCCGTTTTGATTGCAAAACATTCACCTGCCTGCCCATCTGCAATCATTCCAGCATCGTTAGCCCAAAGATGATTTGGACGAATTTCTAAATCATGTTCGCTTAGCGCCATATCAGCCCCCTTATCGATTAGCGAATTTACACATTACCAAGAAAATAACGTTTGTGCAACAGTGGTCTATTAAGTTTAAGCCAATCTTCTGCCTCTATCGTATTTTTACTATCGGCACCCAAACCACGGCCTATAGTGCTAGACCCCACGTGATGCACGTAGGCACGGGAAAGCCAGTGGCTATAGCCTTCATCAGTCATATCGGCACAGGCCACGTTATCTGAGAAGAAGTTAGTCGGCGGGAAGCCGGGCCATCCCTCTCGGTCTACGCTAGCAAACAAGGGAGCAGTCCATTCCACCTTGGCAATCTGCTCTTCACTTGCCCAACGCATACCCGTCCATTGATCCTGCTCCTGCTTGTGACGGATGTTTTGCGGCAGGCTAGCCATGTTGCTGCGGGCTGAGACAAACCCTACCTTATGCCCCTGTTGCTTTAGTATCACCCGATCATGGCAGAGCAGCCAGTAGGTATTCGGATCAAGCACAACGTCATCATTAGCCAATATGACAGTCTCATGCCCGTCCATGAACACCTGAGACATGGCGTAGTTAAACGACTCGCCAAAGTTAGGCTTATCGTTCTCACCTAGCCAGTTAATAAACTCACAAGTATGCAGGCCGGGGAAGTCCCCGTAG